>Ga0181526_10000032_pt1 | contig 145484 bp, 134 predicted proteins | sample PEATcosm2014_Bin_35_FD_119750 | JGI IMG/M metagenome (GOLD analysis project Ga0181526, IMG submission 119750) | Peatland microbial communities from MTU Mesocosm Facility, Houghton, MI, USA - PEATcosm2014_Bin06_30_metaG | ecosystem: Environmental > Terrestrial > Soil > Wetlands > Peat | place... | reverse complement strand
GGGGGGTTGGCCGTGGGAGAGGGTGAAGGTTGGGCCGCGGTCGGGGGCGGGGACGGGGGGGGCGGGGGGGGGGGGGGCGGCGAAGGCGAATGCGGGGGTCAGGAGCAGAGCGGCGGACAGTAGAAGGGCGGGGCGGCGGGTTGCGGGCATGGAGTCTCCAAACGGTATACATGGGTGACGGGGCAGCGCGACGGAAAGACGCGGTGTGGTCGATGATCTTTGACGGGATGCTACGGCTGGGTTGGTTTGGCTTGCTTGGCGGCCTGATCCTGCGCCCGGACCTGAGCGTCGAGGCCGTGGGTGGGGTCCTTATGGAAGAACTTGCGCGAGAGGTCGGGCCAGAACTCCTCGAAGACGGAGCCGAGCCCGCCCTCGAAGGTAACGAGCATGCCGGTACCGATGGTTTGGCCGATGCCGGACTGGCTGGAGGGGTAATAGAGATTAGAAAGTGCTCCTGAGGCGATGTTGCCAAGGACGTTGGAGTAGTTCGGTTCCCATTTGCGGGTGCGGTCGCTCTTGCACATGAAATTGGTGGCGATGGAATAGAGGATGCGGTGACGAATGGTTCCGTGACCGAGGCGGAAGTAACGCGGATCCTGATGGAGGATGGCGGGGAGGATACCGTTGCCGATCACGTCGCCGCCGAAGGTGTCGAGATAGGCGGCGCCAGAGCGGCGCATGTAGCCTTCGGGTCCCCAGCGGAAGCCGACGTCTTCGTCAAGTGCCTCGTGATAACCGGCGACGACCAGGGCGAGGCCAAAGGTGGCGGGGTCGATGGCGGAGCGGAAGGCGAGGCTGAGCTTCTGGGTTGCGGTGAGCGAGACGGCGTTATTGATGTACGAGATGTTGAAGTTGGGCACCACGCCGAGGACGCGCTGCTTCTCCTGCTGCTTGATCTGCTGTTCGGCCTCTTCGCGCTTGGTTTTTTCGGCGTCGGTCTCCGCAGCGGGTGGCTGGGTGGTGGAACTGCCCGCGCTCGCTCCGGTTGGGGCGGGAGTGGAGTTGGCCGGAGGTGGTTGCGTGGGTGCGGCGGTGTCGGGAGTAGAGGGCGTCTGCGGTTGCGCGGGATCGATGGAGGCGGAGGGGGCAAGGTATTGTGGCTGGGGAGCGTCGGGGAGATCCGCCTGGGCAATCGAGGGAGGGGGAGCTGCCTGCGCGAGGATCGGGAATGGAAGAGAAAGGGCCGAAGCAACCGCCAGGGTTGCGGAAGCGCCGGAGGTTCGTACCAACATTCTCAACCTCCACCGGAGACTGCGGCGCGCGCTGTCAGAGGCAGAAGCGGGAGAGTTCGTCACACTTTGGATCACTACCAAGTAGACGCGGCTGGGCGGGCTTAGTTGCTATTTTTTACCTGGTTACAACGCGTGCGCCTTTGGCGGCGAGGCGACAGCGAACGGACCAATTGCAGGGTGCGTACAATATTTTGCGGTTTCGTTCGTTAACACTGGTAGAGAGAAAGCGAACGACGGAGATTCTGACACGTACCGTGTCAGAATGATGGCTGAATAGCAGAGGAACTGGATGGCTGGCCGGGATTTGACGATCGACGAGCAGGACCAGTTGATTGCAGAGGCAGTCGAGCGGGACGAGCCGCGCCTGAGGAGCTTCGTCCGCAAGCGCGTGCTGGATCTGGGCGATGCGGAAGATGTGCTGCAGGATGTGTTTTACGAACTGACGCAGGCGTACCGGATGATGAAGCCGGCGGAGGAGATGACGGCGTGGCTGTTTCGGGTTGCGCGGAATCGGATTACGGATTTGTTTCGGCGGAAGAAGGCGGTTTCGCTGAGCGAGCCGGCGGAGGATGTGGAAGGGGCGCCGGCGCTGGAGGATTTGTTGCCATCGCCGGACGCGGGGCCGGACGCGCTGTATGCGCGGGGCGTGCTGCTGGAGGCGCTGGATGAGGCGCTGCTGGAATTGCCGCAGGAACAGCGCGAAGTGTTTCTGGCGCATGAATTGATGGGGCTGAGCTTCAAGGAGATTGCGGACGAGACGGGCGTGAGTGTGAATACGCTGTTGTCGCGGAAGAGATATGCGGTGCTGCACCTGCGGGAGCGGCTGCAGGAAATGAAAGAGGGTTTTAGGACGGAGTGAGGAGAGAGCGATGAGAAGATTTCGATTTTTTAAAGTGCTGAATATCGTGGTGCTGGTGGCGGTTGCGGTTACGGTAATCGGTTTTGTCACCATGCACCTATGGAACTGGGTGATGCCAGCGGTGTTTGGGTTGAAGACGATCACGTGGCTGCAGGCTCTGGGGCTGCTGGTGCTGGGGAAAATCCTGTTTGGCGGGATCCATCGGCATGGCGGCGGCTGCAGAGGCCGTGGATGGAAGCGGCATATGGAAGAGCGGTGGGCGCAGATGAGCGAAGAGGAGCGAGAACGGTTTCGCGCGGGGATGCGCGGTCGGTGGGGTTGCGGGCCCGATCCCGGAAGCGAAGCCGCCGCTGAACCAAGCCCGCGTTAGGAAGCGCGAAGAAAGGTTGTTAAGGTGATGCCAGCACAGGCAGAAGCTGAGGCGCCCGGCGCGAAGCCGGAAGAGGAGAGCCAGCGAAGGATGGATTACGAGACATTGGAGAAGATGCCGCTCGAGTCTCTGCTGTATTACGTGCTGGTGGGCGAGGGAAGGAAGCGTAGCGAGGCGGTCGAGGGATAGCGCGGAGATTTGTCTTTTGGATGGGCAGGGCGTCCGTGTAATCTGGCGCTGGGATAAATTCAGCGCATGGGATTTCTGCTCTTCGGATTCTTCTACTATTTGGCGCACCCGCTGAGCCTGCTGTTGCTGGCGCTGGCGCTCCTGCACTTCATCCGGCGGCGGCCGGACACTTATTGGCTCTGGGTGATTCTGCTGCTGGGGCCGATTGGGGCGGCGGTGTACCTGGTTGCGGAGGCGTTGCCGGATATCGGGCTGTTGCGCGGGACGATGAAGGTGTTTCCGCGGCGCAAGCGGATTCGAGAGCTGGAGCGGCTGGTGTACGACAACCCTTCGGCAGGGAACTACGAAGAGTTGGGCGATCTATATATGGAGGACGGAAGGATTGCGCAGGCGCGGGCGGCGTTCGATAAGGCGATTGCGGCTCGGTCGGATACGCTGGATGCTTTTTACCGGCGAGGAGCGTGCGCGCTGGAGTTGGGAGACGCGGTGGCGGCGATACCGGACCTGGAAAAGGTGGTCGACAAAGAGGCGGGGTACGATTTTTATCGTGCAGCGGGGTTGTTGGCGCATGCCTACGCAAGGACCGGGCAAACGGAGCGGGCCGAAGCACTGTTTCGGCAGGTGACGGCGCGGTCGGTGGCATCGGAGACGTATCTTAACTTTGCGGAGCTGCTGGCAGCGGAGGGAAAGAACGCAGAGGCGCGCGAGTGGGCGCAGAAGGTGCTGGACAAGAAGCCGAATATGCCGGGGTATCTGCGGCGGCGGGAGCGGCCGTGGTTCCGGAGTGCGAATCGGCTGCTGAAGCGGGTGGCGGCGTAGTTTCTTAGTTGTCAGTTGTCAGTTGTCAGTTGTCAGTTCGTCGGTTTCGGCAGCTAACTGTCTGAGAACGACAGCACTTCGGGTCCGCAGCGTGATTCGGGGACTTATTTGCGTTTGCCCGTGGCCCTGACGGTTTTCTTGGCGACCGGGGGCTTGGCGGTGTGCTTCGCCGTGGCGGGTTTGGCTGTGGGCTTGGCGGCGGACTTTGCGGCGGGCTTGGAGGCTGCGGGTTTGGAGGGGGCGGGCTTGGGAGCGGCTGCTTTGGCGGCTGGTTTCGCAGCCGAGGGTTTTGCGGGTCTGGGTGCGGGGGCTTCGGCCGCGGCCTCTGCGGCGGCCTCGGCCGTTTGCTGGCGGAGGGCGTGGAGGACGACGCGGAACATCTCCTCTTCGGGAGCGGGTTTGCCGGTGAAAATTTCGAACTGGCGCGCGCCCTGCTGCACGAACATCTCGACGCCGGTGATGATGGGGATCGACTGCTGGCGGGCGAGGTGGATGAGCGGAGTTTCGAGCGGATTGTAGACAAGATCGAAGACGAGGCGGGTGTTGAGATCCTTGGCTTCGAGTATCTGCGGGGCCTTGTTGCCGGCCATGCCGACGGGCGTGGCGTTGATGATGACGTCGAAGGAGGTCTTGGCGAGCGCTTCCTTCTTGATGGTCTTGGAGCCGGACTGGCGGGCGAGCTTCTGCGCGGTCTCGGCGGTGCGGTTGAGGATGAAGACTTCGGCACCGCGGTCGCGAACGCCGAAGACGGCTGCGCGAGCGGCTCCGCCGGCGCCAAGGACGAGGACTTTGGCGCCGCGGAGGGACATGCGCTTCTCCAGCGGGCCGACAATGCCGGCGACATCGGTGTTGAAGCCGTAGAGCTTGCCATCGAGCAGGCGGATGGTGTTGACGGCGCCGATCTTGGCGGAGAGCGGGTCAGTCTGCTCGAGGTGGGGAAGGATTTCCTCCTTGAGCGGCATGGTGATGGAGAGGCCCTGAATGGGGATCTCGTGGACCAGCTTGAGCAGGTCAGAGAGGCGCGTGGTCTGCAGCGCGAGGTAGACGGCGTTGACGGTCTCGCGGCGGAAGGCCGTATTCATCATGATGGGCGAGAGCGAGGAGCGGATGGGATTGCCGGCGACTCCGTAGACTTTGGTGGCGGCGTCGACGTGCTCGATGCGATAGGTTTCGATGAGGGTGCGGGCAGCGATCTGGCCGGGGCCGGTCTCTTCGCCGGGAGTGGCTGCGGCGAAGGTGAAGGCGCTGCCGGCGCGAACGCCGAGGACGCGGGAGATGACGCCGGCGTCGCCCATGCAGATGCCGATGATGTTGGTGTGGTCGCTCATATGCTCGAGGAAGCGAATGAGGGTGACGTTGTCAAAGAGGGCTTTGGCGGTGGGGACGATCTTGACGAAGTCGGGGTTGAAGGGCGCGATGCGGGCGTAAATGCCGTCAAGGTCCTTGGTGGAATTGAAGTCGTGATAGCTGACGATGAGCGCGATGCCGGTCTCGCGGAGTTTCTGCAGGCCGGCCTTCTTGATGGATTCGGCGGACTGGAGTTCGATGTCGACGAGGTGGAAGCCAGCGTCGGCGGCCTTGGAGAGGATCTCGACCTCGGCAGCGATCGTGCCGGTGAACTTGCCGCCATTGGCCGCGCGCCGGCAGGTGGCGATGGCGGTGGCGACGGTGTTGTCGGCGAAGAACTGCTTGAACCTGGGCAGGGCGAGGAGTGGTTTCTCAAGGTAGTCGAGACGGAACTCGAGGAAGGGTGTCTCCTTGACCACAGAGGCCGCCTTTTCAATCATTTCGGCGGGCGTGGAGCCAATGATGGCGACGCACACCTTGGTAAGGCGGGAACGGAGGAGCTGAGGGGCAACAGTAGGCAAATTCGATCTCATAGACGCAATCGCGTATCTTACAGAGCAGTCGGCCTGGATGCAAATTTTCCAGCAAGAAAAAGGGCGATTGCGGCTTTGGTGCGGCGCGTCGTGAGGGTTATAAGGCAGCGGTTTCGAACGCGATAGGCCCTGACAAGAGTGGAAGTATCGCCGGGAGCGGGTTGGCCGAGGAGTCGGAGGGGGTGGGGACGCCTATAGAATGAGAGAGTTATGGACTGGTTAGAGAGTGCAGAGGCGATTGGAGAGGTGGATGAACTGCTGGCGCGGGTGGGGCTGCGGCATGGGCGGCGGAAGACACTGACCGGAACCTGGGAGGGCGGCGAGCGGCGGGAACGGTCGAAGCCGGAGGCGATAAACGCACAGAAAGTGCGAAAGACGGGAGTGGTGCGCGCGGCGGGGTGGGAGAAGTATGGATGGCTGCGGCATGGGTTCAGCACCCGGGCTGGCGGTGTGTCGTCGATCTACGGCGAAGGCTCGTTGAATCTGGGGTTTACGAAGGAGGATGACGCGGCAAATGTGACGGAGAACCGGCGGCGGTTGGTGGCGGCGGTGACGGGTGTGGGGAAGGCCAGGTTGGTGACGTTGAGGCAGATCCATTCAGGGTTGATTCGGGTGATTGGGCGCGAGGGAGTTGAGGACGGCGTTGTCGCCAAGTCTTCCACATCTCAGAAGCGAGATGTGGGGCAACCGCACCCGTTCCTGGGGACGGCGGATGGGCGGGCGGTGCTGCGCGGCGATGGGATGATGACCGACGTGCCGGGAGTGATGCTGGGGGTGCAGGTGGCAGACTGTGTTCCGGTGCTGGTGGCGGATGTGCGGCGGCGCGCGGTGGCGGCCTTCCACGCGGGCTGGCGAGGCACGCTGAAACGAATTGTGGAGCGGGGAATCGGGACGATGCGGCTGCGGTATGGGTCGAGGCCGGAGGACTTGGTTGCGGTGGTCGGGCCTTCGATCGGCGCGTGCTGCTACGCGGTGGGCGAGGCAGTGCGGCATGAGTTCGAGTCGCAGTTTGCGTACGCGGGGGAGCTGTTTAGCGAGGTGTATGACTCAGACCCAGTGCGGGAGAAGTATCCGCTGCTGTTTTTGACGGCGCGGGCGCCGGGTCACTCGAAGATCGGGCCGGAGATCCATCTGGATTTGTGGGAGGCAAACCGGCGGCAATTGCTGGATGCGGGGTTGAAGGCGAAGCGGATTACGGTGGTGGGCGAGTGCTCGGCGTGCGCGCGGGTGAAGGGGGGCGGATTGAAGCACTTCTCGCATCGCGGGGAGAGCGGGTTTGCGGGCAGGATGATGGGGGTGGTAGGCGTGGTAGGCGTGGTAGGTGGGAGCCAGGCGGCCTCTGTCGGAGAGCAGACACAAGACTAGAGAACGGTGGAAGATCTTGGGTAATTGCCTTCCATGTTGGATGCAAAGTCTTGCATTGACGCGCCATCGAAGGAAAGATGACGGAGCCGTTGGAGGGTTTCTATCTATTTTTCCAAGAATGACTTATTGGAATTTGACCTTTGGCTCACAATTTGGTCATTCGCGTGCTTTATACCTCGGCGCAGCACTATACAACGGTGACCCTTATCACTGCATTGCAGTGAGTTCGTGACTGCTTCGTAGTGATCATCATCACATGTATTGCCAACAAGTTCCTTTGTGAGGTTGAGACTCTTATGAAGCTATTTGTCCGCGCCTTGTCACTCCTACCCTGCGTCGCTCTTTTGGTCGCAGCCGCCCCCACCGCACGCGCCGACTCCTCAATAAGTGGAGAAGTCTGGGAAGGTGGAACCACGACCAACGTACCAGCTCTCGGAAGCTCGGTTTACAGCAGTGAGCCGACGGCCGTCTTCACGGTTACCAACAGCTCGCCTACCAACCTCTTCAACTTCAACAGCAACGGCTCAACGTATTACACTCTTTCCTCTTTCCTTACGTCCGGCGGCGACACCCTTACTTATCAGAGTTCGCCAGTGAGCACCTTAGGTTCTGGGGCTGCCGGGGATCCGATCGACAACGATCTGTTCCAGTTCGAGGGAACGACCACACTGTCTAACGGATCTTCTTACAGTTTTGAGCACGACGACGGTTTGATCCTTTACCTCACAGGCAATGGCGACAGCGACACCGCCGTAATCAACGCTGGTGGGCCGACCGCAGCTACGTCCACTAGCTTCACGGTTTGCGCTAGCGGGTGCAACGCGGTGGGTGGCACCTACTCCTTCATCCTTGACTACGCTGAGGTCGATGGAGCTCCTGCGGTGCTTGAGGCTGATCTGCCGCTGACAGGACCGCCGGTGGGCACTACGCCGGAACCAAACAGCATCGTGATGCTTGGAACTGGTTTGCTCGCTGCTGCGGGGATGATTCGCCGTCGCATCGTTGTCTAGAGAGTGACTTCACAGACCGAGTTGCTGGAAGAACATCAACCTGACGCTCTAGCGCGGAGGCCCGATCAGGATAAACGTCCTGGTCGGGTCTTTGTGTCTGCGGGTGTGTGTGGGGCAATCCTCCGGGATCGGTTGCTCGGAATATGATTTTCTGTTGCGCAAACTGTGATTTACTTCTGAGATGCTGAACTGGCTGGTTGTTGGCATTGGGGACATCACCCGGAAACGCGTGCTCCCGGCGATCCTGGCGGAGCCGCGCAGCCGCCTGCACGCGGTGCTTACGCGCGATCCGCGCAAGGCCGAGGCGTATCCCGGCGTGGAGGCGTTCACTCGCTTGGACCAGGCGCTCAGCGATCCCGCCATCGACGCGGTGTATGTGGCGTCGCCGGTGGCGCTGCATGCGGAGCAGACGATTGCGAGCCTGCGCGCGGGCAAGCATGTGCTGTGCGAGAAGCCGGTGGCAATGGATTTTGCGCAGGCAGCAACGATGGCCGCGGCGGCGGACGCGTCGGGGCGCGTGTGCGGGATTGCATATTACCGGCGGCGGTATCCGAAGCTGATTCGCGCGAAGGAGTTGATTGCGGAAGGGGCGATCGGCCAGCCGGTGCTGGTGGAAGCGAACTACCACGGGTGGCTGGAAAGCCCGGAACGCGGCTGGCTGAAGGACCCGGCACTGGCCGGCGGGGGTCCACTGTACGATGTGGGGTCGCACCGGATCGACGCCTGCAACTTTTTGTTTGGGAGGCCGCTGCGGGCGACGGGGCTGCTCTCGAATGCGTTGCACGAGCTGGCGGTGGAGGATTCGGCGACGGTGCTGGTGGAGTATGCGGGGGGCGTGCATGGGGTGGTGGATGTGCGCTGGAACTCGCGGATCAACCGCGACCAGTTTCGGGTGATTGGGAGCGAGGGCGAGATCAGCCTGGACCCGCTGAATGGGCCGGCGCTGCGCTTTGTTGACGCTGAGGGGCGACTGCGCGAAGAGCAACTTCCGGCGCATGCGAATGTGCATTATCCGGCGGTGGAAAACTTCGTTGCGGCGGTGCTGGATGGGGCGCGGCTGATGTGTCCGATTGGGGAGGCAATCTGGACGGATTGGGTGACGGAGCAGGTGAAGGACGCCGGAATAGGCGCGGTTTGAAGTCGCATCGGTTCTGTATCGAACCGATGGGCGCCTCCCGCTGACGTATGATTGGCGTTTGCGCGCGAGGGAAAAATTATGTGTTTTTCAGCTACTGCCGATTTTGCCGGAAGTGCAGTTCTGGGAGCGATCGGCATCGCCACGCTGCACCGGGTGAAGCAGCGGCGAGAGTTGTTGCTGGCGGCGGTGCCGTGTCTGTTCGCGATCCACGAGTTTATCGAGGGGTTTGTGTGGCTCGGACTGAATGGGACGCTGTCGCTGCAGGCGGCGCATAACTTTGGAGCAGCGTATGTGCTGTATGCGCAAGGCATTCTGCCGTTTTTGCTGCCGTTCAGTCTCTACCTGATCGAACCAACGAGGCGGCAGCGAAGGCGGATGCTCGGCTTTGTGATTCTGGGCGGGGTGCTCGCGCTTTATCTGCTTTGGGGGCTGATCGCCTATCCGTTGGCAATATCCATGCAAGCCAACAGCATCCTCTACGTCAACGTGATTACGACCACAACCCTGGTTGCCGTGCTCTACGTGACTGCGACTTGCGGGTCACTGTTCTTCTCGGGTTACCGCACCCTGGTTGCGTTGGGATGGTACAACCTGGCCGGGCTGCTGGTGGTGGCGCTGGTGAAGCGGTACGCCTTCACCTCGGTGTGGTGTGCGTATGCCGCCGCGGTCAGCGTGATTATTTACTTTTTCTTCAGCCGCAGCCGTACGGGGCCGCTGGCGCGGGCCGTCCTGGCGGTTTGATGGCGCTTCAGGCGGGTGAGGCTTGCGACGAATGATGCTTCAAAACGACGGCGCCTGATTCGACGGTTAGGCTAGGCGCCGAGGGCGAGGTCGATGAGGGTTTTTTCTTCGAGTTCGTGGGCCTTGGCGGAGCCGGTGGCGGGGCTGGCGCTGGCGCTGCGTTTGACGCTGAGGACGGCGCGGTCGCCGGCCATGCGGCGCAGGTGGGGCAGGACGTGGAAGCGGGCGCCCATGTTGGCCGGTTCCTCCTGCACCCAGACGATTTCGGCGGCCTCGGGGTGCTGGTCGAGCGCGGCCTGCATCTCCTGCTCGGGCCAGGGGTAGAACTGCTCAAGGAAGATGATGGCGACCGTGGTGTCCTTGCGCTTTTCGCGCTCGACGCGCAGGTTGTGGCCGATCTTGCCGGAACAGACGAGCAGGCGGCGCGGCGCGGTGACGGAGTTATCGGGAATGACGTTGAGGAAACGCGGAGCGGCGAAATCGGCGAGTTGTGAGGAGGCGTCGGGTGCGCGCAGCATGCTTTTGGGCGTGAAGACGATGAGCGGCTTGCGCCAGGGGCGGAGGGCCTGCCGGCGGAGCAGGTGGAAGTACTGCGCGGCGGTGGACGGCTGGCAGATTTGCATGTTGTCGTTGGCGGCGAGATGGAGGTAGCGCTCGATGCGGGCGCTGGAGTGTTCGGGGCCCTGGCCCTCGTAGCCGTGGGGTAGAAGCATGACGAGGCCGGAGAGGAGGTTCCACTTGGCTTCGCCCGCGGCGACGAACTGGTCGATGATGATCTGTGCGCCGTTGGCGAAGTCGCCGAACTGGGCTTCCCAGAGGACGAGGGTTTCGGGATAGTCGCGGGAGTAGCCGTACTCGAAGCCGAGGACCGCGGCTTCGGACAGCATGGAGTTGTAGACCTCGAAGCGGGCTTGTTTACCTTCGGCGCTTTCGATGTGGGCGAGCGGGACGTACTTGGCTTCGGTCTCGATGTCGACGACGATGCAGTGGCGCTGGTTGAAGGTGCCGCGCTGCGAGTCCTGACCGCTGAGACGGACCGGTGTGCCGGCGGCGACGAGCGAGGCAAAGGCGGTGAGTTCGGCCATGCCGTAGTCGAAGGGGCGTGCGCCGGCGGCCATTTCCAGGCGCTGGGCGAACAGTTTTTGCACTTTGGGGTGAATGTGAAAGCCGGGCGGGACGGCGGTGGTGAGGCGGACGAGCTCGGCGATGCGGTCGGCGGGAAGGCCGGTGTCGACGTAGTCTTCGGGCTTGAGAACGCCGCCGTGGTAGGGGCTCCAGTAATCCGGGAGGGTGGCGAGCTTTGCCTTCTGACGGGCGCGGGCGGCTTGCTTCTGGCCTTCGAGGAACTCGGCTTGAATGCGTTCGACTTCCGGGCCGGGGTCAGTGCCGATGCGCTGCGCGTAGAGTTTGTAGAGCGCGGGGTGGTCTTTGATGGCGGCATAGCGGCGAGGCTGGGTGACGGTGGGATCGTCGACCTCGCTGTGGCCGTGGCGGCGATAGCCGATGAGGTCGACGACAACATCGGAGTGGAAGCGATGGCGGAATTCGGCAGCGATGGTGGCGACGCGAATGACGGAGTCAGGATCTTCGGCGTTGACGTGGAAGATGGGAATGGGCAGGCGCTTGGCGATGTCGGAGGCGAAGCGCGAGGCGTTGGACTCCTCGGGGAGCGCGGTGAAGCCGAGGAGGTTATTGACGATGACGTGGATGGTGCCGCCGACCTCAAAGCCGGGCAACGCTCCGAGGACGAGGCATTCGGCGAGGATTCCCTGGCCAGCGAAAGCGGCGTCTCCGTGCATGATGATGGGGAGGACCTGGTCGCGGCCGGCCTGGTCGGGACAATCCGAATTGCGCGAAGACTCGCAGATGCGGGTCTGCTTGGCGCGCGCGCGGCCGAGGGCGACGGGATCGACCGCTTCGAGGTGGCTTGGGTTGGAGACGAGGTGAAGCGAGATGTTGGCGCCGTTGGGCGCGCGGAACTCTCCGGTGGCGCCCATGTGGTACTTGACGTCGCCACCGCCAAGGACGCTGCGCGGGTTGACGTCTTCGAAGCGCGCGAAGATCTCGGCGGGGGACCGGCCGATGGTGTTGGTCATGACGTTGAGGCGGCCACGATGGCTCATGCCGAGGACGGCAGTGTTGACGCCGAGGGTGGAACTGGATGCGAGCACCTGATCGAGGAACGGGATGAGGACGGTGAGGCCTTCGAGCGAGAAGCGCTTGGTGCCGAGGTAGCGCGATTGGATGACCTGCTCGAAGATATCGGCGCGGATGAGGTTGGTGAGGATGTGTGCCTGGTCGGGTGCGGGCGGGGTCTGCTCCATCTGCGCTTGCAGCCACTGCCGCTGCGCGGGGTTGGCGATGTGCATGAACTCCACGCCGATGCTGCCGCTGTAGATGGTGCGAGCTACGGCGGCGAATTCGTTGTCGGGCGCGGGGGTGGGGAAGGGCTCGGGCGCGAGGTACTGGCCGAGGGGGTCGAGCGCGGCTTGCAAGTAGCCCCAACGCCGGAAGATGTCGAAGACGGCGTCGCGCTGCTCGGGTGTTTCGGCGGCGGCGGCGTGTTCGGTGGTGGGGCTGGTGGCCATTTGTGGTCCTCGGATTAATGCTAACGCGTCGGAGGGTAGAGATGGGTTAAGGTGCTTTGCGGCGATGCGATTTGTGGGTGGGGCGCTGGTTTACGCGGTGAGGCCGAGGACTTTGACGATGATGCGCTTGGGGCGCTGGCCGTCGAATTCGGCGTAGAAGATGCGCTGCCAGGTGCCGAGGTCGAGGCGGCCACCGGTGACGGGGAGCGTGGTTTCGTGGTGGAGGAGGAGGGATTTGAGGTGGGCGTCGGCGTTATCCTCGCCGGTGCGGTGGTGCTTATAGCCGGGCCAGGCGGGCGCGAGCTTTTCGAGCCACGTGGAGATGTCTTCGATGAGGCCGTCCTCGTTGTCGTTGACGTAGATGGCGGCGGTGATGTGCATGGGCGAGACGAAGCAGAGTCCGTCCACGATGCCGCTGCGCTGGACGATGGCCTCGACCTGCGGGGTGAGGTGAACCATCTCGTAGCGCTTCTTGGTGTTGAGGGTGATGTATTCGGTGTGGGCTTTCATTTCGGGCATTGCGAGGTCTCCTCGGTGGCTATGAAAAGCGGTTTGTTGCCGGTCGAATGACGCGGAAAGCATGTCTCAGGGGCTAAAGCCCGTGCTAATTGTGCCTCTGTGATGCCGGGACTGAAGTCCCGGCCTATCTAAAACGAGCGAGCGGCGGAAATCTGGAACGAACAAATGGCGGAAACTGTCCACACTCTATACTGAAGCATGGTGCATGGCCTGATTGAAGCTGCGCGGATGAGCGGCGTGATGGCGTGGGAGATCCTGTGGGCGCTGTGCCTGGGGTTCCTGCTGTCGTCGATGGTCGAGGCGGTGGTGTCGAAGGCGCAGATGAGCCGGCTGCTGCCGGACTCGTCGGCGATGACGATTGTGAAGGCATCGGCGCTGGGTGCGGCTTCGTCGTCGTGTTCGTACGCGGCGACGGCACTGGCGCGGACACTGTTCCGCAAGGGCGCGGATTTTATCGCGGCGATTGCGTTCCAGTTTGCGTCGACCAACCTGGTGGTGGAGCTGAGCGTACTGCTGGCGGTGTTGCTGGGCTGGCAGTTTATGGCGGCGGAGTTTGTGGGCGGGCCGATCATGATCGCGCTGCTGGTGGTGATGCTGCGTGCGGTGCTGCGGCCGCGGGTGATTGAAGCGGCGCGGGCGCATGCGGCGCTGGGCTTGACGGGGCGCATGGAAGGCCACGCGGCGATGGACATGAGCCTGCACGAAGGGACGTTCTGGGAGAAGATTACGTCGCGGCGGGGAATGACGGCGACGAGCCACTACTACTGGATGGACTGGTACTCGCTGGCGCCGGACATTGCGCTGGGGCTGGTAATCTCGGGGATTCTGGCCGCGTTTGTACCGACGAGCTTCTGGCAGGCGTTCTTCCTGGCGGGGCATCCGGTGCTGGCGCGGGTGTGGGGGCCGATGATCGGGCCGCTGGTGGCGGTACTGTCGTTTGTCTGCTCGGTGGGGAATGTGCCTCTGGCGGCGGTGCTGTGGAACGGAGGGATCAGTTTTGGAGGCGTGATTGCGTTTCTGTTTGCGGACCTGATCATTCTGCCGATTCTGAATATTTACCGGAAGTACTACGGACTAAAGGTCGCGGCAATCCTGACGGGCGTGTTCTACGTGGCGATGGTGGGGGCGGCGCTGGTGGTGGAGGGATTGTTCTCGGCGCTGCACCTGATTCCGGCACACGGACAGGTTGTGGTGATGCAGGAGACGATTCGCTGGAACTACACGAGCGCGCTGGATTTGTTATTTCTTGCGGCGAGTGCGGCGCTGCTGGTGAGGTTCCTGAAGACGGGTGGGCCGGCGATGCTGCGCGAGATGGGGAATGTGCCGGCCGATCCCAATGCGGAGGCGCACAGTTGCTGCCACGAAGAGCCGGCGGCGATGGTGACGATGCACGATTGCTGCCATCAGGAGCCTGAGCCGGTGCTGGATTGCTGTCGTAGCGAGCCGGTGGCAGCGGCAGCGCATGATTGCTGCCATGCGGAGCCAGCGGCGATTAAGGGCGCTGCACCTGAGTCTTCGCACCGGGACCACTAGAGAATAGAGGTATGAGCTGTCGGGGATCAGCGGTCAGCTTTCAGCGGGTCGATAGGGACGTGAGGGGCGACCTTAAATAATTCACCTCCAGAGAGGTCCGGGATTGAACCCGGCTCCCTGGAGGTGTGGTCCCGGCCATTCCCGCCAGACCGGGGATGGCCAAGATGGTTCGGTTAGAGAGCGACGTTTTTCTACGCTTTACGAGACAGGAGTTAGTTGCTTGTCTGGGATTCAATCCTCATTCCATAGAACGATTTGTGCACGAAGAACGCCGACACCAGGAAGAAAGCGACTGCCAGCACATGGGTCGCCATCGCATGGCCCACATGGAGGGTCACCGCCAGCTCAACGGCAAGCAATCCGAACAACGTTGTGAACTTGATGACCGGGTTCATCGCCACCGACGAAGTGTCTTTGAACGGATCGCCGACGGTATCTCCGATCACAGTTGCGTCGTGCAGCGGTGTGCCTTTCTGTTTCATGTCGACCTCTACGATTTTCTTGGCATTGTCCCAGGCGCCGCCGGCATTGGCCATGAAGATGGCCTCGTACAGACCGAAGATGGCAATCGAAAACAAGTAGCCGATAAACAAGAACGGTTCGGCGAATGCGAATGCAAGGGTTGAGAAGAAGACGGCGAGAAAGATATTGAACATCCCCTTCTGCGCGTACTTGGTGCAGATTTCAACGACCTTCTTACTGTCGCTGACCGATGCTCTTTCCGCGCTTTCGAGGTTGATATTGTTCTTGATGAACTCGACCGCACGGTAGGCGCCGGTGGAGACCGCCTGTGTTGAAGCGCCCGCGAACCAGAAGATGACTGCTCCGCCGCAGATCAACCCGAGCATGAAAGGCGCGTGCAGCAGAGAGAGTTTATCCACGTTATCCGTCAATCCGTGGGTGAGAGCCATGATGATCGAGAAGGTCATGGTGGTTGCGCCGACTACGGCGGTGCCGATGAGCACCGGCTTAGCGGTGGCTTTGAAGGTATTGCCGGCTCCATCATTGGCTTCCAGCAGGTGTTTGCAGCGATCGAATTTGGCGTCGATGTTGAAGTCCTTCTTCAACTCAGCTTCGATGCCGGGAACTTCTTCGATCATCGACAACTCGTATACGGATTGCGCATTGTCGGTTACGGGACCGTAGGAATCGACGGCAATCGTGACCGGTCCCATGCCAAGAAAGCCGAAGGCGACCAGGCCAAAGGCGAATACGGCTGGCGCGAGCATCATTCCGGTCGGATTAAGCTGTGAATACTCCGGTATTCCCATACTGAAGTAGTAGCCGAGTCCCATGAGTGCGACCATGCTGAGTCCCAGCCAGTAAGCTGAAAAATTGCCGGCCACGAATCCCGACAGGATACCCAGGGAGGCTCCGCCTTCCTGCGCGGATTTGACGACTTCTTTTACGTGGGTCGATTTGACTGAAGTGAAGACCTTGACCAGTTCGGGTATGAGCGCGCCCGCCAGGGTTCCGCAGGAGATGATGGAAGACAGCTTCCACCAGAGCGTTCCGTCACCGAGAGTTGGGATCATCAGGTACGAGACGACGTAGGTGAGGATGATGGAGACGACGGAGGTGATCCATACCAGAGAGGTCAGTGGAGCCTCAAAGTCCATCTCGTCGGAGTCTTTGTACTTGGCGCTGGCGATGGCGGTATTGAGGAAGTAAGCACCTGAGCTGGAGAGCAGCATTCCGACGCGCATGACGAAGATCCAAACCAGCAGTTGCGCCTGGATGGAGGGATCCTTGACGGCTAACAGGATGAAGGTGATCAGGGCCACGCCGGTGACGCCGTAGGTCTCGAAACCATCGGCGCTGGGGCCAACCGAGTCGCCCGCGTTGTCGCCGGTGCAGTCTGCGATTACGCCCGGATTGCGGGCATCGTCTTCCTTGATTTTGAATACGATCTTCATCAAGTCGGCGCCGATGTCGGCGATCTTGGTAAAGATGCCGCCGGCAATACGCAGGGCCGCGGCGCCCAGGGATTCGCCGATCGCGAAGCCGATGAAGCAGGGGCCGGCATAATCGCGCGGGACGAATAAAAGGATCGAAAGCATGATCAGCAGTTCGACCGAGATCAGCAACATGCCGATGCTCATGCCGGCCTTCAGCGGGATGGCCATGATCGGATAGGGTTTGCCGCGCAATCCTGCGAATGCGGTTCGCGAGTTGGCAAAGGTGTTGACGCGAATTCCGAACCACGCCACCCCGTAGCTGCCCGCGATGCCGATGAGCGAAAACGCCAGGATGATGGGCAACGTCACGGCAATCGGATGACCCTGCACTGGCGCAAGATAGCCGAAGTACAGTGAAATAATGACTGCGATGAAAACCCACAGCAGCATAATGAACTTGAGCTGCGTCACCAGGTACGTTTTGCAGGTCTCATAAATCAAGTCGGAGATTTCGAGCATGGTGCGATGGACGGGCGAGTTTTTCAACTGCACATAGATCGCCAGGCCGAACAACAGGCCGCCAGCGCAGAACAGCAATCCGATCATCAGGAGGGCATGTCCGTTCATGCCGAAGAATTGCACGGTGGTCAGATCCGGCAGGGTCAGATTGGCTTCGCCTCCGGCCGCTCTTTCCGTCTGCGCGTAGGCGGCGGCGGGAAGCAGCAGGGCCAGGAGGGCCGCCACGGTCTTCGACTGGCGCTTCAGGAAGGCCCCTATTCCTTCATTCGTGAACAATGCCACAATGAGCGATAGAACGCTCACAACCAAAAAGAAGATTACCCAACCCTGAACAACACTCACATGTCCCTCCTGGAACACAGATTTTAGTAGTTGCACAACTCGACCCCAGCGATCAGGAAACCTCTCAGAACACTGGGGAATATCCACGGGAAGCGTACCATCCGGGTTGTACCCTGTCGAGTGACTGCAATCACACGGGTTTGGCGAAACAGTGCGGCCGTGAATTGGCAGGCCAGCGGGCTATGATTAGATGGTTTTCGGGGAATTGCCAACCCGGGGATCGCCAGACCGCTAACTTGCTGACCTATGCGCCTTTATGTTGCCACCACCAATACGGGCAAGCTGCGCGACTTTGCGCACGCGGCGGAAGGCCATCTTTTGGGGGGCACGCCGATCCGGATCGAGGTGCTCCCCGGGCTTGGGGACCTGCCCGCGCCGCCCGAAGACGGACCCACGTTTGCTGCGAACGCCCGGGCCAAGGCGGTTTATTATTCACGGCTGGCGCCGGGCCTGCCGGTGGTGGCGGACGACTCGGGACTCGAGGTGGACGCGCTGAACGGGCAGCCGGGTGTTCGGAGCGCGCGCTACGCCGACGACCTTGGTTATGATCTGCATTCCGGCGGGAAGATCGACGATCGCAATAATGCGCTTCTGATCTCGCAGATGGTGCGACTGCCCTTCGAGCCGCACACGGCGCGGTACCACTGCGTATTGGCGCTGGCCCGCGACGGCGTGGTGGTGGCGACGGCTGAGGGCGTTGTGGAGGGGCGCATCGTCACCGGGCCACGGGGCGAAGGGGGATTTGGCTATGATCCGCTGTTCTTTCTGCCGGAGCTGGGGAAGACGATGGCGGAACTCGATCCGGTGACCCGGCTGTCGCTGAGCCATCGGGGGCGAGCGCTGCGCAGTTTGCTGGAGCGAGTCAGCAAGTCGGCAAGTTAGCGAGTCAGCAAGTCAGCGGAAAAGAAAGGGATGCGCTGGCAAGGAAAAACTTGGCGCCAGTGGACGGCGGAGTGGACTAAAATGGCGCGCGCACCATCGAAACACTTATGGGACTGACGCAGATTGTCTACGTACTTCTGGTACTGGCGGCGCTGCTGGTGATTGCGTACTGGGTGTTCTATACCCGGCACCTGAAGACCCAGCCGCACGTCGGCACGCAGGAGGGGATCGCGATGGCGACCCAGGAGCGGGAGCGGAAGCACGGCAGCGGCTTCTGAATCCTGAACCGGCCTCGGCGATGGCCGCACACGGTTGCGGACCGCGGAGGCAGTGTCTCGCTTAGAGATTTGCGGTAATCGCCCAGTTGCCAACCGGCGGCAACGTCTCCCTGCCAGGCCTACTTGGAAAAGAGCGTGTTTCCGGGGTCCCTGTGCTCATTCGCGATCAGGCGGTTCTGCGCCCTCTTGGCCCAGCGCATTGCCAGGTTATCCAGCCTGCGGTGTTCGCTCTTGAAGGAGCCGATGGAGTTATCTGAGGCCTTTTCGATCGCCTGATGGGCCGGTCGAGCCGGGGTCTTGGAGGAATTGAGTCCGTGCGCCATAGGGTGCACCTCCACTGCTAAACAGCAGGCTACGCCGGGGCGGGACTGGGGTATGTGACGGCGGTCAACCGTGTTTTTGGGGGGTGGAATTCATGCGGGAACGCTCTGCCGTCCGCGTTGCAGGTTCGGAGTCGCATGTCATGGACTTTGAATCCCTAGGTCGCGGAGGCGGCTTCCGCGGGCGATTCGCCATGCTGTTCTGCGGCTTTGCGGGATTCTTCGAAGGCGCGGGTGGAGTGTTCGTGGGCCTGACGGGATAGCTCGTGGGCGGTGACGCTGCCCTGGCCATGCGAGGCTGCGGCGGCGGAGTGGGCATGGGCGGCAAGGTTGTGGTACTCGGCGGCTCGGTCGTGGGGGCTCTGGGGCATTTGGGATATCCTCTGGCCGGTTAGATGCCGTTTGTCAGGCGGCTGGGTCAACGGCCGAACTGGCGGAGGTGGTGGTCGGTGTGGAGGTAGCCCCAGCGCATCCACTCGGCGGTGTTCATAGAGCCGAAGATGGGGTGGGATCCCCAGGGGCCGGAGGATTGGGCGAACTGGTCGAGCTTGATGAGCAGGGTGGTGCGGTCGGCGGCGAATTCGGCGGGCGGTGTGCCACCGATTTGCTGGTTGATCTCGGGTGGGGTGGGCACGCCGGCGGGCCACTTGCGGGGGAAGTAGAGAGCGAGCCATTTGTAAATGGGCATTGGAATGGGCCAGGCTTTGATGGGGGTGGCCACGCGCTCGCGAAGTGAGCAGCAGAAGGCGTCGGTGAGGTGGCAGACCGCCTGGTGGGCGCTCATCGAGCCCCACAGACGGGTGTCCGCGGGGCTGAGGAGAACGATGCGGCTGCGGATGCCGGCGAGGTCGGCGTTGGAGGACAACGTCTTCATACGGGCGGGCCCGTGAACGGCGGTTGTCGCGTCGCTGTTAGCGCGCCATCCAGCCGCCATCGACGACGAGCACGTGGCCGGTAATGTAGTCGGCTGCGGCGGAGGCGAGGAAGACGGCGGTGCCGGCTACGTCGGTGGCTTCGCCCCAGCGGCCGGCGGGAATGCGCTCGAGGATGGCCTTGCTACGGACCGGGTCGGCGCGGAGCTGCGCGGTATTGTTGGTGGCGATGTAGCCGGGGGCTATGGCGTTGACCAGGATTCCCTTGACGGCCCACTCGTTGGCGAGCGCCTTGGTGATTTGGGCGACGGCGCCCTTGGCCGCGGCGTAGGACGGGACACGGATGCCGCCCTGGAAGCTGAGCAGCGAAGCGATCGAGATGATCTTGCCGGGGGCGTTGCGCTTCATCATGTCGCGGCCGGCGAGTTGGGAGAGCTGGAAGACGGCGGTCTCGTTGATTTGGATGACCTTGAGCCAATCGGCGAGGGGGACGTTGACGGCGTCTTCGCGGAGGATGATGCCGGCGTTGTTGACGAGGATGTCGACGCGGCCGAACTTCTTGAGGACCTCGGCGAAGAGTGCGTCGGGAGCGGCGGTGTCGGAGAGGTCAGCGGCAAATGCGGCTGCCTTGCCGCCGGCGGCTTCGATGGTGGCTACGGTTTCCGCGGGAGGGCGGATATCGTGGGTGGCGACGGCGGCGCCGGCCTCGGCGAGGGCAATGGCAATGGCCGCACCCATGCCTCCGGCGGAGCCGGTGACGAGCGCAACTTTATTGTCGAGACGGAAGGAGTCGAGGATGTTTGGCATGATGCAAATAACTTTACGCTGGGATTGCCGGGTGGGGCAAACGGGGCGGCGGAACGCGAGGCTGGCGCGACCGGAGGCGTTTCGAGCCTTTGATGCCTTCCTGTGCAGATTCTGTCCGCTACAATGGTTGGCGGCGTCCCCGCGACAACATGATTGCGTGCCGGGACAAGAAGGAGACTCATGAAACTGCTTCAGATGGCTGATCCCGTGCGCTATGCGCGGATGACGAGTGCGGAGCTGCGCGAGACGTTTCTGCTGGAGGGTATGTTCAACCCCGGGAGGATCGAGTACGCGTACGTGGACCTGGACCGCACGGTGATTGGGTCGGCGGTGCCGACGACGGCAGCGCTGACGCTGGAGACGCAGCCGGAGCTGCGTGCGGAGAACTTTCTGGAGCGGCGCGAATTGGGCGTGCTGAACGTGGGCGGCGTGGGGACGGTGACGGTGGACGGCAAGACGTTTGAGCTGGACAAGCTGGACTGCCTGTACGTGGGCCGCGGCAGCAAGGCGGTGAGCTTTACCAGCAAGGCTGCGGACAAGCCCGCGTATTTCTACCTGCTGAGCTATCCGGCGCATGCGGTGCATCCGACTGCCATGGTGAAGTGCGCGGACCTGCAGGGAGGGGCGCTGGGATCGACCGAGACATGCAACAAGCGGACGATCTACAAAGCGATCCACCTGGAGGGGATCCGGAGCTGCCAGTTGGTGATGGGCTTTACGCTGCTGGCGCCGGGGAGCAACTGGAACACCATGCCGGCGCACACGCACATGCGGCGGTCGGAGGTGTATTTCTACTTCGATATTGAGCCGGACCAGCGGGTGATGCACCTGATGGGACCGCCGGACGCAACCAGCCACATCATCATGGCGGACAAGCAGGTGGTGGTGTCGCCGGGTTGGTCGATCCATGCGGGCGTGGGGACCAAGAGCTATGGTTTCTGCTGGGGCATGGGCGGTGAGAACCAGAACTACGCGGACATGGATCCGGTGGCGATCAAGGACCTGAAGTAGGTTCTTAGTTGCTGGTTGTTAGTTGTTAGCTGGTGCGAGGAGCTTGGATCAATGGCAGACGGTAAGAATAGCCTGGTGCTGCGGAAGAAGGACGCGTGCAAGTGGGACCTGGTGAGCCTGGGCGAGGTGATGCTGCGGCTCGATCCAGGTGATGTGCGAGTGGCGACGACGCGTCAGTTCCAGGTGTGGGAGGGCGGCGGCGAGTACAACGTGGCGCGCGGGCTGCGGCGGTGCTTTGGGTTGAAGACGGCCGTGGTGACCGCGCTGGCCGACAATCCCGTGGGCCGGCTGGTGGAAGACATGATGCTGCAGGGCGGCGTGGACCAGTCGCACGTGAAATGGGTGAAGTATGACGGCGTTGGCCGCACGGTGCGCAATGGGCTGAATTTTACTGAGCGCGGCTTTGGGGTGCGCGCGGCGCTGGGCTGTTCGGACCGTGGCCACACCGCGGTGAGCCAGTTGAAACCGGGAGAGATTGACTGGGACGAGATTTTTGGCAAGGAGGGTTCGCGCTGGCTGCACACTGGCGGCATCTTCTGCGCGCTGAGCGAGACGACGCCCGAGGTTTGCAAGGAGGCGATGATTGCGGCGCGCAAGCACGGGACGATCATCAGCTACGACCTGAACTATCGCGACTCGCTGTGGAAGTCGATTGGCGGAAAGGCGCGGGCGACAGAAGTCAATCGCGAGTTGGCGTCTTATGTGGATGTGATGATCGGCAATGAGGAGGACTTTACGGCGGCGCTGGGATTCAAGATTGAAGGCGTGGGCGAGGACCTCGGCGAGCTGGATTCGGCCAACTTCCGCAAGATGATTGAGAAGGCGGTGGCGACGTTTCCGAACTTCAAGGCGGTGGCAACTACGCTGCGCCACGCAAAGACGGCGACGGTGAACGACTGGGGCGCGGTGTGCTTCTACGAAGGCGAGTTCCATGAGGCGCGGCCAATGCCCGATCTGGAGATATTCGACCGCGTGGGCGGCGGCGACTCGTTCGCTTCGGGGCTGATCTACGGCTTCCTGAACGAGAAGGGCGCGGACTGGGCCGTGAACTGCGGCTGCGCGCACGGTGCGCTGGCCATGACTACGCCGGGCGATACGACCATGGCTACGTTCGACGAGGTGCAGCGAATTATGAAGGGCGGCGGGGCGCGGGTGCAGCGGTAGAGCAGGGAACAGGGGTCAGGGAACAGGATAGGGACAGGAGAAACAATGCAGAAAGCTGAAGTTCTGAGGTCATTGCGCGAGATCGGGCTGGTGCCTGTGCTGCGTGCCGAGAGCGAAACCCAGGCGCTGGCGCTGGCGTCGGCCATTGCGGCGGGCGGCGTGACGGTGCTGGAGGTGACGATGACCGTTCCGGGCGCGATCCGGGTGATGCGGCGGCTGGCGGAAGAGCGGCCGGACATCCTGATCGGAGCGGGCACGGTGCTCGACGCGGAGACGGCGCGGATGTGCATCCTGGAGGGCGCGCAGTTTGTGGTCAGCCCGGCGCTGAAGATTGCGACCATCGAGATGTGCCATCGCTACGGAATAGCGGTGCTGCCGGGTGCGCTGACGCCGACCGAAATTGTCACCGCCTGGGAGGCAGGCGCGGACGTGGTGAAGATATTCCCGGCGAGTTCGCTGGGCGGTGCAAAGTACCTGAAGTCGGTGAAGGCGCCTCTGCCGCAGGTGGAGATGATTCCGACCGGCGGCGTCTCGCTGGCGACAGCCCAGGAGTTCCTCGAAGCGGGGGCATTCGCCCTTGGGGTGGGCGCGGACCTGGTGAACCTGAAGGCTATTGCCGAAGGCCACCCCGAGACGATCACCGAGAACGCGCGCAAATACCTTGCGATCGTGCGCCAGTTCCGGGAGTCCTGAGCCGGTTTCCAGGAGAGAGACTTTCGGGGATAACCAAAGTGCCGCGCACTGAGGGCGATTTTGTGGTTAAATACATCCACCTCCTCAAGAAGAAGCATCTTCCAACTGCCGACGAGAGTTTCGTCCCAGGCTGACCCCGGGATGCGGCAAGGTAACTCCAGGACGGGCAGCGATGATACGGTCGAACCAAGTGAAATGTCCCGCCTGCAAGGGCAATGTCGCGATACGAGTCAGCCGGAGTGGCTTCTGGCAGCGCCGGGTGCTGAGCTTTTTTGGTATTTATCCGTGGAAGTGCGGCGCATGCGGGTCAGCGTTTCTGTATCGCTGCCGGGGCCACCATCGCATCGAGCCAAGCCAACGCGTGCCCGGGGCCGGCGGTGCGGCACGCAATCATAAACGAGCTTAGAAATCCCGACGGGTTGTCAAGCTGCTGCCCGCGGAGGCTGACGTACCCAGAGCAGAGGCTGCTGGATGGGCAGCGTGCGCTGGATTTCAGGATCGGGGGGATCCGGCCGCAAGGTCTTCCATAGCGCGGCATACTCGGGCCGTTGGTATGCGCGAGCGGTGAAGAGCAGGCTCGCACGCCGCCCGGGGAGTTCGTCAAAGTGCTGGCGGTCGGCGCGGAACGGCCAAGTGGTGCGGTCTGCGATGAAAGGAAAGTGGTACGCGATGGCTGAGCGCATGCCGGGGCCATCCTCCAGCGAGTAGTCCCAGATGCTTTCGAAGCGTGTGGAGAGCAGTTGGCAGACGCCGGCGAGCATGTCCAGGTTGAAGAGCGAGTCGCGGAAAGGCGCCTCCGAGCCCAATTCATGCGGGAAGGTGCCGTCAGCGGCGATTTGCGCGCGCAGGGTGACGGTCTTGAAGCGGTGGCGCAGCTCGGCCAGCGCGGTGTCTTCCGTACGGGGGACGTCGCCTTCGGGCGCGGCCAGGCTGGCATACGCGGTCGCCTGAAGCAGCCATGAGGACCCGTGGTGGTCCTTGCGGTCGCGCGCCAGCGCAGGCAGCCGGGGCCCGGTGTCCTGGGGTTCGGTGAGCCAGCGCAGGTAGTCGGCGAACCATGCGTGCAGCGCCTTGAGGTCGGCCTCGCCGAGGGCAGTGGAGGCGGCGAGGAATGGGATAGCCTGTGCGATCTCGACGAGGGGCAGGGTTTCGAGGATGCCCTCGAAGCGGCCGCCCTCTGGAGGAGCCGGCGTCGCGGTGAAGCTGGGGTTGTTCTGCACCGTAAAGACGGGGGCGTCGGTCGCGGGTTGGGCCTGAGTCGCCAGGACGGAGCCGAGGTCCAGTCTCGGCGTCATGCGCGTCGCGGGATCGACGAACCACGCGTGCAGTTGCACCACGGCGTGCTGGGCGTAACGCTGCTCGCCGGTGAGCAGGTGCGCGGCGGCAAGCGCAGGCACCGCCAGTCCCAGCGAGAACAGAGCGTCGCGGTGCGCGGTGAATGGCGGCGGGGTCCTGGCGGCGTCCTTCGCGGACAGTGCAGCGTCGGAGTTGGTATCGGGCAACGCTTCGGAGTAGTAATCGTGCACCGTGCCGGGACTGCGCGGGCATTGCAGTGAGGTGAGCGGCGTGGGCGCCTGGGTGAGGTAGCGCTCGGCCGCGGCGAGGATGCGGTCGTGGTCGATGGCGGCAACGTCGGGCCGGGTTGGGGTTGCCGGGGGCTCCGCGAGGACCTGCGCCGCCCGCACGGCAGCCTGGCCAGCGGCACGCAGGAGGCCGACCCGGCCCAGCAGTGTCGCGGTGCCACAGCAGGAGGCTGCCATGGAGCAAAAGGTCCGCCGGGTAGTTGGTGTTGCGGTCGTCTTGGGCAGCATGGACATATGGATGGGATGCTTCTCGCCACGCGTCCGCGGTCACTCGCCGGCGCTCTTACAAGCATCCTAAGCGTTGCATATCGTAATTTGGAACTTGCACGGATTTAGAATCTCTACTCTCGGGAGAAGCTTGATTATCGGCTGGGGACATCTTGAAGCGACCCGACTCGGCACCACGCTGGTGGCGTCGTTCCTCGCCTCGCTGGTGGAGTGCGTGGAGGCGCTGACGGTGGTGCTGGCGGTGGGCAGTGTGCGGGGCTGGCGCAGCGTGCTGGCCGGCGCTGCGGCTGCACTCGCTTTGCTTGCGGCGGTGGTTGGGGTGCTTGGCCCCGCGCTCGCGCGCATACCCCTGCGCCGGCTGGCGCTGGTTCCGTTTCACGTTGTGCAACTGGTGGCGGGCGGGCTGATTCTGCTGTTCGGCCTGCGCTGGCTGCGCAAGGCGATTCTGCGCTCTGCCGGCCTGGTTCCGTTGCACGACGAGCGAGCTGCATTCGCAAAGAAAGCTGCTGCCATGCGCGAGGCCAATGCGGGCAGTATTTCGGGGTGGGACAAGTTTGCCTTCAGCGCCGCGTTCAACGTCACCATGCTTGAAGGCACCGAAGTAGTTTTCATCGTGCTTGCGTTCGGAGCCGGCGGAGCGGGGCTGCTGCTGCCTGCCAGCCTGGGCGCAGTGGCGGCCCTGCTGGTAGTGGCCGGGCTGGGTCTGGCGCTGCACCGCCCGCTGGCGCGGGTTCCGGAGAACACGCTGAAGTTTCTGGTGGGGGTGCTGCTCTCGGCCTTGGGAACATTCTGGGTGGGCGAGGGCGCCGGCCTCGGGTGGCCTATTCCCGCGTCCGCCAGCCCCGACCTCGCCATCCTGCTCCTGATTGCGGCGTATCTGGCCCTTGCGGTATGCCTGGCGCCGATCTGCCGCCTGCAAGCACGGGTGGTCGCGGAGGAGAGCTGAGCTATGCGCTGGATTAAATCCATTGCTCGCGAAGTGTGGGGGCTGTTTGTTGACGACGGCAGCTTTGCGGCGGCCATTCTGGTCTGGATCTTGCTTGCGGTTGTGGTGCTGCCACGGGTTGCCCCGGCTGCTCGCTGCGATGGTCCGGCGTTATTCGCGGGTCTCGCGCTGATCCTGATCGAGAGCGCGCTGCGGTTCAGCCGCCGCAGCGCGAAATGCCGGGCGTCCGGCTAGGAGTTAGAACTGCACCTTCAGCGTGCAGCCCTTCGCCGAACTCTCGCGGGCCATCTCCAGCAGTTTGGCCACGCGGTAGCCGTCTTCCGGGGTTACGGCAAGCGGTGCGTTACCCAGCACTGCGTCGCGTACGTTGGCGTAGAAGCCGCGATAGTCGCCGAGTTCGGTCTTGACCTGGTGCTCGACCAGCATCGCCGGATCGGCCGGCACCGGGGCGACGGACAGCTTGCCCCACGCGGATTCCTTCTCCTGCAGCCAGACTTCTTTGGAGCCCATCATCGGAACCTTGGCGCCGCCGACCAGCGTCGGCTCCTGCGGGTCGAGCCCGTGTTTCTTGAAGCTGCCCTTGGTGCCGTGCAGCAGAAAGCGGGGCGCGTTATCGCAGGCAAGGTAGCTGGTGCGGCAGTGGGCCAGCATGCCTTTTCCGTTCTTGTCCACCCCAGCAAGGTTACTTGCTGGGGACCCCGATTTGCCCGGATAGTGGAGGGTAATGTCGAAGGCGTCTTCGATTGCGGTCTGGTCGCGGTCCGCGCGAACACTGGCTGTGATTGCGTCGGGCGCCCCGAACAGGGTGAGCACCTGGTCCACGAGGTGAGGCCCCAGGTCGAACAGCATGCCATTTGCCGGGTTTCCTGCCTCTTTCCAGGTGTTCTCGCGCGGAATGGGCCGGAAGCGGTCGAAGTGCGACTCGAACGTGACCAGCCGGCCGATGGCTGCTTCCTGCAGCAGCTTGCGGACGGTTTGAAAGTCCCCATCCCAGCGCCGGTTGTGGAAGGGAATCGCGAGCAGACCTTTGCTTTTTGCGATGCGGCCAAGTTCGCGCGCCTCGTCGCTGGTGGCTGCGAAGGGCTTGTCGATGACGACGTGCTTGCCCGCTTCCAGCGCATGTTTCGCCAGTTCAAAGTGGGTCTCGTTCGGCGTCGACACCACCACTACTTCGGCGGCCTTGTCCGCCAACGTTTCTTCGAGCGAGCGCGAGATTTTGACGCCGGGGTATGCCTTGGCCGCCTCGTCACCCTTGCGCTGCATGATCGACACCAGCCGCAGCCCTGGCACCGCGCTGATGAAGGGCGCGTGAAACACGCGACCGCCCAGCCCAAACCCGATGACGCCGACTCCAACCTCCCGCTCTGCCATTTACGCCCTCCCAATCTGTCTCAATGCAGGATAAACCCGCCGGAATCTGGCGTACGCTTCGGCCATTGCCGGTGCGTTTTTCGGCTCAATGGTCCCCGCGACCTGGACCGTGGCGGCGCAGGCTGCCTCCACGGTTGGCCACGCTCGCACGCCAACGCCCGCCAGCAGCGCCGCGCCGAATGCGCCACCCTCCTCGGCCGCCAGCAATTCCACCGGCTGCCCGTAGACGTCGGCCTGGATCTGCCGCCAGAGCGGGCCGCGCGCGCCGCCTCCGCCGAGACGGATTCGGGATACGGGAATGCCGAGCTCTGAAAACAGGGAAAAGGTATCGCGGAGGGAAAAGGCGACGCCTTCCATGACTGCGCGGACACAATGGGCGCGCGTGTGCGAGGCGGTGAGGCCGACGAACGCGGCGCGGGCTTCGGGGTCGAGATGCGGGGTGCGCTCGCCAAAGAGGTACGGCGCCCACAGTAGCCCGTCGCTGCCTGCGGGAATTTTTGCCGCCTCGGCGGTGAGGTCGTCGTAGGTTGCGGCGGGGGCGAAGGTGTCGCGGAACCAGCGCAGGGAGAGGCCGGCGCCGTTGGTTACGCCCATAACGTGCCACAGGCCGGGAGCGGCATGGCAGAAGGTGTGCAGACGGCCCAGGCGGTCCATGGTGGGCTTGTCGGTGGAGGCGAAGACCACGCCGCTGGTGCCGATGGTGGCCGAGACGGAACCAGTTTCCACAATTCCCATGCCGACGGCGCCCGCGCCTTGATCGCCGGCACCCGCGGCAACGGGTATGCCAGCGGCCAGGCCGGTTGCGGCGGCGCCGGTGTTGCTGATGCGCGCGCAGATTTCGGGCCCTTCGAACAGGCGTGGCAGCCAGCTCATCGGGATCTCCGCTGCATCCGCGACCTCCTGCGACCAGCGCCGGCGGGCGACGTCCAGCAGCAGGGTGCCGCTGGCTTCCTGCATGTCGATGGCGTACTCGCCGGTGAGCCGGAAGCGCACGTAATCCTTGGGGCAGAGCACATGCGCGATGCGGGAGAAGATGTCCGGCTGATGGGTTCGCACCCAGAGCAGTTTGGTCAGGGTGAAGTTCGGCAGGGCCGGGTTGCAGGTTAGCTCAATCAGCCGGGCTGGACCGATGGTGCTATTCAGCCAGTCGCACTCGGGCTGGGTACGCTGGTCGCACCAGATCAGCGCGGGGCGCAGCACATTGCCATCGGCGTCAAGCATCACGCACCCATGCATTTGCCCGGTGAGGCCGACGGCTTCAACCTTGGCGCCGGTCGATCCGGCTGCCATCACGGCGGCGATGGCCTCCTGAGCTGCGCGCCACCAGTCTCCGGGTTCCTGCTCCGCCCAGCCGATATGCTCGGAGCGGATGGGTGCGTGTTCGCTGGCCGCCGACGCCACCATTAGGCCCCGGCGATCCACCAGCACTGCCCGGGTTCCCCCGGTTCCTACATCGATCCCAAGAAACATACGAGGACTCCTCTCTGCCGCATCGAAAGTGTATCCGCTTCCCGGGGGTGCGGGTGCGGCGCGTCCAGATTCTGCGGGGTCAACTCTCTTCGCGGCCTCCAAGCCGGGCGAAAATCGCACATTTTTTTTGCATTTTCTACATGCTGCTGTGCATCCAACAGCTATCGCAAAGAGCGATGGATGAGTTAGTTGTAGGCTCCAATCAAAGTGCGGGTAACATAGAACCAATGGCTCAAAGCAAAGCAGCGCCGTCCGTGCGGACGGCCCTTGTGGTTACCGGTCTCGCGGGTTTCTTCCTGCTGGCCGCGGTTGGCCGTGCGCAGGCGCAGGGTAGCTCGAACAGCCCCGGCGCCACTACAGCCGGACAAGCCCAGGCAACCGAGGGCGCGCTGCAAGAGTTGTCGGCACCTGCCGGCCAGAATCCAGCCGCGCCGTCGCAGGATTCGTTCAAGGGATCGCTGATCGAAGGGAAGGCTACCGACGCGGTCCTCGACCTGTCGCTGGACGATGCCATCGCGCGCGGCCTGCGCCAGAACCTTGGCCTGATCCTGCAGACTACCGCGCAGCAGAACGCCAAGGGCCAGCAGTTCGAGCAGTTGCAGGCGCTGCTGCCAACCGTTACCGGCGACGCCTCCATCGAGGTGGAGCAGATAAATCTTGCCGCATTCGGGCTGAAGTTTCCCGGCCTGAATCCCATCATTGGGCCATTCCAGGTGATCGATTTCCGCGCGTATCTTACGCAGAGCCTGATCAATGTGCCCGCGCTGGAGAACTACATTGCCGCGAAGCACAACTTCGCCGCCGCTAAACTTTCCGCGCAGGATGCCCGCGACATGGTTGTGCTCACCGTAGGCAACGCGTATCTGTTGTGTATCGCTGACGCTGCGCGGATCGCCGCGGTCAACGCGGAACTGGCGACGAGCAAGGTCTCGCTGGATCAGGCGACGGCCTCGCACGACGCCGGGACCAGCCCGCGGCTGGATGTTCTGCGGGCGCAGGTGGATTATCAGAACGAGCAGCAGAGCCTGATCTCCGCCACGAACCAGTTGGCCAAGGACAAACTCGCGCTGGCCCGGGCGATCGGTCTGCCGCTGGACCAGGCCTACCGACTTACCGACACGGAGCCATACGCCGCACTCGACAACCTGGACCCCGCGGCCGCCTTTGCGCAGGCGGTGAAGAACCGCAAAGATCTCGCCGCTGCAAGCGAGCAGGTTGCAGCAGCACAGTCGCAAAAGACCGCCGCGTCCGCCGATCAGTTGCCGACCGTGAAGTTCTCCGGCGACTATGGCGACATCGGCGAGACCGTCAACCACTCGCACGGTTCGTATACGGCGACCGGAACGATCTCCGCGCCGATTCTACAGATCGCCAAGACCAAGGGCGAGGAAGCCGTTGCCGACTCGCAGTATCAGCAGGCGCGCGACAAGCTGGCCGACCAGATCCAGCAGGTCAACGCGGACATCCGCGACTCGATCCTGGACATCCAGTCTGCGGCCAAGTTGGTGGAGGCGGCGAAATCGAATGTCGACCTCGCCAACGAGGAACTGAACGAGGCGCAGCAGCGTTACCACGCCGGCGTCGCGGACAACTTGCCGGTGTCACAGGCGCAATCCTCGGTGGAGCAGGCCAACGACCAGTACATCAGCGCTCTTTATCAGCACAACGCCGCCAAGCTCTCGCTGGCCCGCGCCCTCGGCGTTGCTGAGACCAACCTGAAAGATTATCTCGGAGGAAAGTAACCGTGGCAGACGAACAGAATAAGAGCGGTGCTCCGGCCGGCGGCAATTCGGCCGGCGGCAACAACGGCAATCAAGACGCACCGGCGGAAGCGCCTCCGCAGCCTAGCTCCAACCGCCGGTTCATTGTGATCGGCGTGATCCTGCTGCTGGTGCTGGGCGCGATCTTCTTCTATTGGCGCTCCACCTTCACGGAAGATACCGACGACGCCCAAGTGGACGGCAACCTCTACCAGGTAAGCTCGCGCGTCACCGGCCACGTGGTGAAGGTCTATGTGGACGACAACCAGACGGTGAAGGCGGGCGATCTTCTGGTCGAGATCGACCCCACCGACTACCAGGTGGCGCTCGACCTGGCCGAGGCGGACCTGGCCAACGCACAGGCGCAGTATGTCCAAGCGACCACCAACGTGCCCATCACCCGGACCACGGTCACAACCACCGTCACTACTTCGGCTTCCGATGTGAAGGGATCGGCCGACATGGTCTCCCAGGATGAGAAGCAGGTGGAAGCCGCTGAAGCACGCGTGGCGGAGGCCCAGGCCAATGCGAAGAAGGCCCAGGACGATGTGGACCGCTATACCCCGCTGGTGCAGAAGGACGTGATCTCCAAGCAGCAGTACGACACCGCGGTGCAGGCCGACGCAGCCGCCAGGGCGGCTGTGGTGGAGGCCGAGGCCAACGTGCTCGCGGCACGGAACGCAGTTTCGAATGCCCAAGCACGGCTGGCGCAGGCGCAGGCGCAGTCGGCGCAGTCGGTCGAGAACCGGCCGGGCCAGATCCGTGTGGAGCAGTCCCGCGCGACCGCTGCCGAGGCTGCCGTGAAACAGGCTGAAGCCCGGGTGGAACAGGCGAAGCTCAACCTTTCCTACACCCACATCACCGCGCCTACTGACGGTATCGTCAACAAAAAGAACGTCGAAATTGGCGCCAACCTCTCGGTCGGCCAGGACTTGATGACGATCATCCCGCTGACCGATCTTTGGGTTACCGCCAACTTCAAGGAGACGCAGCTTGCCCGCATGCAGCCATGCCAGGCGGTCACGCTGAAGGTGGATGCGTATGGCGGGCGCAAGTTCTCCGGCCGGGTCACCCAGATCGGCGGCGCAACCGGATCGATGCTCTCGCTGTTCCCGCCGGAGAACGCGACGGGGAACTATGTGAAGGTGGTGCAGCGCATCCCGGTGCGCGTCGACTTTACCAACCTGCAGCAGGAAGACGGCGACTACGCGCTGCGGCCTGGCCTGTCCGTGACACCGGAGGTCGAGGTCAAAGGGGAGAAGGTGCGCGGCGTGGCCGGATGCCCCTAATTGCGGGGCGCGCCTGAGGGGATGTTGTCCGTTGACTTACGGTGCAGGCTGAATGGCGTAGCCGATCAGCAGCAGCACCGGCGCCGGACCAACTGCGTCATCCTCCAGGCTCGCCAGCGTCGTCCGATGCACTCGCTGGTTCGGCGTGCTGGCCTCGGAGACGGCAACGCACGGCGTTTCCGGCAGGATGCCGGAGGCGATGAGTTCGTTGGCGAGTTGGCGGAAGCGGCGGCCGGGCATGTAGACAACCAGGGTGGCGTCCTTTGGAAATGCACCTTCCCATTTGGGTGTCAGCTCAAGCTTGTCCTTCGCGTGGTGGGCGGTGGCGAAGATGAGCTTGGAGGCGGAGCTGCGGTCGGTCAGTGGAGTTTTCAACTCGGCTGCGACCGCGAACGCGGCCGTAATTCCCGGAACGATCTCGAAGGGGATCCGGGCTTCAGTCAGCGCAGCGATCTCTTCGCTGGCGCGGCCGAAGATGAGCGGGTCGCCCGATTTCAGACGCAGAACAGACCGGCCAGGTTTTCCATCTCTGGGGCTGGCGTGTTCCAGCATCAGCGCGTGAATGCCTGCCTGGGTGATGCGCGGCTGGCCGCAGCGCTTGCCGACGGGGACGATGAGCGCTGACGGCGCGGCGAGCGCGAGGACTTCGTCGGAGACGAGGTCGTCGGGGAGGATGACGTCGGCGGTCTGGAGCAGGCGCAGGGCGCGGAGGGTGAGGAGTTCGGGGTCGCCGGGGCCGGCGCCGACGAAGTAGACGACGCCGGGTTGCGCTGAGGTGTTCACGATTTTCGCTCGGCTGTAGCGTCCGTTGAAGGGATGGGATTGGTGAGGGCGTGTTTGCGGGCGAGAGTGCGCGAGGGGCAGGCGTCGTAACTGCAGACTTCGCGGCTGGCAAGCTGGTGAAGGAGTTCGTTGCGGGCGTCGTTGAGGGGTTCGAGCTGGAGGACTTCGCGGCGGAGGTTGCCGAGTTCGGCCAGCCAGTCGCCGATGTCGAGCGGAAGGAGGGCGTTGATCTCTTTGCGCAGGCGCTGGGCAAGCGCGGGGCTGTGGCCGGCGGTCGAAATTGCAATCTGGAGGTCGCCGCGACGGACGACGGAGGGGAAGTAGAAGTCGCAGAAGGGGGGATCGTCGACGGCGTTGATGAGGATGCCGGAGGATTCGGCTTCGGCGAAGACGGCGCGGTTGACGGCGGGGACGCTGGTGGCGGCGACTACAAGGAACTGGTTTGCGAGGTCTCCGGATGTGTAACTGCGATTGTGCCATGTTATTTCGCCGGAGTCGGCGAGTGCGGCGATACGGTCGGTAGCGTGGGGCGCGATGACTGTGACGCGCGCATTCGCCGCCAGCAGCGACTCGATCTTCGACTCGGCAAGGTGCCCTGCGCCGATCACGGTGCAAGGGCGGCCGGTGAGCTTGAGGAAGATGGGAAAGAGCGACATGGCCTATTATTCACCGGGTGCGAAGCGGCCGGCGCCGACGGGCGGGGGGTCGCGCTCGACGGGGAGCAGCACCGTGCCGGCGAGTTGGGCGCGGAGGCTTTCGTCGTCGTGGCGAGCGAAGTAGGCGCGCAGGTCTTCGCCGGGCTCGCGGTCGGCGAGGTAGGCGCGGAGCAGGCGTTCGATGGCTTCGGGGCAATCCTCAGCGGCCGCGCGGTAGCCTATCTGGCGAGCGATCGCGGCGTACTTGCCGACTGCGCCGCCGACGCAGAAGTAGAAGGCGTCGACCATCTTGCCATCTTTCTTGATCTTCTTGCCCTCGAGGCCGATGTCCGCGATCCAGCTTTGGCCGCAGGAGTTGGTGCAGCCGGTGACGTGCAGCTTGATCTGCTGGTCGAAGCCCGGAAGACGCTCTTCCATTTCGCTGACGAGCCACTTCGAGAACGCCTTGGTCTCCGCGATGGCGAGCTTGCAGAACTCCGTGCCGGTGCAGGCGATGGCGCCGCGCCAGAAGGGCGATGACTCAACCTGCAGGTCAATCTCGCCGAGGGCGTGAATCAGGTCGCGGGTTTTTGCATTGGGGATGTTGACCAGGACGATGTTCTGCATGATGGTGGCGCGCAGATTCCCGTCGCCGTACTGTTCGGCGAGATCGGCCAGTTGGATGAGCTGGTCGCCGGAGAGGCGTCCGCCCATCACACTTGCTCCGACGGCGGAGAGGCCGGGTTGCAGTTGCGGCGTGATGCCGACGTGGTCGCGATAGACATCGGCCGGGACCACATCTTCGTCAACCGGCGAGGGATCGAGTTTGTAGCCTAGTTTGGCTTCGATGGCTTCGAGCATGGTTTCGGCGGTCCAGCCATGGCGCATGAAGAGGTACTTGATGCGGGCGCGGGTGCGGTTCTCGCGCAGCTCCGTCTGCTCCTTGAAGATGCGGAGGACGGCTTCAACGACGGCGTAGGCCTTGTCCTGGGGGATGAACGCGGGAATGCGCACGCCGAGGTGCGGCTCGGTGGAGAGGCCGCCGCCGACGCGGAGGGTGTAGCCGATCTCCTCGAGCCCGTCGACCTCGCGGCGGATGGCGGTGAGGGCAACGTCGTTGATCTCCGGATACGAGCACCACAGCGGGCAGCCTGAGACGGTGACCTTGAACTTGCGCGGCAGGTTGTAGAACTCGGGATTGGCGGTGAGGCCTTGCGCGACTTGAACCGCCAGGGGGCTTGCGTCGATCAGTTCGTGTCCATCGAGGCCGGCCAGCGGGCAGCCGGTGACGTTGCGCAGCACGTCCCCGCAGGCTCCCTTGGGGCTGAGGCCGATTGCGGTCAACGCCTCCACGACCTCCGGCAGCGCCTCGATGGTGAGCCAGTGCAGTTGAATATTCTGGCGCGTGGTGATGTCGGCGAGGTTGCGGGCGTGCTTCCTGGTGAGATCGCCGATGACGCGCAACTGGTGCGAGGTCAGCAGGCCGTTGGGCAGGCCGATGCGCATCATGAAGTACTCGGTCGCCTTGCCCACGCCGTCTTTGCCGCCGGTGACGCCTACGCCATCACCCTGGGTGTAGACGCCCCACCACTTGAAGTAGAACTCCGCCCACTCCGGCAGGACCGCGGCGCGGCCCTCGCGCGCGAATTGGCGCACCTCCTCCCAGGCCTCCCACGGGTTCTTGGCGAGCTTAAGGCGCTCGGCCTTCTGGGCCTTGGTTTCTTTGGCGGCCGGCGTTGCGGCCAGCGGCGATGCAGCGGCGAGGTCGGTCATATGGTTTCCCTGAAGATCTCTTGCTCGAATGGCTGAAAATGAGTTGAGTGGCGGCGACTAGGTCGCAGGCTCAAATAAGAAAACGCCCAGCGGATTTGTGGGCGCTCGTGCGGCTTGTCTGAGCTTCGTGGAATGAGATATTTACGAGGCGGGACAGAGGCGGCAGAGCGCGGCTGCACAACAACAGCTCGAGCAGCACACGCACCGGTTCTGGCAGCACATCCTCATTACGTCCAGTTTAATCGCGTTCCCCGGTTGGCGTCAAGGTCGACGTTGAGGTTCAGGCACTCCGGCGCCCGGTTAGTGTGGGCCGTTCTCAGTCCGCCTCAGCCAGCGACATTTTATGGCGCACATCGGAGCCGCGCAGCCAGAAGATCACATCCTCCGCGATATTGGTGGCGTGGTCGCCCGCGCGTTCCAGGTTGCGCGAGATCAGGATCGCGGTCAGCGCCTGCACGCTTACCTGCGGGTGCTGCTGCATCACTTCCACCAGCTCCGCCTGGACCGCCCGATTCATGTCGTCGACATTGTCGTCCATCATCAGCACACTTTCGGCCATTCTCGCGTCAGCCTCGAGCAGCGACTGGATTGCTGTACGAATCATCACGCCGGTCTTCTCGCCCATCTCCTGAATATCGACCGGGAGCGAGATTTCGGGCGCATCTTTCATCGCCTGGGCCCGTTCGGCGATGTTGGCGGCCTGGTCGCCAATGCGCTCCAGGTCGCCGTTGATCTTGATCACCGACAGGATGAAGCGGAGGTCGATCGCCATCGGCTGCTCTTTTGCCAGCAGGTCGTAGGCCATCTCGTCGACGATGGTCTCAGCCGCGTTGATCGCTTCCTCAATCTCGAGCACGTGATTGCAGAGCGCCACGTCGCGCTCCAGGTACGCCTCGACCGAGAACTCCAGCGCCTGCTGCGAAAGCGCCGCCATCGCCAGCAGCTTGTCCTTCAATGCGGCCAGTTGTTGATGAAAATTAATGCGCGGCATCGCTTCGCCTCCTGGCGGCGGAATACTCCGTGCCTCTATTGTGACGCAAATGTAAAACAGGCGTGTGAATATGCGGGCCGAGAGTAGCCGCAGAGATACCCGGGAGATGCGGCGAGAGGCGGCGGACGGTGGCGAAGGGTCAGGTCCCGAAGACGGCGTGGATGTAGTTGCCGTAGCCGACGATCACGGTGGACCCGACCAGCAGCAGCAGCCCGCAGGTGACCAGCAGCTTGGTGCGCATGCTGGTGCCGTGCCACTCCCTGAGCACCAGACCCCAGAGGGTGGCGAAGATGATGATCGACGCCATGTGCAGGGTCCAGGAGGAGAAGTCGTACTTGCCCATCTTGGTCTGGCCCATGGAGTAGAAGAAGAACTGGAAGTACCAGATGACGCCCGCCATGCCGGCGAAGATGTAGTTGGAAAAGAGGGTGGCCGGGGCGAGGCGGTCGTAGGTGGAAGCATCGAGCGGATCGAAGTCCACGAGCGTGTCGCCGGAGGTTGCGGCAGCGCGCATGGGGTTGATTCCGGGCTGTCCGAAGAACTGCCGAACGGAGCCGTTCTGGAAGATGAGGATGGCCGACCAGATGAAGTTGGTGAAAAACCCTCCCCAGAGGACGACGATGAGGATGGGGAGGTTCTTGAGGACCAGGCGCCCGGTCATGCCGGCGGCGATGAGGCGGGTGGCGGTGAGGTCGCCGATGGGCTTGCCGGCAGCGAGCCCGAAGGCGAAGAAGGAACTCATCAAGCCGGCGAGAATGGCGATGGCGATGCCCTTGCCGAAGTTATAGTCGCGCTCCCCGGCTTCGAGCTTCTCTTCCGGGGTGATCTCATTTTCCTTGGAGTAGCCGGCGGCGCCGTTGACGGCCACGCCAATCAGGCAGACGAGGACGCCAAGCAAGATGATCTGGCCGGAGGTCTGGTGCAGCATGATTGCGATTTCGCGTTGATAAGTCGGTGGTATGCGATGGACGAAGGGCGGGACCAGGGTGCCGAAGAAGGCGCAGAGGCCGAGGGCGATGGCGTAGCCGAGCGCGATGCCGAGGTAACGGATGGCGAGGCCGAAGGTGATGCCGCCGACGCCCCAAAGCACGCCGAAGAGGAAGGCGTAGAAGACGTCTTTGGGATTGGTGGCGTAGGTGTCGCGCAGGATGCCGTAGGCATTGGGGATAAAGATGGTGGCCAGCAGCGTAGGCGCGATAATCCATGCGGCGAAGCCCTGGATAGGCCAGTAGACCTCCCACGACCAGCGTTTGATTCGGCGGAATGGGATGAAGTTGGTGGCGGAGCAGAAGCCTCCAATCCAGTGAAAGATGACGCCGAGAAAAGGATTTGGTCCCAAGGTGCCTCGCTGCGAGGAGAGATTATGAAATTAGCCGCGTACCATCCTACCTGAGTGGATTCTATTGTGGAAATAGATTGTCTATTGGACTAAGGTGGATACCGAGGGCACAAAGGCTTAACACCGATCAACACCGATGGATACCGATTAGACGATTGCGACCACGGATTTGTACGGATGACACGGACTAGAAACAAGCCAACGGTTTCCGGTTCAGTTGCGCAGGAAAAACCGGTAAGTGAGGGGTCGGGTTTTGCGAGTTGCGCTGTTTATCACTTGTTATAACGACACGCTTTTTCCCGAAACGGGCAAGGCAGTGGTGCGGGTGTTGGAGCGGTTGGGGCACTCGGTGGAGTTTCCGGCAGGGCAGACCTGCTGCGGGCAGATGCACTGGAACACAGGCTACCAGGAAGAGGCGTTTCCGCTGCTGAAGCGGTTCGTCGACCAGTTCAAGCACGCAGAGGCGGTGGTGAGTCCGTCGACCAGTTGTGTCGCCATGATGCGCGACCACTATCCGATTATGGCGGAGCGGCTGAAGGACGAGAACCTCAAGGCCGAAGTGGCAAAGCTGCTGCCGAGGGTGTGGGAGTTCTCGGAGTTCCTGACCAAGAAGCTGGGGCTGGAAGATGTGGGCGCGTACTATCCGCATCGCGTGACCTACCACGCGAGCTGCCATGGGCTGCGCAGCCTGCATATTGGCGACGGGCCGATGAAGTTGCTGCGCGCGGTGCGGGGGATTGACCTGGTGGAGATTGAGAACCTGGAGCAGTGCTGCGGGTTTGGCGGGACGTTCGCCATCAAGAATGCCGAGGTTTCCAGCGCGATGCTGTCGGAAAAAGTACGCGGAGTGCTGAACACGCGGGCGGAGGCAGTGACGGGATGCGATAACTCCTGCCTGATGCATATCGGCGGCGCGCTGCACCGGGAGCGGACGGGCGTGCGGCCGGTGCACATTGCGGAGATTCTGGCCAGCGAAGAAGGCGGCCAGTGATGAGCGGGCGAGGCACAAAGCCAAATACGGAGATTCTGGACTGCGTCCAGAATGACGAGCGCTCGCTTGGGGAACTGCGATGAGTGACACGGCTTTGGACCCGAGGACGGCGCCCAAGTTCCAGGTGGCGGCAAGAGCACTGATGGGTGACTCGCAGTTGCGCAAGAACGTGCGCCACGCGACCAAGGTGATTCAGACCAAGCGCGCCAAGGTTGTGGCCGAGATGCCGGACTGGCAGGACCTGCGCGAGACGGGCAAACAGATCCGCCAGCACACGATGCGGCACCTGGATTTCTACCTGGAGCAGTTCGAGCGGAATTGCACCGCTGCCGGCGGCCATGTGCACTGGGCGAAGGATGCGGAAGATGCGCGGCGGATCGTGGTTGGGTTGGTGAAGGCGAGCGGGGCGGATGGCAAATCGCCGACCGAAGTCATCAAAATCAAGTCGATGACGACCGAGGAGATCCAGCTCAACAAGGCGCTGGAGGCAGCGGGTGTTCACGCGTATGAGACTGATCTGGCAGAGTTGATCATTCAGCTGGGGCACGATCAGCCGTCGCATATCGTCGTGCCTGCGCTGCATAAGAACCGGTCGCAGATTCAAGAGATCTTCCGGCGGGAGATGAAACTGCCCGGCACTGATTTCTCTCGCCTGGGCGGGACGCCGCAGGACCTGGCGGATGCGGCGCGGCGCTTCCTGCGCGAGAAGTTCCTGCGGGTGAAGACGGCGGTGAGCGGCGCCAACTTCCTGGTTGCCGAGACGGGCAGCGTCTGCATCGTGGAGAGCGAAGGCAACGGACGGATGTGCCTGACCCTGCCGGAGACGCTGATTTCGGTCGCCGGGATCGACAAGGTGATTCCTCGGTTCCAGGACCTCGAAGTGATGCTGCAGTTACTGCCGCGCAGCGCGACGGGCGAGCGGATGAATCCGTACAACTCGATTTGGACGGGCGTGGACAAGGCCCCGAAGGGCGGCGACGGGCCACGCAACTTCCACGTCGTTCTGATGGACAATGCGCGGACGGAGATACTGGCTGACGAGGAGGCGCGGCAGACGCTGAACTGTATACGCTGCGGTGCCTGCCAGAATGCCTGCCCGGTGTATCAGCAGACGGGAGGGCATGCGTACGGAAGCGTGTATGCGGGGCCGATCGGGGCGATTCTGACGCCGCAGTTGATGGAAATGCACCATGCGCAGAGCCTGCCCTACGCATCCAGCCTGTGCGGCGCGTGCTACGAGGTCTGCCCGGTGAAGATCAACATCCCCGAGGTGCTGATCCACCTGAGAAACAAGGTGGTGAAACAGCAATCGTCGGGGTTCCACATTCTCGCCAACCCCGAGGTGATGGCGCTGAAGGCGGTGGCGCAGATCTTCCGCAGCGAATCTGTCTTTCGAGCTTCGCAGAAGTTGGGACGGATTGCGGAGTTGCCGCTTTCGCGCAAGGATGCGCAGGGTGTTGGCTGGATTGAATGGATGCCCGGCATGCTGGGAGGATGGACGCGGGTGCGCGACCTGCGCGTGATGCCAAAGCAGACGTTTCGGGAGTGGTTCGAGCATCGATCGAAGAGCGCGGCGGGCAGGCGGGCCGAGGACGCGGTCGCAAAGGAGTCGGACGATGGGCGCTAAGGCGGCTTCAGTTTCGTCACGCGAGGAGGTGCTGCGGCGGATTCGCGCAGCGATCGGCTCACCATCTTCCGATGTCGCGGCGATCGACGCGGAGTGGAAGGCGGTACCGCGGGATTACAAACGGGCAGCATCGCTTGAGCGCGCGGCAATTCTGGAGTTGCTGGAGGACCGGTTGCGTGACTACGACGCCAACGTGGTGCGGGCGAAGGTGGGCGAGGTTGGCACGGAGATTGCCCGGATCCTGGCCGAGCGCGGCAAGCGGCGCCTGGTGGTGCCGGCAGGGCTCGGGGAGGCGCTGGGAGAACCGCTGCCTGTGGGCTTCGAATTCATTGTCGACCAAGGGTTTACGCCAGCGGAGCTGGATGGCTTCGAGGGCGTCGTGACCGCTTCCACGGTGGCCATCGCAGAGACGGGAACGATTGTGTTGCAAAATGTTCCGGGACAGGGCAGGCGGGCTCCGACGCTTGTCCCCGACTACCACCTGTGCGTGGTGCGGGCTGCGGACGTGGTGGAGACGGTTCCAGAGGCGATGGCGCGGCTGCAGATCACGGCGGCCCTGGCGACGACGCTTATCTCAGGACCGTCAGCGACCGCGGACATCGAGATGACGCGCATTAAAGGCGTGCACGGGCCGCGGTTTCTGGATGTGATTCTGGTTCCGTAGGCCGGAATTCTTGCTGCCGGAGCCTCGGATAACCGACTCTTACCCAACATAAGTGATGCCATGCATGGGCGAATTGTTTCAATAGGGAGTATATTTCCGTAATTGAAGTTTTTGAGGGGTTGTTATGGGAGTGAATGGGGCAGGTGCCGGCGCGAGTGCGACCGAGCGAGTGTTTGCGGCGCTGGATGGATTCCGGATTGAGGTTCCTTCGTGGGGCTTCGCCAATACCGGGACCAGGTTCGGCAAGTTTTCGCAGGCGGGCGCGGCAACCACGGTAGAGGAGAAGTTTGCCGACGCGGCGCAGGTAAACAAGCTGACGGGTGCGAGCCCGACCGTGGCGCTGCACGTGCTTTGGGACCTGCCCAACGGCAAAGGCGATGTGCCGGAGATCAAGCGGCTGGAGAGCCGCTTCGGCGTGAAGGCCGGCTCCATCAACCCGAACCTTTTCCAGGCGCAGGAGTACAAGTACGGCTCCATCTGCAACCCCAGCGCGGAGATTCGCGGCAACGCGCTGGCGCACCTGCTGGACTCGGTCGAGATCGGGCGGGAGCTTGGGTCGAAGGACGTGTCGTTGTGGCTGGCGGATGGCTCGAACTATCCGGGTACGCAATCGATCCGCAAGCGCATCGAGCGGATGGAAGAGGTGCTGGCTGCGACCCACGCGGCGCTGGGCGAGCACCAGAGGATGCTGGTCGAGTACAAGCCGTTTGAGCCGGCCTTCTATCACACCGACATTGCGGACTGGGGCATGGCGCTGGAGCTGTCGCGGCGCGCCGGTCCGAAGGCCAAGGTGCTGGTGGACACGGGCCACCACCTGCAGGGCTGCAATATCGAGCAGATTGTGACCTGGCTGTTGCACTGCGATGCGCTGGGCGGCTTCCACTTCAACGATCGCAAGTACGCGGACGACGATCTGACGATTGGGTCCATCGATCCGTACCAGGTCTTCCGCATCTTCTGCGAGATCATGACCGCTACTTCGCCTGCGGTAGAAGGCATCGCGTACATGATCGACCAGAGCCACAACCTGAAGGGCAAGGTTGAGGCGATGGTGCAGACCGTGGTGATGGCGCAGGAGTTGTTTGCCAAGGCGGCGCTGGTCGACCAGGAAAAGCTCGCCGGACTGCAGCAATCGTGCAATCTGGTGGCGGCGGAGGAGACCTACCGCGGCGCGTTCTGGACCGACGTACGGCCGATCGTGAAGGAGTGGCGGCAGGCGCGCAAGCTGCCGGTCGAGCCGCTGAAGACGCTGTGGGAGAGCGGCTACGTGGAGACGATCAGCCGCGAGCGCGGCGCTCGGAACGCGAACAGCGTAAGCAGCTACGCGTAGGGCAGGGAACAGTAGACAGGGAACAGGGAACAGAATTGGGCCGCGCTGGAAACAGACAGCGCGGCCGTTCTGCGTTCCCCCGTTGACCATTGGGACGGTCAGAAGTGACCGTCCGCACAAGGCGGCGCGCGTGGTCTTGCTATTCTGAAACCTGACATGGCGAAACCTATTGTTCTTACGATTCTTGACGGCTGGGGTTACCGGGCCGAGACGAACGGCAATGCGATTGCTCTGGCACGCAAGCCGGTGTATGACTCGCTGCTGAGGGATTTTCCCAACACGCTACTGCACGCGAGCGATCACTTTGTGGGGCTGCCGGACGGGCAGATGGGCAATAGCGAAGTTGGACACCTGAATCTGGGCGCCGGCAGGATCGTGCGCATGGACATGACGCGCATCGATCTGGCGATTGCGGATGGCAGCTTCTTCACCGACCCGACCCTGCTGGCAGCGATGGCGGTGGCGCAGGATAAAGGCAGTGCGATTCACTTTATCGGCCTGCTGTCGGATGGCGGCGTGCACTCGCATCAGCGCCATTTGTATGCGCTGCTTAGGCTGGCCGCGCAGCAGAAGGTGGCTCGCGTCTTCGTGCATGCGTTCATGGACGGACGCGACACCATGCCGAACAGCGGGCTGGGGTATTTGGGCGAGTTGCAGCAGCAGTTCCGCGGGATCGGCGTGGGCGAATTGGCCAGCGTCAGCGGCCGCTACTACGCGATGGACCGGGACTTGCGCTGGGAGAAGGAGCACCAGGCGTTCGACGCGCTGGTGACCGGACACCCGCAGGGTGGGACGTATGTGGATGCGACCGTGCGCATGAAGGAGCTGTACAACAGCGGGATTACCGACGAGTTTATTCCGCCGTTTACGGTGGTGGATGAGGCGGGCCACGCGGTGGGGCCGATTCGCGACAACGATGTCGTGATCAATTTCAATTACCGGGCGGACCGCGCGCGGCAGATTACGCGGGTGCTGGCTCGCAACTCCGGCCTGACGCTGAACGGCGGGCTGGACCTGCCTAAGGCCGCGGAGTTGGACCTGGAGATTCCGCGCAGCCTGGTCCCGAACGGCATCCACTACGTCTGCATGACGCAGTACGACAAGAACTTCAAGCTGCCCATCGTGATTCCGCCGGAGTCGATGGACAACCTGCTGGCCCACCTGATGGCGCAGGCCAACCTGCGCAACCTGCGGGTCGCGGAGACAGAAAAGTACGCGCACGTGACCTACTTCTTCAACGGCGGCATCGAGAAGCCGTTTGGCGGCGAAGACCGGGTGCTGGTTCCGTCGCAAAAGGTGGCGACTTACGACCTGGCGCCGGAGATGTCGGCTGGGGGGATCGCGGACGCGGTGGTGAAGGCTGTTTCCGACACGGCGTTCGATGTGATCATCGTGAACTTTGCCAACGCGGACATGGTGGGGCACTCGGGCAAACTGGAGCCGACGATTAAGGCGGTCGAGACAGTGGACCGCGAACTGGGGCGCATCTACAAAGCTGTGAAGGAGCGCGGCGGCGCATTGCTGGTTACGGCAGACCACGGCAACGCGGAGATGCTGATCGATCCCGCGACCGGCGGCCCGCACACCGCGCACACGACCAACCCGGTGCCGCTGATCCTGATCACCGACGCTCCCAACGGGACGGTGAGCCTGCGTCCCGACGGCAGCTTGCGCGACATCTCGCCTACGATTCTTCGGCTGCTGAAGCTGGATAAGCCGAAGCAGATGACGGGCGAAAACCTGCGGGTCGTTTCTCCCATCGCGGTTTAGCAGGCGTTACATCGATCCGGCCGTCATGGTGGTGCCGTCGGCCATGGTCATGTCAGCCATGGTCTGCTTGGCTTTCTGCTTGGCCTGCTTGCTCTCGATCATGGCGAACATCGTTTTCATATTGCAGGCCAGCTTTCTGGCCGCGGCCATGGTGCCCGCGGAGACCGTTCCCTTGTAGCAATTGATCGAGGCGTACTGGGTGGTTACGCCGATGGGCAATACATAGTGGTAGGCGCCCGAGGGAAACTCCGGGGTCGCACTGGTGATGCCGTTGCAGGCGTCCAGTTGCGAGACGTTGACGATGTTCCCGTTGATGTCGCGGCCGCCATAGATTGGAAACCCATCGAGCGCGATGCCGATGATGTGCGACGGACCCGTGCTGGTGTCCACTTGTGAGGTCACGCAATTCGGATTGCCATGGGCATGCCAGGTGCTGCCATTGCTGTGCGAGTTGCATTGATCGAGGAAGTAAGCCGTCTGCTGGGTGCCGGTGCCGTCGGTAAAGGTGTACGAGGCGTTGTCGGCGACCGCGGGCGTGCTGGCATTCATCTCATACGGATTGAACATGGCCGTGCCGGAGATGAGATAGCCGATCGCGCCCAGACTGGTTGCGGTGGTGGTGCTGGCCTGCGCGGGGCAGATGTTGATGGTGGCGGAAGAACCCTCGAGCGAAGGCGCGATGACACTGGCGTAGGAGATCACGGCCAGAGCGGTTTTGGTGATCGCGGTGTAGGCCACAGCCGTTTGGCCCATGTTTGCCGGGGCCAGGTAGTAGGCGTTCGGCGTGTAATCCGGCTTGCCGCTGGTCGTCAGGGTCATCTCGCACGTGCCGGGATAGCTTACGGCGACCGTCGAGCCAAACGACATGGTTTTGTAGACCGTGGTGTATTGATTCGGTGTAGTTGTCGAAGATGAAGGTGTCGTCGAAGTTGCGGAGGTACCGCTGCTTCCGCAGCCCAGAGCCATGGTTGCGCCGGATAAACATACGGTCAGAACACGGGGTATGGAGATTCGGCGGTCGGGGCCCAGGGCCGCTCTAACCAGTGCATGCATAGGCTCGTCCTTTCGTCGTTCACTTGCTTATCTCATGCGCTTCGGGCCCGGTTGCGCGTGAGGCCGAGAAGTCAGTGCAGGTTGTGACGTGAATGGGGTGAGATCGGTTTACACGCGGCTCAAGGGAATTAGTGCCGGATCACGATGCGGATTGCCCCGGCAATGAGCAAGAGGCCGATGAGCAGAATCGCCAAGGTCGAAAGCAGGTCGGCCCTTGGGCCCAGAGTGTGCGGCACTGTGGAGGCGGTGCGCACGGCCAGTCCAGGAGAGATGGCGGTGAGAACGAACATGGTGAGCCCTCATCGTGCGATTGCTCCCCGGCGCGATCCGGGGTACCGGGCCGCTGGATGGTCTAGAACTCGCGGCGGCCTTCCATGGCGCGGGTCATGGTGACTTCGTCGGCGTATTCGATGTCGGAGCCGGCGGGGACTCCGGTCGCGATGCGGGTGACGCTCAGCCCAGGCGCGATGCGGTGGATTTCCGCCGCGAGGTAGGCTGCTGTGGCTTCGCCCTCGGTGGTGGGCGAGGTGGCAAGGATGACCTCGCGGATCTCACGATCTTCTTCGCCAGAGCTGCCGGAGTCCGCGGGCGACTCCGATGCCGCGGCGTCGACCGCGACGGACCCGGAGGGCGCGAGGCGGCTGAGCAGGTTGGCGATGCGAAGCTGCTCCGGCCCGACGCCGCCGATGGGCGAGAGCGTGCCGTGCAGCACGTGGTAGACGCCGTTGTAACTGCGCGTCTTCTCGATGGTGGCGATGTTGGTGGGCTCTTCCACAACGCAGACGATGTGCTGGTCGCGAACGGCGCTGGTGCAGTAGCCGCAGGGATCGACGTCGGTGATGTTGTTGCAAATAGAACAGAGGCGAAGCTTTTCGCGGAGCGCAAGGATGGCTTCGGCGAGGGCGCGGGCATCGGCATCGCTGGAGCGCAGAACGTGGAAGGCCAGCCTTTGCGCAGACTTGGTGCCCACGCCGGGCAGCTTGCGCAGTTCGTCAATCAGGCGGGACATGGGCTCGGCGAATCGCTGCATTGGGTCAGGCTACTCCAGTTTTTTATTCCAGGCCGGGCAGGTTGAGGCCGCCCATCAGCCCGGCGACCGAGGACTTTATCGCCTCGTCGGCACGGCGGCCGGCTTCGTTGATGGCGGCGGCGATGAGGTCCTCGAGGAGTTCGATATCGCCGGTGGAGGCGCCGAGCGCGGTGGGCTCAATCTTCAGGCGCAGGACCTCTTTCTTGCCGTTCATGCGCACCTTCACCATGCCGCCGCCGGTTTCCGCCTCGACGATGGTTTGGGCGAGCTTCTGCTCCATCTGCGCCTGCATCTCTCGCGCCTGCTCCATCATCTCTTTCATTTTGCCAAGATCGGAAAGGTTCATAGATAGGTTCGAGGTACCAGGTTCGAGGTTCGAGTTGACTGCGATGTTGTCTAGTCGGGATCGCGGAGGTCGATAACGGTTTGGACTTCTGCGTTGAAGAGCTTCTGCGCCTGCTGCACCATGGGATGCTCGAGGGCTTGGGCGTGGACCGATCCGGTGCGGGCGGCGCGGGTTTTTTTTGCCGCAGCGGGAGTGCCGGCCAGCAGGGTGAGTTTGTGGATGCCGCAGGCGCGGAGTGCATTGCGGGCGATCTTTTCCGCCTCCGGGTTCATCACCACGGGGAGCATGGTTTTGGAGAGTTCAGTCTGCACGGAGGCTTCGCCGTTGGCGATGGTCCAAACCGCGTCGGCCATGGCGTCTGCAGCGGAAGACAGCTTAGCGGCGGCGAGGGCTTCGACAACGGCTTGCTGCGGATCGGATGCACCGGCTTCGGTTGCGAGCTGAGGTTGGGCGAGCGGCACCGTCTCGGACATTTTGGCTGGCGTCGGGACGCCTTCCAGCGCGGGGCGTGACGTCGGAATGGGAATGGGTGCGACGGAGACGGCATTCGCTCCACGAATCTCCGGCACGGGATGCGCGGCCACGGCGGAGACGTTGATCGGCGCACTAGTGGTCGCTTCGGGCCGGCGGCGGTTCCTGTCCTGCTCGAAGGGCGAGAAGGCAGGCCGGGCAGGCGCGGCGGAGTGGGTGGCGGAGGCTGGTCTGGGCGGCGCGGGCGCGATGCGCGGAGTGGTGGTCACGGCGCTTCCGCCTCCGCCTCCGACCTGGCTGAGGGCCTCTTCAATGGGCAACAGGCGGCGCAGATGGACGAGCTTGAGCAGGCCAAGCTCGAAGTGGAAGCGCTGCTCCTGTCTGTAACCCAATTCATCAAAGGTGCGCAACATGACCTGTAGAAAGCGGGTGAGCTCTTCCTCGCTGAAGAGAGCGGCAGTGCGGGCGGCGCGACGCTGCTCGTCGGGAGAGACTTGCAGGAGCTCGCTGCCGATGCCGTCCGCGGTCTCGCCTTCTGCGGATAGCCCGGCCACCTTGGCGATGAGCGTATTGCGCAGGTAGCGGACACACTGGCGGGCGAGCTGCGCGGGCGAATTGCCGGCGTCGAGCAGCTGGTTGGCTACCGTCATCACTTCGGCCGAGCGGTTGCCGTCGACGGCTTCCATCATGCGCTCGAAGACGGCGTTGGGGACGGTGCCCATCAGCTCGCGAATCTGTGCGGCGTCGAGGCGCGCGTGGCTGCCCGTTCCATCGGCTGAGGGCTCGGTGGGCGCGCTGGCGATGGCCTGGTCCATGATGGAGAGGGCGTCGCGCATGGAGCCGTCGCCGGCCTCGGCGAGCAGGGCGAGTGAGGTGTCGTCGGCGTGGACACCCTCGGCGCCCGCGATCGCGCGCAACTGGCCGAGAATGTCGACCAGCTTGACGGCGTGAAAGCTGAAGTGCTGGCAGCGCGAGCGGATGGTCTGGGGAAGGTCCTCCGGTTGCGTGGTCGCCATCATGAAAACGATGTGGTCCGGCGGCTCCTCCAGCGTCTTCAGCAGCGCGTTGAAAGCGGCGTCGGTGATCTGGTGCGCCTCGTCAAGGATGTAGATCTTGTACTTGTCGCGCGCGGGGCGGTAGCGGGCGGCGTCGCGCAGCTCGCGGATCTCGTCGATGCCGCGGTTGGTGGCGGCGTCGATCTCGATGACGTCGACGGCGTTGCCGGCGCGGATCTCGGTGCAGCTCTCGCACATGTCGCAGGGCTCGGCGGTGGGGCGGAGCTCGCTGCCAATCGGGTTGCGGCAGTTCAGGGCCATGGCCAGAATGCGCGCGATGGTGGTCTTGCCGATGCCGCGATGGCCCGAGAAGATGTAGCCGTGCGCGATGCGGTTCTGGTTGAGCGCATTCATCAGGGTCACGGTGACGTGGTCCTGTCCGACGACGTCGGCAAAGCGCTGGGGACGGTATTTGCGGGCTAAAACCTGGTAGGCCATCGGAATCAGGGTCGAGTTCGATTGTATCGCCTGCAAGGCAACGCGTTTGCGGGGTAGCAGGGCGGTGGTCAGAGAGTCCGGCAAGTCGGCCAGGCAGTTGCAAGGCAAAATGAGAAAGGTCCACTGGGCGATACCTGCTCAAACTGTGCGATATTCGCCCGACGTTTTAGTTATTCATTGCCCGGGGTCTCGGGGCGCAGTAACTTGGGAGCCATGGATTACAGAGCATTTCTCCTCCCCGTGCTTCTTATTGCCTTCAGCGCGGGTGCACAGACCGCACCAGGCCGCATTGAACCCAACGGACACGCGCAGGCGCCGAACGCGCAGAAGACCTACGTCGCTCTGCGCGCCGACTTGCCTGGCGGGGAGAGCGTGACCGTAAAGGACTTGACGCTCGAGCGCGAGGGCGGCACCTTCCACTTCGACCAGGGGACGTTTTACTTTTACTCCCCGGTGGACGGCCGGGTGACGGGCGCCGTTTTTGCCGGCAGCGGCCAGTTCAAGCTGGCGGTAACGGACGCGAGCGAGCGACGATCGCTGGCGTTGCTGACCAAGGGTGGACCGATGGTCCAGGACTTCAGCACGCTGGTGCTGCGCTTTACCGACGGGACTGCGGACGAGATTCGCAAGGCATCGGCCGGACCTGGAAGCGCGCCGGACGGACATGTGCGGGCAGCGGCCGAGGACCTGGCCAAAGGCTTTCGCAAGTCGCTGCACGAGAATCTTGAGCTGCGCCTGCTGGCGGATGTCCTTGGTGACAGCCAGGTCGGTTTTTTCATGGCCTCCTTCCGCATGGGTGGAGCACTGGCCGGGCGCAACGTGCTGTTCATTGCCGACCCGGAAGGGACGTTCCATGCGGCACCCGATCAGGTGGAGTTGACGACGTGGAGCGATACCGAGGTTGAGCCGTGGGCGGCCTACCGGATGGAAGACGAAGACCCCAGCGACCACGGAGTGCGCATGCAGGTGACGGACGAGAAGCTGGACGTCACGTTTGACCGATCCGGCATGATGAAGTCTGCGGCTGAAACCACCATGAAGATGCGTCACGACGGAGTCCGCGTGGTGCGGCTGAACCTCTATCCGACACTGCGCGTGGCGGGAGTCTACAGCGAGAACGGAGCGCCGCTTGATTTTGTGCAGGAGGCGAAGGAGAACGATCCGGACTTTGCGGTAATCCTGCCGGCGGCGGCGAAGACGGGCGATACCGTGCGCTTACTGACCGTCTACAGCGGCAAAGACGCGCTGCTCTCCGAGGGCAGCCAGACGTACTACCTTATGCCCGGCGCGCGGGATAGCTGGTACCCGTCAGGAGGGTCACAGTTCGGGGACTTCGCCAAGTTTCACATGACCTTTCATCTGCCCAAGGACCTGCAAATTGTGGCGACCGGAAAGCAGGTGAGCCTGGCGCCGGAAGAGGGAGGAATGGTGAAGGCGGTGTGGGAGACCGACGCGCCCATTCCGGTGGCGGGGTTCAATCTGGGAGACTTCAAGTCGAGCGGGATTAAGACCCCAGCCGGGTTCGCGGTGGATGCGTATGCCAATGTCGGCGTGCCCGATAGGTTTGCACCACTTCAGGAGTCAGGCACCCTGGGCAATCTATCGACCTTGCCGGCACTCAAGGGAGAGCTATCCCAGGGCAACGTGGCTATACAGATTTACACGGAATACTACGGTAAACTGCCCTACGACCACGTGGCGCTGACCCAGCAGAGCGCCTGCAACTACGGCCAGAGCTGGCCAATGCTGGTATTTCTGCCGATCTGCGGCTTCTGGGACACGACGGTGCAACACGAATTAGGGCTGCTGGACTATGACGCCAGCTATTGGCGCGAGGTGACGCCGCACGAGGTCTCACACCAGTGGTGGGGCAACCTGGTCGGCTTCAGCAGCTATCGCGACCAATGGATGAGTGAGGGTTTCGCCAACTTCTCAGTCGGGGTGTTCCTGAGGAACACATCGACGAAGATGGACGACTACCGCGCGTTCTGGAAGGAGCAGCAGACTAACCTGCTGCAAAAGACCAAGGAAGGTGTGCGGCCGATCGACGCCGGGTCATTGACCCAGGGCGAGCGGGTCTCGAACTCAAAGGTGGGAGAGGATGTCTACAACCTGCTGATCTACAGCAAGGGCGCATACGTCCTGCACATGCTGGAGATGATGTACTGGACGCCCGCCGACGGCGAAGTCCCGTTCAAGAACTCCATGCACCAGTTCGTCAAGGATTACGCGGGCAAGGCGGCGACCACGGAGGACTGGAAGGCCTCGATGGAGCAGACCATGCCCAAGTCGCTGGACCTGCGCGGCGACGGCAAACTGGACTGGTTCTTCGACGAATATGTCTATGGCACCGAACTTCCCCACTATACGGTGAGCGCAGATTTCACAGTCGACGACGGCGGCGTCACCAGCGCGCACCTGAAGCTAACGCAGGGCAATGTGTCGAAGAACTTCGTGATGATGGTCCCGCTGTACCTGGAGTTGAAGAACGGCGAAACCCAGCGCATCGCCAACGTGGTGATGCATGGCAGCGCCACCATCGATCAGACGGTACGGTTGGGCAAGCTGCCCTCGCCCGCCAAGGCGATGCTGTTGAACTATAACGCCGACGTGCTCAGCGACAACTAGGGCTGAGGCACGGCCACACGCTTGGCGGCGGCTTTGCGCTTTGCCATTCGCGCGCGGCGCACTAGCTCGAAGTCGCTGAACATGGTGTTGCGGCAGGCGGCGGCGCCGCAATAGCAGTCTGCATCGTCCTCGTCGGAGTCGTGCAGGTTGTACTCGTAGGTGAGTTCTTCGCCGGCGGCGACCGCGCGCATGGTCGAGATGAAGATGCGGCCATTCTCGTCCTGCTCAGTCTCGCAGTTCGGATCGCAGCAATGGTTCAAGAACATGGCGGTGCCGAAGCCGTCGATGACCTGGTCTTCGTCGCACGCGAAGAGGTAGGTGACCGAGCGGCCCTTGTAACGGGCGTCGGCGGCGGCCTTGGACATGCGCTGGCCGTCGTACTCGCAGATGCGGACGCCCTTCCTGATGGGCAGCATGGTGTAACAGCCAGCAGCGTGGATGGACGAAGAACGAATGATGAGTCCAGGGAACATGATGGGCTGACTATAACAAACCCGCGATGTGCATAATCTCGATGGCGGCATGGAAAGCTGGAGCAAGGGTTCCAGCCGGCCCGCTCGGCCGATGCGTTCTCAGGGACTCGCCGGCGCACGACGAAGCCAGGAGTGGACCCAATTGGGGGCAAAGCGTCTAAACTGGAGGGGACGAGGACGGTTATGCGCAGACATCTCGGAGTGATGCTGATTGCGGTTGCGTGGGCGGCCTGGATGGCGGCGCCTTGTGCGGCGCAGGCAACCTCGGGCGCGCAGAGTGCGCCCAGCGACAATCCCGCGCCATGTTCGGTAGCGCCTGAGCCGCAGCCGTGCGGCACCACGCCTACACCCCCGGGTAAGGCGAGCGCGAAGGAGAAGTTTCCGTTCCCGGGCGAGGCCGGCGCCATTGGCCCATCGGCCTCACCTAGTCTGAGCGGGGTCCCGCAGGCACCCGATGCGAACGGCCCCACTGCGGCTGAAAAGAAGGACGCCGCCAAGGAGTTCCCATTTCCGGGCGATGCTGCCAAGCGGGACGCGAGCAGTCCGGAGGCGGGCGGTTCGAGCAGCAGTTCGAGCTCCAACTCGGGCGACGATGCGTCCCCGGCCGACTCCAGCGCTCCAGGGCTGGCCGATAAGGGCAGCGAAGGCAGTGCGACGCCGGGACGGCACCTGTTGCATCGTTTGAACCCGGTTGGGACCAAGCTGCAAACCATCGACGAGCGCGAACAGGAAGACCTGGATGTGGCCCACTTTTACATCCAGAGCGGCGACCTGCAGGGCGCGTATCTGCGCGATCAGGATGCAGTCAAGGTGGCGCCTGACGATCCCGACGCCCACATTGCGCTGGCCGAGATTGCGTTGAAGCTGCACAAGCCGGACGTGGCTGCCGCCGAGTACAACGCGTGCCTGAAGATCGACGAGGACGCGGTCAAAGCGTCGCCCAACGATGCGGATGCCCACTTTTGGCTGGCTCAGATGGCAGAGAAATTAAATAAACGGGATGAAGCAATCGCCGAATACACAGCGTGCCTGAAGCTCCACCCGGATGGCCAAGAGGCGAGGGAAGCGCGCAAAGCGTTGGCGACTCTGAAACCCTAGGAAGCTCCAGGGGTTCAACTGCGGCTGTGTACGATCGCAATTCCGGCGGGCTCTCGCTTCTCGATTGGCGGCCGCGGCGGCGTTCCATCGGCGGCAATCGCCGGCTGGAGTTCATCATCCAGGTCAAGATCCTCATCCACCCGGAGATATTTGCGCATATAGCGCAGCGGTTCTTCGGCGACGGCCAACTCGCGCAGGTGGTATCTCCAGGCATCGTCGCGCGTACTGCGCCGCGTGTATGCCTTGCGGCTTACGGTGGCGATGGTTCCGTCGGCCTTGCGCCGCGTAAAGGTCTGGGTCGGCACCTGGAAGGTGATACGTTCGCCTGCCTTCCAGAAGCTGGATGCAAACTCGTGCGAAAACAGGATCGCGTAGTACCGGCGTTCGGCGCACAGCGTCTCGATTGCCTGGCGGGTGGTCTCCCACGGCAAGCCAATCTTGGAGATGTACCACTTGCGGAACTCGAAGCCGTTGGCTCGTGCCTGCGCGACGAGTAGATGTAGCAATTCAAATCGAGTCATAAGCGGACCGATATATGTGCTCAAGATACAGTCTTCCGGCCGGGAAGTCGGTGCCGGAGGTCACGTTCAAAAATCTATTTAACATTATCGGGCTGGATTGCACATTTCTAGCGGCGGGGGCATCATACTGGTATCCCCGGCTCGCACGGAGGCCTGGGGGCTGCATTTTGTTTTGCTGGTGCGGCTTGGGCCGCTTATTGAATTCCTACTTCAAAAAGAGCCTTAGGTTCTTAGGGGAGTTGCTGGCCATGGCTATAACATGTCCTAAGTGCCGTGAATCCAACATTCGAAGATCGCATCGCCGGCTGTTTGATATCTTTCTCATGTCGATCGGCATGGTGCCCTTGCGCTGCAATGTCTGCGAGCACCGTTTCTTCCGGTCTCGTAAGCGTTTCGGTCTGGCCCGCGCCAGTGCCCAACGCGTTGCCCGCTGAAGTGTACTCGCCCGCGGCGGTCGGTGAGGGTCTGGAGCTCTGGGCGGCTGAGGGTTCGTGGCGCCCGAAAGCTCTTCCAGCATCCAACCCGTCCAGGTACGAGGGCGAAGTCTATTGAGTTGGTTTCTTGAATTGAACAGGCGGCACGAACGGCGATCTGAAATCTGGCGGGCAGCGGAGCTCGCGTCTGCGGCAAGCGTTCGCGCGGGGCGCTGCCGGCGCGGTTTGTCCAGCGCCGGACTGACCCTTGCGGCGATGCTGGCGGTGATGATTCTCGCCGGTCCGGCCCTGGCCGCCGCGCCGCCGCAGCAGCCGTACGACGCTGCGCAACACAGCTACCCGCTCAACTTCGACCCCGTGGTGCGCGACGGATTTGAGCGCCATTACATCCTGGACTTCGACGGCGCGATAAGCCGTTTTGACTCGGTGCTGAAGGCGCATCCGCAGGACCCGATGGCGTACGGCTACGTGCTGATGGCCACGGTCTTCCGCGAACTTTACCACCAGGATCTGCTCGACACCACGTACTACGCGCACGACTCGTTTTTAACGTCGAAGCGGAACGTGCCGGTGCCCGCTGCCACGCGGCAGCGCATCGAGTGGCTTACTGACACGGGAATCCGGCTCGCCGACGATCGCATCCGGGCCAATCCGAGCGATAAGAACGCCTACTTCGCGCGCGGATACCTACGCGGCATGCATGCCGTGTTCATCACGCTAGTGGACCACGCCTTTGTGGCGGCGGCGCGGCAAGGATATGCGTCGCGCAACGACTCCGAGCAGGTGCTGAAGCTCGATCCGCAATACGCGGACGCCAAGATGGCTATTGGCATCCAGCAGTTCGCCGTGGCCAGCCTGCCGCGCTGGGTGCGCATGCTGGTGGGGATTGTGGGAGTGGGGGGGAGCAAGGAGCGTGGGCTGGCCTACTTGCGCGACGCGGCCGAGCATGGGGTGATCACGTCGGTGGAATCGCGCACGGTGATGTCGGTGTTTCTGCGCCACGATGCCCGTTATCCGGAGGCGGTGGTGGTGCAGCATGGGCTGGCCACGCAGTATCCGCACGACTACCTCTTTCGCCTGGAGGAGGCCAACCTGACCAAGGACGAGGGCAATGGGCCGGGTGCGATCGCGCTGTACAAGACGGTGCTGGCCGACGCGGCCAAGCCGGGCTACTTCATTGACCCGCGGCTGCAACTGGCTTTGTTCGGCCTGGCGGATACGCAGCGCGGGCAGAACGACGTGGCTGGCGCGGCGGACAGCTATCTGAAGGCCGCTGAGCAGCCCAACTGCAGCGACTGGCTGCGCAAGCGGGCCCAGTTGAACGCAGGCGAGATGTTCGACGTGCTGCACCAGCGCGCGAAGGCGGTGAAGCTCTACCAGATGGCGTCCGCGGGCGGCGGCGACCAGTCGCAGGCCGAGATGGCGCGACGATATCTGAATACTCCCTACGCCGGACACTAGCTTTGTGGAACCGAAGACCAGGTAAGTGCGTACTACATCTGGGAATGTGGCAAAATAGGAACTTCCCGGAGGCGTACGATGTTTTGCTCTCATTGCGGAAAACAGATGGACCCGGCGGCCCACTTCTGCCCTGGCTGCGGTGCGGCTACCGTGCCGGTGGTGGTCGGGCGCGCGCCGTTCCCAGGACAGCTTACCCGGCCGCGCTACCCGCGGATGATAGCCGGAGTTTGCGCGGGGTTTGCGCTGCACTACGGCTGGGACCTGTCGCTGGTTCGCGTGGTTACGGCGCTGGTTATTGTGTTTACCGGCGTTGGGCTGTTCGCGTACCTCGCTGCGTGGATCATCATTCCCGAAGCTCCTTACACTCTGCCTGACCCCAGCGGCGCGGGCACTGCCGGCACCAGCGTTTGAGCGCTCGGGCGGGCAAGTCCGCAGGCGAACGAGAGCAGCCGGCCTCGCGGCCGTTCCATTATCAGAACCGCACGCTCCGCTGCGACAGGGTTGGTCTGGACGCGCTGGCGGAGCAGCACGGCACGCCGCTGTACGTCTATTCGGCGGAGCAGATTCGGCATCGATTTTCGCTGTTCAAGCAGGCCTTCGGCGGACGGCCTGCGACCATCTGCTATGCGGTGAAGGCGAACTCGGCGCTGGCGATTCTGCGGATGCTGGCGGAGCTAGGCGCGGGCTTCGATATTGTCTCCGGCGGCGAGCTGGAGCGGGTGCGGCGGGCAAGTAAGGCGGCGCTGAAGCGCGTAGTCTTCTCCGGCGTGGGCAAGCAGGTGTGGGAGATCGACGCGGCGCTGATGGCTGGGATTCTGCTGTTCAACGTGGAGTCGGAGGCGGAGTTGGTGTTGCTGGCGGCGCGGGCCGAGGTGCTGGGCATTCGGGCCAGATTCGCGCTGCGGGTAAATCCCGACGTCTTTGCGGACACGCATCCGTATATTTCGACCGGGCTGCGGGAGCACAAGTTCGGCATAGAGATTGGGCGGGCGCGCGGAATCTACCGCAAGGCGGCGGGGCTGAAGTGGCTGGATGCGGTGGGCGTGAGCGTGCATATCGGCTCGCAGATTCGCACGGTTGAGCCGTTTCGGGCAGCGCTGAAGCGGGTTGCGGCGCTGGTCGGTGATCTGCGGAAAGACGGGCACGACATTCGCTATGTAGATGCGGGCGGCGGACTGGGAATCGATTACAGCGACTCTCCGGCGGAGCCGAAGTTCGATGCAGCGCGCAAGGTGAAGGAATACGCGGCGGCACTTGGGAAGGTTGCGGGGTTAGCAGAGACGCATCTGCTGGTCGAGCCGGGGCGGTTCCTGGTGGCGCAGGCGGGCGGGTTGCTGACGCGGGTGCTGGTGGTGAAGAAGAACGGGACGAAGACGTTCGTGATCACTGACGCGGCGATGAACGATTTGATCCGGCCGATGCTGTACCAGGCGCACCATGAGATTCTGCCGGTGGCGCAGGCGAAGGGTAAGGGCGTCGTGGTAGATGTGGTGGGACCGGTGTGCGAGTCGGGCGACTTCTTTGCGCGGGACCGGACGGTGCCGAAGGTGAATCCGGGCGACCTGGTGGTGCTGCTGGACGCGGGCGCTTACGGGATGAGCCAGGCCTCGAACTACAACACGCGGATGCGGCCGGCGGAGGTGCTGGTGGACGGCGCGGAGGCGAGGTTGATCCGGCGGCGGGAGACGTTGAAGGACCTGTTCGCGCCTGAGATTCTGTAGCGTCAGTCGCTAAATGTGGGCAGTTTGGTGTGGCAGCCTGCTGCCGGGAAGGCTCGTCGACAAGCTCAGTGCTTGGTGCGGCCGTGCAGTCCGGCTTCGAAGCTGCGGCGGTCGAGACGGGGCAGCGCGCGGGCCACCTTGTCGGGAAAGAGCGGATAGTGCCGGGCGGCGATGAGGAGTTCGGGGACGCACCAGACGTCTTCCTCGGAGGTCATCCAGTGTTGGCTGTCCAGGCGGGCCAGGTTCACCGGCCCCGAGTAGGCACGGAGCGTGCGTTCGCCGCGCAGGTTGTAGTAGTTCTCAAAGTAGCTGAGCGCCAGCTCGCGGAGGGTGCGGTAGATGGGAGCGCGGAAGCGGAGGCCGGCGTAGTTGGACTTGGCGATGCCTCCCCAGAGGCCGCGTTCTCGGTAGAGGGCGATGACGTGGTCGTCATCGCGCACGGACTCGAGATCCATCAGCAGCGGCGGGTGGCCGTTGACACGCAGGGCGGCAGCGGCCAGCAGCGCTCCCTCGAGGCAGTGTCCCTTGCGCTCGCGCAAGGCGCGCTGCGGAGACAATGCCGTGTTGGCGTACTGGTAGGGGAGAGCGTCGAGAAAACGCTGTATTTTTGCCGGGGAATTCAGGGCGCGAATGGTGCGCAGGTCCTTCGGGGATAGGCCGAAGGATTCCCGGCTGTCTCGGCGAATTCCGGTTGTCGGCGGTTCCTTACGCGGCGAAGGCAAAGGGCGACTCTTTTCTGGAAGGTCTCGGGAATTATATAGACTGTCCGCCCGTATATCGCTGATATCCTTGCATAACCACGGCCCCCGAGAAAACCTATGGCAGAGACACCGGAAATTCCGGAAGAGTTGCCGCTTGCCGATGCGGCTGAGGCGACGCCGTCTGCGCTGGAGGGCGAAGCGTCGGAGATTGCCGCGCCTGATGAGGTTGCGGAGATTGCGGCTCAGGAGGCTGCGGGGTTTGCTGCGCCTGAAGCGGTTGCGGAGGCTGCGAAGGAGAACGAATCGATGCTTGATGTTGAGATGCTTGATGTTAATGTTCCGCATGCGAAGCATACGTGGAAGGATTTCATCATCCACATTGGAACCATTACGGTGGGGCTGCTGATTGCGATCGGGCTGGAGCAGAGCGTGGAGAAACTGCACCACCTGCGTCAGCGGCATGAACTGGAGGCGGCGCTGCGGGCGGAGGGCGATTGGAATAAGTCGCTCTCAGAGGCCAACTTTCAAGCGTTTGACGACTCGATGACATGGCGCCTGGGCTTGCACCAGGATATTCAGACGATGCTGGCGACCGGGGGAAAGGCGAATCTGCCGTACCGGGTGCTGCACCATCGCCCGGCGATGGTCGCTGGCAGACCTTCCCTGATTAGCAGCTCTGCGGGCCTCTCGACCGCTGCGTGGGACACCGCCGCGGAAGATAACCGCCTGACCCTGTTGCCCGACGATCTGGCCGCTGCGTACTCCCGGCTCTACAGCGAAGAGAAGGGTTTTGCCGATGCCCAGCATATAGCGGCTATCGCCGAATATCAGCAGTCGGCGTTCGAGGGCCAGTTCGCCGACATCAGAACGCCGAGAACGCCCGTGCTGGCGAAGATGAACGCTGGGCAACTGCAACAGTACGATGCCCTGGTGATGGAGGCCTTTACCGACGTCCGGCGGGAGAAGGCCGCGCTAACGACCTTTTATGGGAGCAACAACGCTATGCTCGACGGGACCCTCGATCTGGTGAGGGGACAGCGTGAAGCGAAGGACGCTTATCCGGATGACTACGACAAGATGGCTCGGGAGATTGAAAGGGAAGACGCGGAGCGGGATGGGGCGGCGGCAACGCCGGCGAACAAGGGTGCGCGATGAGCGAAGACTTGCCGGAGATTCCGAGCGAAGAGGCCGCCGCCGACTATGTCGAGACAGAGGGGGCTGTGCAGTTTGCTGCGACGGAAGAAGTTGCGGAGACTGCGGAGATTCACGCGGACGAGAAAGAGGAGACGCCTGTGATCGATATTCATGAGCCGCACGGGGGAGTTCATACGTGGAAGGATTTCTGGATTCACCTGGGGACGATCACGGTTGGGCTGTTGATCGCGATTGGGCTGGAGCAGGGAGTGGAAAAGCTGCATCATCTGGAGCAGGGGCGCCAGTTGGAGGCGGACCTGCAACAAGAGGCCCTCGTCAATCGCGACCGCATTGCCATGGACGAAGCCGCTCTGGATAGCGATATGGCCTGGCTGCTGCGGTTGCGGCGCAATGTGAGTGCGCTTCGCGACGGTGCGCCGAAGCAGAGCTTTGTCTATCCTGAGCGGCCGGAGACCTATCCGTCCAATCCCAATCGCTCCTTCGTACGGCTGCCTTATGTGACGGTATGGACTACGGCGCAAGAGAGCAATCTAATCCCACTGCTGCCGCAGGAACGCGCGCGGAACTACGCCTCAGTCCATCTGGAGGCTGATCTTGCAACGAATGTCCTCTTGGGGCTTCAAGAAGCCAAATGGCCGGAACTGGATAAATTCGAGCTCCGCTTTGAGGACGACGTGCTCTCGGGAAAGCCAAACGTGGGAAAAATGACACCAGCGCAGTTGGACGAGTATGTGGGCGTGATCGGGGATGTTTTCCTGGCGTGCAGGACCACGAAGCGGCGGGTGAAGGTCTACCATGCGTGGAATGAGAGCATCCTGGCTCCACGGTACAAGCCGTTTGAGTCGCCGGACGAGTATTTGAGGGCGCACCCTGATCCGCCGATCGATCTTTCGAAGTAGGGGCAGACTTATGCCAGGACTCGGAAGTCCTGGCCTTCTCAGGTACAAGTGCAAAGCACGTGCCCGCTTCAGCGGGGGTAATATTCAAGTGCTATGGCAATACCGAATGGAACGCGGATTGGGCATGTGCATTTGAAGGTGGCGGAGATTGAGCGGGCGCTCGATTTCTACTGCGGGGTGCTGGGGTTTACGCTGATGCAGCGGCTGGGGACGCAGGCGGCGTTTGTGTCGGCGGGCGGGTATCACCACCACATTGGGCTGAATACGTGGGAGAGCCAGGGCGGGCATGCGCCGGCGGCGGGGACGACGGGGCTGTATCATCTGGCGATTTTGTATCCGACGCGGGCGGACCTAGGTGCTGCGCTGAAGGGGCTGATTCGGCATAAAGTGCTGCTGGATGGGGCGGCGGACCATGGAGTGAGCGAGGCGCTGTATCTGCGCGATCCGGATGGGAATGGAGTGGAGCTATATTGGGACCGGCCCAAGGACGAGTGGCCGCGAGACGCGGAGGGCGGGATTGCGATGTTTACGCGGGCGCTTAATTTGGACGACTTGCTGGCGGCTGCGGACGATGCGGTGGATGCGGCGCCGAAGGTGGGGGAGGGGCCGAGGGATCTGGGGTGAAAGCGAGTGGTAAGCGGTCAGTGGTAAGTGGTAAGCGAATACAAGCAACGGCGGAGGCCTCAGTGGGCGGCTTCGAGGCGAACGCGGAGGACCATGCTGACTCCCCATGGGTGGTTGCCATAGACGGTGGAGATGGTGTTGCGGGCGAAGGCGGTGGAACTGCCATCCGCGACGATATAACCGGTTGCGTTGGCTCCAATACCGAGGCCGGCATGGTGCCAGGTGCCGAGTTGGCGCGTGTATCCGGCGGTGAAGGCGGAGACGTCGAACCAGGGTGGGAGCTGGGAGGCGAGTGCGGGCTGGGCGGCGAAGAGTTCGTCGCGCTGGGACCACTCGAATCGTCCGGTGAGGAGGTTGTCTCGGGTGACGGGCAAGACGGCTTCGGCGGTGATGGCGTTGACGGCGTAGTGGCCGGTGGTCTTGTAATCGCGGCCCCAGATGAGGCTGGCAGCGCGGCTGCCGAAGGCGTACTCGACGGAGGCCGTGGCGCGTTCTTCGTCGCCGGAGTCGATCGCTTCGGGATGGTGCAGGCGGCCGGTGGAGACCTGCGCCTGCCAATTATCGGTGGGCAGCCAGGTGAGGCGGGAGGTCCACGAGTCCATGGGGCCGAAGCCGAGGTTCCAGCGGTTCTCGCCGGGCTCACGTCCGCAGAAGCCGCCGGCCTCGAAGTGGAGGCGATGCCAAGCCAGTTCGGCGTTGGCGACGTTGTAGGAGATATGGGTTGAGTCTTCGTAGTGATGGGCGAGGGTGGCCTGGGGCAACTCGGCGGCGGAGGCGCGGTGCGGATAGGCGGTGGGGCCGAGTACGGGATCGCCGACGGGAGCGTAGTAGAGGTTGAGGACGGCGTTGGCGATGGGGTGCGCGTATTGCGTGCCGATCTCCATGAAGAGATTGTGAGGGTGCTGTCCGTCGATGATGGGCTTGCCGTAGGCGGTCTCGCCGAACTGGAAGAGCTCGGGGTAGCGGCGATCGGCGATGGTTGCGGGTTCGAGCGAGAGCATGGTGCGCAGCATGACGGTGCCGCCGGCGAGGGAGTGGGTGGCGCTGAGCATGCCCCAGTTGCTGGAGTAGAGCTTGTCTCCGCCGCGCTGGAGGGTGCCGGCGGGGGTGGTGACGTGGCTCTGCTGGACATCGACGAGGAAGGCCTGGGCCATCCACGATAGCTGCCATGTGCCGACGTGGGTGCCGATCATGGGCATGGCCCAGGCGCGGGGCTGGATGCCGGTTCCGGAGGATTCCTGCAGGAGCAGGGTGGAGGATGGGTTTGCGGGCATGGACATTCCGGGCATGTCGCCCATGTCCATCGGCATGGTGGATGGCTGCTGCTGGCTGGAGGGGGGCGGTGGGGCGGGCATCTGCATCTGTGCGGCTGCGGTGGGAATGAGGACGATCAAGAGGATCGCAACGACGAGGCAGATGGGGCACATGGAGAGAGTGTGCCAGATTCAGGCCAAGGATGCGAGGGGAGGGTGGATGCGGCTGAGGGTGCGGAACCCACGTCTCAAAAGCGAGATGTGGGGCGCCCGGCAAGTGGTAAGTGGGTCAGTTTGAATCGTCGGGACGCTTGTTCATTGCCGAGCCCAGGGCAATGCCCAAGGCTGTGCCAATGGCTATTCCGACGGCGATGTTGTGCGTGGCGACGCCAAACACCACCCCCAAGCCGGTCCCGAGTGCGATTCCTGCGCTGAGAGAATCGGTCTTCCTTGGCATTTTTAGATAGTAGCCCTGGCGGGGGCGCCGTATACGGCGATACGGGTTCGGCGTGATAAAATCGAGCGTTGCGCGGGGCTGGCGCTGAGGTGCGATTTGCGATCAACCGGCCAAGCTTAATCAGCCAGTTAGCTAAATTCAAGATTCAGAGGGAAGCGTCATGTCGGGGCATTCGAAGTGGGCAACGATCAAGCACAAGAAGGGCGCGACCGACGCCAAGCGCGGCAGGGTTTTTACGCGCCTAATCAAGGAAATCACGATTGCGGCGAAGGGCGGGGGCGACCCTGACGGCAATCCGCGGCTGCGGACGGCGATTCTGGCGGCCAAGGCGGAGAACATGCCGCAGGACAACATCAAGCGGGCGATCCAGCGAGGCACAGGTGAGCTGGAAGGCGTGAGCTACGACGAGATTGTGTACGAGGGGTACGGGCCGGGCGGCGTCGCCATTATGGTGCAGGTGCTGACGGACAATAAGAACCGCGCGGTGAGCGAGCTGCGACACGCTTTCAGCAAGAACAACGGAAATCTGGGCGAGTCGGGCTCGGTCGGCTACCTGTTTTCGAAGAAGGGGTTGATCATTGTCGATAAAGCGAAGGTGAATGAAGACAAGCTGACGGAGATTGCGCTGGACGCGGGCGCGGATGACCTTTCGGACGAAGGCGAGACGTGGGAGGTGATCACGGCGCCGGGCGACTACGATGCGGTGCTGGCGGCGATCAAGGCGGCGGGGATTACACCGGAGCACGCGGAGGTGACGATGATTGCGTCGACCTACCAGAAGCTGGAAGGGAACCAGGCGGCGGCAATGATGCGGCTGCTGGAGACGCTGGAAGATCTGGACGATACGCAGAATGTCTACACAAACTTTGATATGGATGAAGCGGCGGTCGCGGCGGCCGGCTGAGGCACTCCCTTGGACCTTATGAACGAGTGAGGCCGCCGGAGCGCCGGCGGCTTTCTTCTGTTCGGGTTTCAATTGAGGTAAAGGATTGGAGCTGACTTTTGCGGCGTATACATTGTGAACTTGCCCTGGTGCTGGTCCTGTTGACGGGGGTTGCTGCCGCTCAGTCCGGTTCCAGTCTTCTTGCCTTGCCTGTGGCGGCGGGGAGCGGCGGCGGGGCGGCTGGTGCGATGAATACGCCGGTCACCAATCCGGTGCGCGAGCAGCGTGATCCATTTGACTTTGGCGTGCTGGCGCAAGGCGGATTTGGGGTGACGGAGCAGCGCAACGATTTTGGGTTTCTGTGGGCGGGGGTGCATGCGGGCAAGGTGCTGACAGGGAACGTGGGGCCTGGGATGGTGCGCGGAAACTTCGAATACGCGGTGGAGGTGTTTCCATTCTGGCAGTCATATACGCCGGTTGTGCAAAGGCAGAATTGCGCGCCGGTTGTACCGGGCAGTGTGACGTACGAATGCTCGGCGGTGTTCAACGTTGGCGGCACGTTTACCGGCGTCAGCATCACGCCGACCATCTTTCGCTGGAACTTCGCGGGGACGCGGCGGCTGGCGCCGTGGGTTCAGGGCGCGGGCGGAGTGCTGTGGACGAACCACAAGTATCCGGCGTTTGGAGGGCCACCCTACTGCTCACCGGGCCCCTGTTTCGATACCAACCCGGGCGAGACCCTGATTAACAATATCGCCAGTGCGAATACCAGCGTGTGGAACTTTACGCCACAGTTTGGAGTGGGCATGCACTACTTTGTGCAGCCGAACCGGTCGATCGACATTGGGGCGAATGCGATCCATATTTCGAGCGCGTCGCTGGGAGACAAGAATCCCGGGGTAAACGCGAGTGTGCAGTTTACGGTTGGGTACAGTTGGTGGAAGTAAAGCAATGCCAGCAACGATGAATCCGGATGCGGTGATTGAATGCGTGCCGAATTTCAGTGAGGGCACGGACACCGCGAAGGTCGCGCAGATTGTGGCGGCCATGCAGGTGGACAAGGTGCGCCTGCTGGACTGGTCGCTGGACGGGGCGCACAACCGGAGCGTGGTGACGATTGCAGGGCCGCCGGCGGCGGTGGTGGAATCGGCGGTGCGCGGCGTGGGGCGGGCGGCGCAGCTGATCGACCTGACGCAGCAGAGCGGAGTGCATCCGCGGATTGGAGCAGCGGACGTAGTGCCGTTTGTTCCGGTGAGCGGGATTTCGCTGGCGGAGTGCGCGGTGCTGGCGCGGCAGGCGGGGCTCGAGATATGGCGGCGGTTCGGCGTTCCAGTGTATTTTTACGAGGCCGCGGCGGCCAGGCCGGACCGGATCAACCTGGAGGACGTGCGGCGCGGGCAGTTTGAGGGGCTGCGGGAGTCGGCGCACAAGGATGCGGCGCGGAGACCGGACATTGGCGGGCCGGAGATCCACCAGACGGCCGGGGCGAGCGCGGTGGGAGCGCGGCGATTCCTGATCGCCTACAACCTCTACCTGGAATCGGCGAGGCAGGTGGGACAGGCGGGAGCGGAGCTGCCGGCGGCGGCGCAGGCAGATATTGCGGCGGCACGGGCGATTGCACGCGCGATTCGGGCGTCGGCGGGCGGAATGCATGGGGTGAAGGCGATCGGCGTAAGTGTGAATGGGCGGGCGCAGTTGAGCATGAATATCACGGACTTCCGCGCCACGCCGATGGGTCAAATCTACGCTGCCGTGCGGGAGCTTGCGCACAACCATGGCGCGCTGGTGACGGAGGGCGAGATCATCGGCCTGATTCCGCAGGAGGCGTATGACCCGGAGGCGGAATGGGTGCAGGTGATTCCGGGCTTCGACCCGGAGGCGAAGGTGCTGGAACGCAGGCTGACGAGCCCGCTGCCGTGGCCGTGAGGCCAAGGAGATGGGCGCGGGAGACAGGCAAAAGCCTCTTTGCGACGTCGAGGCTGTGATTAATAGGGTACCGGCATGGGCGGAAACGGTTTGGATTCAGCAAACGTTTGTGCAGCCCATCCGTCCAACCGACAGTCTCCCCCTTGCTTCCGAACTTGATTCAAGGAACAATGGAGACGGTGCTTTGCGGTGCGAGAACCGCAGCTACCATTTGCGGCTTTACCGATCCAAACGCTTTAAGGGAGTTCACTTTGCGTAATTTCTTATCCACGTCCGAGTTTCGATCCAGATTCACCCGTGCGGCCAAGCTAAGCGTGATGGTGGCAGGCGCGGCGACGCTGTTCGTACCGTTTGCACACGCAGCCGCGCTTTCGAGCGACGCCAAGGCATCGATTCCGCGCGACGTGCAGCAGATTATTGTGGTGGACTACCGGGCGATGCAGAACTCGCCGGCGGCGATGAGCCTGAAGGACCGGGTATTGCCGCCGGAGTTGAAGAAGCTGGAGGCGGCACTGGTCAACTCCGGTCTGAAGGTGGATCAGGACGCGGACGCGCTGACGTTCGCGGCGTTTCGCGCGCCCAATCCCGAGGGCAAGGGGCCTGACGTGGAGCGGATTGTCGGGATTGCGCAGGGACAGTTCCACACGCACGACATCATGGCCAACTTCACCAAGAACAAGACCAAGGCGGTGGCGCTGCGTAACAACAGCATCTATCCGATGGGTTCGACCGGGTTGGACGTGGTCTTCCTGAACCAGACGACCATGGTCTTCGGGGACAAAGATGCGGTGAGGGCTGCTCTGGACGCGCGCGATGGCCTGACTCAGAGCTTCCTGACCGACAGCGATCTGGTAAATGCCATGGTGGCCGTGGATAGCCATGCGGTGTGGAGCCTGCTGGATGCGAAGGGCACGCAGACGATGATGAAGGGCATCCTGGGCATTGCGTCGCAGCTTGCCGACTACGACACCGTGAAGGACCGGATGAAGGGCTCTCGCTACACCATGGATTTCTCCAACGGGGTGCGGTTCGACATGTCGGTGAACCTGTCCGATACGTTCACGGCGGCCACCTGCGCGACCCTGCTGAAGGGTGTGCAATTGTTGAAGAAGCAGCAGGGAACGCCGATGGAGAAGACTGCCCTGGACAATACGACCATCGACTCCGACTCGGGCACGCTGAAGGTGAACTATTCTTCTTCGGACAGCGAGTTTGCGAGCCTGCTGACGTCGCCGCTTTTCCAGACGGTGGTTAAGTAGACTTTTGCAGCGAGCGTGTCGAAAAGAGTGAGTCACAGAGGACACGGGAAAAAGAGAGAGCACAGAGGGCTCCCTGTCAGGGGAGCCTTTTGGCGTTCAGCTATGAGCCTGGGGATGTCACGGGAATGGGACGAACTTCGGTGAGCAAGAGGGCAGGCCGCCGGGGATTTCCTTGCCGGTGACGGTGGAATCGTCGCCGGTGAAGATGAAGTTCACGGGACCGGGGCCGAAGGTGAGGTCGGTGTGGGTGGCCTGCGCACGGTAGACGTCCAGTTTGTCGAGCGTGAGCACGCCGTCCAGGGTGACCCCGATGCGATGGGTGGCGTCGAAGCCGCTGAACTGGACCTTGCCACCGCCGGAGAGGCGCACATTACGCAGCGTGATGTCGTCGTAGACGGGCGAGTGTTCGATGCCCTTGCCGGGGAATGAGAACGCAGTGTCGAAAAGGATGGGGCTCTTGGCGTTGCGGATGCAGACGTCCTGGTAAACGATGTCTTCGACCAAGCCGCCGTGGGCAGCATTCGACGTGATGCGGATGCCGTTATCCGGGCCATCCAGGGACAGGTCATCGACGCGGATGCCACTGACACCGCTGGTGGTCTCGCCGCCGATGGTGAGGCCGTGGCCCCAGTAGAAATGATTGTGGGTGACGGTGATGTTGTTGGTGGGAGCGTCGCCGGCCGTGATGGCGATGTTGTCGTCGCCGGTGCGAATGAAGGACTGAGTGATGGTGATGTTCTTGGACTGCGCGGGATCGATACCGTCGGTATTGCGCGCGGACCTGGGGGTGTCGATTCTAACGCCCCATACAGTGAGGCCGTTGCCGCGCCGGAACAGGACGTGGGTGCTGGGTGAGTTGCGGAGCGTGATGCGGTAGAGGGTGAAGTCGTCGGTGGCGTCGGCCTCGACCAGGCGCGGGGCTTGCTGGTGGCCAACGGTGCGGGCGTCCTCGGCAAGGTCCCACCAGGTTTTGGCGGAGGGTTTGGCGTCGACGATGAGGGTGGCGCCACCCTGGCCATCGATGACGCCGTCGCCCATGATGGCGGAGCCGGTTGCATTCCTGGCGGCGATTAGCGGCTTGCAGTCGCTGCCGGAGTCAGTGTTGACGATGCCGCAGGAAGCGGGAGTGATGGCGTAAGACTCAGGGTTACGCGTGGCGTAGAGGGTGACTCCCTTGTCGACCAGGAGGGCTACGCCGGGGCGCAGGGCGATGGGACCGGTGAGGAATGCGGTGTTGCCGGCGTCGGGCGCGAGTTCGACCGCGTGACCGTTGGCGCATTGGTCGAGCGCGCGCTGGAGGCGCTCGGTATCGAGGCCGGCCGAGTCGGAGCCGGTCTTGCGGGCGCGGACCTCGATGTCGCCGCTGGTGGCTGAGGCTGCGGTCAACGTGGATTTCAGCGTGGTGCAGGCCGGGGGGATTGCGGGCTCTTTGACGGTGCGCAGGTCCTGCGCGTGCAGGGGGGGCGCTGCGGGGGCGATGGCAATTGCGAGACAGGCAACCATGAATCGGCGCATGGAACTTTGCGGTACTTGCTGCATGTAGAGCCTTCCGAACGAGAAAAAACAGCAGGGACAAGTGTAGATGGAATGGGGCGCGGCAGGATGTGACGGCAGCTACTTGAGGGTGGGTGCGGCCCTATAATCGGGGACGGGGCTTCAGCATAGGTGAGGGGCATGGGCGAAGGGGTGAGGTTTCTGTGGAATGCGACGCGCGGGCACCGGCTGCGGCCGTGGCGCAGCAGTTATTTGAAATGGAGGCTGGAGACGTTCACGGGCAAGCACGCGGAGCAGGTGGGGGCGAGGGATTTCTGGCGGTTCCTGTGGTCGGAGCGCAGGCAGTTAGTGCGGTTTCTGCGCTGGCTGGCGGAGATGCGGACGTACGCGGGCGCAGACGAAGAGCAGTAGGGACATGGTTAACAACTTCAGAGTGTGGACACGTTGCGCACGGGCTGGGTGCAATCCCATAAGATAACGGCAAGACGAACTCTGCAATGAGTGGATGGGAGCGAAACGATGGGTGAATGGGTGAAGGTGAAGGCGGACGACGGACACGAGCTGGGCGCGTATGTGGCAACACCTGCGAAGGAGCCGGTGGGGGCGGTGGTGGTGATCCAGGAGATATTCGGCGTGAACAAGTCGATCCGCGGTGTGGCGGACGGGTATGCGCGCGAGGGCTTCCTGGCGATTGCGCCGGCGCTGTTCGACCGCTTCGAGCGCAATCTGGAACTGGGATATGGCGAGGCGGATATGAAGAAGGCATTCGGGATCTATCCGAAACTTGACCCGAATGTGTCACTACTGGATATTGCGGCGGCGTTCCACCATGTGAAGCAGTCAGGGAAGCCGACGGGCGTGACGGGGTTCTGCTATGGCGGGCTGACGACGTGGCTCTCGGCGGTGCGCGGCGAGAATGTTCGGATGCAACCAGATTGCTGTGTGGGCTATTACGCGGGCGGTATTGGAAAGTTTGCGAAGGAAGAGCCGGTGTGCCCGGTAATGCTGCACTTTGGCGGGGCGGACGATCACATTGGCAAGGACCAGATCGACGCGGTGCGGACGGCGCATCCGGCGGTGGAGATATTTGTGTATGACGGTGTGGGGCATGCGTTTGCGAACCCGGACCGGCCGAGTTACAACGCCGCGGCGGCAAAGCTGGCGGGCGAACGATCGCTGGCTTTTATGAAGAAAAACCTGGCGTAGGACTGGTTAGTGCCAATCGCCGATCAGGATGAAGGGCGCCCAGTAGTTCGGATGCTGGTACGATGCCGGATTGTTCGGATTGCAGGACCGGGGCGGCGTTTCGGCGGCTGTGGATTCGATTTCGACTCCGCGGTCCGCGGTCGAGCCTGAAAGCGCAGTGCCATTCAGCAACTTCAGTTCGGCTTGACGAAGCGCCTCAGCCTTCGAATGGGTTTGCTGCAATCCTCCGTACAGAGCGTTCATCAGCCTGCTGGTGCTGGTGTCGTTGACCTCCCAAAGGCTTGCAACGACCGCATGTGCACCGCTGGCGTCGGCCAGGTAGCCCAGTCCCTCCACCTCTCTACCGTCCGCGGTGCGCGCACTTGGTGTGGTCTCAGTTGCGGTCTTGGCGGCTGCGGTTTGACAAGCCGACAGCGTGACCAGCCAAACATCGTCGAACGAATACATGTTCTTATCGCCGAGATCTTTGAGGCTCAACGGCCCGGACCTGGTCAGGAGGTAGGAAGAGCCGGTGTTTTCGTTCAGGACGAAGTGACTCGCGATATGGACGATCAGTCTGTGTGCTTTTTGATCGGCCTGCGGGTCCTCCAACTGTTGCAACGAGTCGTGCAGATTCTTCTCAGAGAATCTGCCGCTGGCGGGCGGCGTTCCGTCGTCGAGGAGAATGGTCGCGGGGATTTTTTGGGCGACCTTCGCCCCATCCTTCGAGTAGAAAAGCCCTTCCACCTCCGACTTAACTCCGACGATCGTAGGCAGCCGGTTCATTTGGTCCGAATTCGTATCCCCTGCGGCGAGGGCGAGAAAGTCGCCTCGCTGAGCGTCACCGAGGAGGCTGAGGTTGGTGACGACTGCGCTGCTGAAGCGCTCGACCAGGTATTGGCGTCCGTCGAAGAGCGCGCCCATGGGGACATACCGGAGCGTGTCTCCCAGCTCCCACACCAGCGTCAGTTGATGCTCTGGCGCACGGCTTAGGGCGGCATCCAATATCGCCTGGAAGTCCTTGGGGATGAGGATGTCGTAGAGCTGTTTGGATACCGCCTTGAGCTTCCCGGAGTCGCTGCAGGGATTGCTGAGCTCGGCCAGGAAAGTGGTGACGATTGCGCGTAACGCTTCGCGAGTGACAGGGTTATTGCCGCCGGCATCCATTGCGACCTTGACCATGGGTTTCTCGCCCTGGCGAATCAGAATTGTGGCCACGCGGTTTGGACAGACGACAGTACTGAGATAGACGGCCGACTTGCCCAGGGCCTTTTGCAGCACGGTTGAGTCTTGCTGCAGCCGGCCGGTAACGTCGAAGAAGGCTTCGTTGCCGTCGGGTGAGTTGACCTGCTTGCCGGTGAAGTCCCGGTACTCTTCAACTTTCTTGCGGTCTTCCGTCTGCAGGAGCTGCTCGGGGTCGACCAGTGCGCTGCCCAGGCGCGGTGCGATAAAGCAGCCCGCGTCTTCGTCAGGCGCAGGCCTCTCGACGGGTTTGCCGGGTTCTTCGATTCCGCGCTTCATCAGGACATCGTGGGCCACTTGCGGTTGCACGGCGTAAACCCCTTTCGGGGTTGAGCAGCCATTGGCGCCGGTGACGCCCTGCCCGTTGGGGCAATAGACCTGGAGCAGAGAATTAGTCACCGCGGCAGGAGAGAGCGCGGCGGCAGCCTGGCTGAGGCTTGGGTTGCCTGTCCTTCCGCGGGCGAGCACGTCCACCTCGCCTTTGTCGGTGACGACGACATAGGCGGTGTTTCCGTCGGGTGAAAAGACGACATCTCCGGCGCTGGCGATGGGGATTCGGCCGATGGCATCGAGGTTGCGGGTATCGATCTGCTTGAGATTGATGCCTCCTCCAACGAAGGCTTCGCCGGTGGGCGAGAATGAGATTCGTCCGTTAAAGTCCGCCAACGAAAATCCGTAGCTTTTCAGCAGTTGCATCTCCTGGTGGAGGTTGTCAGGGATTCGGAGTACGTTGACGATACGGCTGGGAAGGCTGGGGCAGCCGTCAGAGGGGTAATCGGGGCGGGAACACGCATCCTCGCCTTTGGCCCAGAGCTCGGTGCCATCTGGAGAAATGGCAATCTGGTCGCCGACGTTGGCGAGATCGTTTCGCTTACTGAGGAGATTGTAGGATGGCAGTTCATACTCAGCGATGGCATCGTGGGCTGGATGCTGGGCTGAGCCTCCGGGACCGTAGCATTGATAGTTGACGAAGAGCCTCTGGCCATTCTTCGAGATGGCAATGCCGATTGGGCAAATGTTGGGGATTACAGTTACAGGTTCCTGCTGTCCCGAGTCGACATCGAGCGAGGAAACGCCGAAGTAGACGCGCGCGAGGTAGAGGCGGGTGTCGTCCGGCGTCAATACCATTGCGTCTGTGCGGCGTGGAATGGTGATGTGCTGGGCTACTATCTGGCTCGCTGTGTTGATGATGGCCAGGGCAGCGTCGGGGTCGTCGCCGCCAACAAGCGCATAGAGGCGACTGCCATCGTGGCTGAGCAGGAGGCCATGGGGCGAGGCGCCGACGGGGATGCTGGAGACGCGCCCGGTGGCGGTGTCGATGACGGATATGTCGCGGCCGCCGCTGTTTGCGACGTACAACTGGCGTCCATCCGATGAGATCACCGCGGACTGGGGCGATGTGCCCACATGGATGGTATTCACAGTGTTCTCTACTGCAAAGTCCTGCGCGGCAGCGGGCAGCGTGCACGGGGCTAAAGCGAGACATGCCAAGGCAACGAGCGAGCGCATAGGGACCCCTTCAGGATGCCCGCCACGACGACAAGCCGACGGGAATATCTGGATCAAGAGTGTGGCAGGATGCTATGCGCCTGAGGGTGTGGTGTCAAAGGATTTGCGAAGTGGCCGGTTATGCTGCGCAGGTGGAATTGCTGGTTTTGGCGATCCAATGTATCCTTTATGGAGACACTACGACCATTACTGGACTAGAAGATCAGGAGCAACAACTGCTGTGTTGGAATCCGTAAAGAAGACAGACATCATTCAAAAGTTTCGCACGCATGATTCGGACACCGGGAGCCCGGAGGTCCAGATCGCCCTCCTGAGCGAGCGCATTGGCGAGTTGACCGAGCATTTCAAGACGCACAAGAAGGACCACGGTTCCCGCCGTGGGCTTCTGATGTTAGTGAGCAAGCGCCGGCGTCTGCTCGATTATCTGAAGAAGTGCGACTCGGACCGCTATCGCGAGGTAATCGCAAAGCTTGGCATCCGCAAGTAGACTCGAACTGGGACAAACCCCTCATCATGGACTCAGGCAAGACCCGACCCACCCCGGCAGTCAACTTTCTCTACGCGCAAGGCCCCATGGGCGTTTGCGGCTGGAGTTGCTGATGGAGTGCGACGGCGCGGCCCGGAGATTGCAGACAAAGCGGCGAGCGGACTCGGGCGCCATGAGCGTGAGCGAGTTTCCCCTGAGCAACAATCCCCATACACGGTTTTCCATGCAACGCGCCGGCGGGCTTACTCCCGCACGTGCCGGGCTGCATGCATGCCCGCGCGTGTAAGCGACGCGGCTGCAAGTTCCATTATCGAAAAGAAGAATAGAGAAGAGGCGCAACATGAAGCAGGACGTAACGGTTGAGCTTGCCGGCGGCAAGCAGATTAAATTTGAGACAGGACGGCTGGCCAAGCAGGCCTCCGGCGCCGCGCTGACAAGCAGCGGCGACAACGTAGTTCTGGCCACGGCGGTGGCATCGCCCGACCCGAAGGAAGGCATCGACTTTTTCCCGCTCACCGTCGAGTACCGCGAGAATACGTATGCGGGCGGACGCATTCCCGGAGGTTTCATCAAGCGCGAAGGCCGGCCGAGTGAGAAAGAGATTCTGACCTGCCGCCAGATCGACCGGCCGATTCGCCCGCTGTTTCCGGAGAACTTCCGCAATGAGACGCAGGTGGTCGCGTTTGTGTATTCGGCGGATAAGGAGAATGATCCGGACGTCCTGGGCATGAATGGCGCGAGCTGCGCGCTGGCGCTCTCGGACATTCCGTTCCACGGGCCGGTGGGCGCAGTGCGCGTCGGCCTGATCGACGACGTCTTCATCGTCAACCCCACCTACGCCGAGCGGGCGAAGAGCCTGCTGAACATTATGGTTGTCGGCACCAAGGACGGCATTGTGATGGTGGAGTCGGGCTCAAAGGAGTGCTCCGAGGAGCAGGTGGTCGACGCGATTGAGTTCGCGCATATTGAGATCAAGAAGATCTGCGCGGGCATCGATGACCTGGTGGCGCGGGCGGGCAAGGCGAAGCGGGTTCCGGCTGCGGTCGAGATCGATCAGGTGTACCTGGATGAGCTGTCGGCGAAGGTTGGCGACAAGTTGAAGGACGCGCTGGACACCCAGAAGCACCCGAAGTTCGAGAGCTATGCGCTGGTGAAGGAGATCAAGGACGCGCTGAAGAAGGAACTGCCCGAGGGCGACGCGGAGGCGGCGAAGAAGTTCAGCAAGTACTACGAGATTCTGCGCGAGCAAATCTTCCGCGACCAGGTGCTGAACGAGCGCGTGCGGCCGGACCATCGGGCGTTCGATGAGATTCGTGCGGTTACGGTCGAAGTTGGCGTGCTGCCGCGAGTGCATGGCTCGGCGCTGTTTACGCGCGGAGAGACCCAGGCACTGGTGAGTGCGACATTGGGCACTACAGACGATGCGCAGCGGCTGGAGAGTTACGAGGGCGAGCAGAAGCGCAGGTTTATGCTGCACTATAACTTCCCGCCGTTCTCGGTCGGCGAAGTGGGCCGGATGGGCGGTACAGGCCGCCGCGAGATCGGGCACGGCGCGCTGGCGTCGCGGGCGATTGAGGCGGTGCTGCCAGCGGAAGATGAGTCGCCGTATGTGCTGCGGGTGGTGTCGGACATTCTGGAGTCGAACGGGTCGTCCTCGATGGCGACGGTGTGTGGCGCGTCGCTGGCGTTGATGCAGGCCGGCATATCGCTGAAGGGCTCGGTTGCCGGCGTGGCAATGGGGCTGGTGAAGGAGGGCGACAAGTACGCTGTGCTCTCCGACATTGCCGGAGCCGAAGACCACTACGGCGATATGGACTTCAAGGTCGCGGGGACACGCAAGGGCATCACGGCGCTGCAGATGGACATCAAGATCATGGGCATCACTGCGCAGATCATGCGTGAGGCGCTGGCGCAGGCCAAACAGGGCCGGTTGCATCTGCTGGACATTATGGACGGCGTGCTGGGTACGGCACGGGCGGAGAAGTCGCAGTTTGCGCCGCGCATCCACACCATTCAGATTCCTACGGACAAGATTCGCGACCTGATCGGGCCGGGCGGTAAGGTAATTCGCGGGATCATTGACGCAACCGGAGTGAAGATTGATGTGGATGACACCGGTCGGGTGAATGTGGCATCGAGCGATGCGGATGGTTTGGCGCGCGCGATCCAGATGATCTCGGATATCACGGCGGTGCCGGAGATCGGCAAGACGTATCTTGGCAAGGTAGTGCGGATTGCGGAGTTCGGCGCGTTTGTGGAGATCTTTCCGGGCACGGACGGTTTGCTGCATGTGTCCGAGATTGCGGAGCATCGCGTGAAGGACGTGAAGGACGAACTGCGCGAAGGCGACCAGATCCTGGTGAAGGTGCTGTCGATCGAAGGCAACCGGATCAAACTTTCGCGCAAGGCGGTGCTGCGCGAGCAGCGGGCGAAGCTGGGACTTCCGGAAACCGGACCGGCTGCCGAACCGGTGTCCGCTTACCCGGCACCGATCGAAGATGAAGAGGCTGACGGCGACGAGACGGTGCTGATCGAGGGCGGCGCGGACTTCGACGACGACGATCCGCCGGCTCCCGATGCCGATTTCGATGAGCCGAACTTCAACCGTGCAGATGGCGTGCCGGCACCCGTCGTGAACGCCGGTGGGCGCGCGCCTGGCGGCGGCGGTGGATTCCGCGGGCCGGGCGGCGGTGGAGGTGGCGATCGCAGGCCAGGTGGTCGACGGCGGCGCGGCGGCGGTGGTGGCCGGCGTCCAGGCGGACCGGGCGGCGGCTCTCAGGGCGGCGGCGGAAACCGCTAGGTCGAAACAAAAAAGAGAAGGACAGAGAAGCCCGGCCATTTGCCGGGCTTTTCCCATTCTGCGACGAACTTGGTACTTTAGGACGTAGTCGCGGGAGGGTGCAACGTTGAACAGATCGATCCGATTAAGCGGGCGGATTTTCCTCGCGCTTTTTGCCACTTGCTTTATTGCAGTTGCTGGACGTGCGCAGGGTTCGCCGCCACACGTGATCGCGCCGGGGGTGTGGTTTCTGACCGGCGACACGAACGGCTATAGCAACACGGTGATTATCGAGATGCGCGATTACCTGATTGTGGTGGATGCGAACTATCCGGGGCGCGCGCACGAACTGCTGGGGATTGCGAAGCAGCTTTCGTCGAAGCCGGTGCGCTATGTGTTCGACACGCACCACCACGGCGATCATGCGTATGGGAACTCGGTGTGGACGGCGGCGGGCGCGACCACGATGGCTTTCCAGGGCGTGACTGACGAGATGAATCGCTGGGAGCCCACGCGGTGGCAGAATTCACTGAAGGTGCGGCCTGACCTGCAGGCTACAGGCGAAACCGATGTGCAGCGGCCGCAAATGTCGATCAGCGGCGACAAGCTGGTGCTGAACGACGGAACACGCGAGGTGGACTTTCTGCACTTCGGGTGGGGACATACGCGGGGCGACGGGTATGTGTGGCTGCCAAAGGAGAAGATTCTGGCGACGGGTGATGCGGCGGTGAATGGGCCGCGAAATAAGCTGCTGGATGCGTATATCGAGAACTGGCCGAAGTGCCTGGAGCAGGCGATTGCGCTGGGCCCGGAGCATGTGTTGCCGGGGCATGGGGATGCAGGCGGAATCGAGATTCTGAAGGGGCAGAGGCAGTTTCTGATCGATCTGTATGCGGCGGTGAAAGCCGGGGTGGACGCGGGCGCGAAGCCGGCGGAGATGAAGATCGAGCTGCCGGCGCCGGACCAGTGGTGGTTTCCGGCGAGCCGCGCGGACCTGCGCCAGCAGGATGTGGAGACGGTGTACCTGGAGATTACTTCGCACCAGCCGGCGGGTGCGACTCCGCATGAGTGGAAGTAGGCCTGGCGCTTGTGGCGGGAACCGGGATTGGTGCGGCGACGAGGATTTGCGCTTGCGGTTTGCGGCGGGCGAAGTAGACTCGAAGAAATGGCAGCTTCGATGTATATCGTGGTCGAGGGCGAGGATCCGGGCTTCGACATCTTCGTCAACGGGCGCGCGCTGGCGCGGTATGAGGACGCGCTGGAGCGAGTCGCGCTGCGGCTTGGGGTGAAGCCGCTGATCGAGTTCTTCTCGGCGGATGAGAATTCGATGTCGCTGCTGATTGAAGAGGGCGCGGGGAATCCGGAGCTGATGCGGCGGCTGCCTCCGCCGCAGTGGTACGCGGCGGGCGATGGGCTGGCGACGATACGCGCGCTGGTGGCGACGCTGAGGGACGATCCGCAACAGCTTGGGACTGAGGGGCCGCAGGTGCTGGGCGAGCTAGAGGAGTACGAGCGTGTGCTGGAGAAGACGATGCACGCGGGGCTGCGGTGGCACTTGGCTGTTAGCTGGCGGTAGGGCATGCAAATTGCCGTCCAAAATAGAGCGGAGTGGTGTCTAATTCCGGGTGAGGAAGCTATGAAGATCACCCGGGTCCTGCTGATCGCTCTATTGTGTTGCGGATTGTCGGCTTACGCGCTGGATGATCCGAATGTTGCGCATGCGAAGTATGACGAACTTGCAGCAAGAGTTCGCAGCGGCGACCCCACTGTTGACTGGCAGGCGTTGCGTCTTGCGGCGGAGGTTGGCGTTGTGGAAGGTAGCTACGACTTGCGGGACGCCAACCAACGTGGCACCAAGGCCTTCAATGACGGGGACTTCGCAGAGTCCCTCAAGATTGCGAACGAAATGCTGGAGCACAACATCGCGAGTGGCGACGGTCATTTTCTGGCGATGATCTCGCTCAAACATCTCGGGCGTCAGGCCGATTCCGACAAGGAACATGCGATGCTCGATGCGTTCTTTCAATCGATAATGAAGTCGGGTGACGGGAAGAGCGCGAAGACGGCGTGGTTTACCGTCAATGTTCACGAAGAATACCTAGTGATTAGGCTCTTGGTCGGCTTGAATCTGAGGTCGCAGGCCCTGTCGCATCTGGACGGCCACGACTACGACGTGATGACAGTTGCGGATGACTCCGGCAAGGAATCGACGCTGTGGTTCAACACGGACACCGACATGCAGAAGATGACCGACGAGATAAAGGGAGCGAAAGGCAAGAAGTAGTCGTCAGACTCTATTTCTTGCCGAAGACGTCGCCCATGCGGCGGATTTGGGCGCCGACGTTGCGGAGTTTCTCTTCGAAGTGTTCGTAGCCGCGGTCGAGGTGGTAGACGCGGTCGAGAATGGTTTCGCCATCGGCGACGAGGGCGGCGAGGACGAGCGACGCGGAGGCGCGCAGGTCCGAGCACATGACTGCGGCGGACTCGAGCGGGGTGCGGCCGCGGACGGTGGCGGTGCGGCCCTGCACGGTGATGTTCGCGCCCATGCGGTTGAGTTCCTGCACGTGCATAAAGCGGTTCTCGAAGATGTTTTCGGTGACGGTGGTGGCGCCGTCGGCCTGGGTGGCGAGGGCCATGAACTGGGCCTGCATGTCGGTGGGGAAGCCGGGGTACTCCTCGGTGGAGATGTCAGCGGCCTTGAGCGTGCCTCCGCTGCGGACGCGGACGTTTTCTTTGCCGGTCTCGATGCGGATGCCGCACTGTTCGAGCTTGGCGATGAGCGAGCCAAGGTGCGCCGGGTTGCAGTCGGTGACATTGAGATCACCGCCGGTGATGGCGCCGGCGATGAGGAAGGTTCCGGCCTCGATGCGGTCGGGGTTGATGCGATGACGGGCGCCGTGGAGCTTGGTGACGCCTTTAACTTTGATGGTGGAGGTGCCCGCGCCTTCGATCTTCGCGCCCATGGCGGTGAGCAGGGCGGCGAGGTCGGCGACCTCGGGCTCGCGGGCGCAGTTCTCGAAGATGGTTTCGCCGTCGGCGAGGGTTGCGGCCATCAGCAGGTCTTCGGTGCCGGTGACGGTGATCTTGTCGAAGACAAGGTGCGCACCTTTGAGGCGGGCGGTTCCGTTGTTGGGGGTGCGGGCTTCGAGGTAGCCGTGGTCCTGGGTGATGGTGGCGCCCATCGCTTCGAGGCCTTTGATGTGGAGATCGATGGGACGACCGCCGATGGCGCAGCCGCCGGGCATGGCAACGCGGGCGATGCCGGTGCGGGCGATGAGCGGGCCGAGGACCAGCGAACTGGCGCGCATGGTCTTGACGATCTCGTATTTGGCGACGGGGTCGGAGAGAATGGCGCACTTGATGCGGGTGCGGTGCTGGGCGCGGCCGTAGCCGAGTTCGACCTCGGCGCCCATGCTGGTGAGCAGGCGGCGCTCGGTCTCGATGTCGCGGACCTGGGGGATGTTTTCGAGAATGATCTCGTCTTCGGTGAGGATGGCGGCGGCCATGCAGGGCAGCGCGGAGTTCTTTGCGCCGGAGATCTTGATAGTGCCGAGGAGGGGGTTGCCTCCGCGTACGACAAACTTGTCCATAGCTCCAGTTTACGAGGGAGTGGCGAGGAAATGGGTGATGAGGCTGATGCGGCCTTCTGCTGGGGCGGCTGCCTAGGCTGCTAGGGCGGTGGCGAGGTCGGGATCGACGGTCAGGATAGTGTCGATGCAGGTTTTCTTGAAGAGGTCGAGCACGAATTCGTTGGGGGCGACGATGCGGAGCTGGCCGCCGGCTGAGGTCATCTTGCCGTAGAGGATCATGATGAGTCCGAGGCCGGAGCTGTCGCAGTATTCCACGGCGGAGAGATCGAGGACGAGTTTGCGGGCGGGGTCTCCGGCGACTTCGTCGATTCTGGACTCGATCTCGCGCAGACGCATTCCGAGGGTCATGCGGCCGGAGAGCTTGACGATGGGAGTGGCGGGTGTGGTGCGGTCGATGTCGACTTCGAGGATCATGGTGGGCTCCCGGCGGGTGGCTTGGGTTACCCGCAAGTGTAACCGTGGCGACGGCAAAGGTCGACCTGCGGTGTTGGCGGAGGGTTTTCTTCTCAGCTTTCAGCGGTTGATCTGGAGCTGAGTTGGCTAGAGTTCGAGGCGGGAGTCGTCGATGGCGAGGCGGACGTTGCCGTCGGATTTGGCAAGGCGGCGGACGGCTTCCATCTTGTCGACACCGGCCTTGAGCATGACCACGGCGATAGGAATGGATTTGCCGGCGGACTTGATGGTGCGAATGGCGGCGTCGCGGTCGATGTCGCAGACGCGCATGAGGACGCGAATGCCGCGCTCGACCAGCTTGGCGTTCTTCATGTGCACGTTGACCATGAGGTTGTCGTAGACGTAGCCCAGGCGGGTCATGGCGCCGGTGGTGATCATGTTGAGGACCATCTTCTGGGCGGTCGCCGACTTCATGCGGGTGGATCCGGAGACGACCTCGGGGCCGACCTCGACGATGATGGTGGTGTCGGCGACCTGGGAGAGCTGCGTGCCGGCGTTGCAGGTGATGGCCGCGGTCATGGCTCCGCGGGCGCGTGCGTACTCGACTGCACCCACAACGTAAGGAGTGCTGCCGGAAGCGGAGACGCCGATGACGATGTCCTTGCGCGTGGGCCGGCGGCGGGCGATGTCGCGCTGGCCGAGTTCGGGAGAGTCTTCGTTGACGTCGGAGGCGGAGGCGAGGGCCTTGGGGCCGCCGGCCATGATGTACTGGACCTGGGCGGGCAGGGTGGAGTAGGTGGGCGGGCACTCGGACGCGTCGAGCGCGGCGATGCGGCCGGAGGAGCCGGCGCCGACGTAGATCAGGCGGCCACCGTCGCGCAGCGAGCGGGCGACGATGTCCATGACAATGGCGATCTCGGGCAGGGCCTTCTTGACGGCCCCGGCGATCTTGGCATCTTCGTGGTTGATGATGCGGGCGATCTCAAGTGCGGACTTGGTGTCGAAGCCCTCGGATGCTACGTTGGATGTCTCGGTGGTGGTAACGTCCTGCCGCGCATCGGGGCCGTGGACGGGAGGTTTAGACGCGACTGACTGTTCGAGCATGGTGATTGTGGCCATAGGTTTCCGTCGCCTAGGGTGATGATATTTTAGTCTTCCAGGGTCGTTGGATGCCAGACAGTCCAGAAGACTGCCAGTTTTGAGCATACACCCCATTGTCGGCCAAGGGAATCACGAAATAGGGGTCTCTGGCCTTAACGGCCCGGGGCAGGGAAGGTGCGGACACCCCGCAGCCATCCGCGTCTGCGGCGAGCGATGAAAACAAAGCGGTGTCCCAAGAATCCGAGCTTGAATGTACCATGCAGGAGATGAGAATTTATCGGGTTTTGCTGGCCGCAGTGGTGGCAGTGGTTGCGTGCGGGACGACGGGGGTGGGGGCACGGGCGCAGCAGCCAGGCGCGGTTTCCACGGCGTCGGCAGGCGAGGATGTTGCGCTGGAGGCGCGACTGGGTGAGCTTGCCAAGGCCCACCACGGCAAAGTGGCGCTGTACGCGACCCAGTTGAATACGGGCAAGACGGCCAGCCTGGACCCGGACGCGGTGGTGCAGACGGCGTCGGTGATCAAGCTGACGATTCTGTTTGAGGCGATGGAGCAGGTCCGCGAGGGGAAGGCGCACTGGGACGACAAGATTACGCTGGGGGCGGGAGATGCGGTGAGCGGCTCGGGGCTGCTGCTGTTTCTGGACACGCCGCAGACGCTAACGCTGAAGGACATTCTGTCGCTGATGATCATTATGAGCGACAACACGGCGACCAATCTGGCGATGGACAAGATCGGTCTGGACGCGGTGAATGCGCGGATTGCGTGGATGGGGCTGAAGAATACGCATCTATATAAGAAGATCGGCAAGCCGGCAACGGAGCCGATGCCCGAGGACCAGCCAAAGTTCGGCCTGGGCAAGACCACGCCGCGGGAGATGGCCGAAGTGATGGAGCGGATCGGGCTGTGTGAGCTGGACCATCCGGGGAGACTTCCGGCCGGGACGCTTGCCGCCGGCAGCCTGTCGGCGAACGACCAGGCGATCTGCGGCGTCGCGATGAAGATGCTGCGCAACCAGTTCTATCGCGATACGATTCCGCGCTACCTGGAAAAGCTCGATGCGACTGAGACGGGCTCCGGGACCGCGAGCAAGACGGGTAGCCTGAATGCGGTGCGCGCGGATGTGGCGATTGTGGCAGGCAAGACCGGGCCTATGGTGTTATCGATCTTTACGTACGAAAATGCAGATACAGGCTGGACGGCGGATAATGAAGGGGAGCTGACGATCGCGAAGATGGCCAAGGCGATTGTCGAGGCTTGGTCGCCGACAGGGATCGACGGAAAGACACTGGTGCCGGGGCTGAGCCTGCCGCCGGCGGGGGCCATTGGTGGGGCTGCTGCGTCTAATTAAGTGTGCGAGGAATAGAGCGTGAATGATGAGCGGGACGTAGCGGAACAGACTTTCGTGGGGGCGGTTGCCGGACCAGAGATTGCCGGTGCGGAGATTGGACTCGGCACCGGTGCCCGTTCGTCGAGCGGCCTGCACTCATGGGTGCGCGACCTGGTGGTGTCGGTTGCGGTTTCGGCGTTCATCATCATTTTTCTCTACCAGCCGGTGCGCGTGGAGGGAACCAGCATGCTGCCAGTGCTGGAAGACCAGGACCGCCTGTTCATCAACAAGATTGCGTATCGCGTGGGGGACATTCACCAGGGCGACGTGGTGGTGTTCCAGTATCCGCGGGACCACACCAAGAGCTACATCAAGCGGGTGATCGCTCTGCCCGGCGACCGCATCCGCATCAGTGAGGGCGAGGTGTATGTGAATGGCAAGCGCCTGCAGGAATCGTATGTTCCCAGCCGCTTCGCCGACGACCGGTCGCTGCCGGAAACGGTGCTGTCGGCCAATGAGTACTTTGTCATGGGCGACCACCGGTCGATCTCCAGCGACAGCCGCGACTTCGGGCCGGTGGACCGGGACCTGATTTACGGCAAGGCGGTGTTTGTGTACTGGCCGATGGAGCAGGTGGGAGTGGTGCGGTAAGGCAGTTGTCAGTTCTCAGTTGCCAGCAAGAACGAAGCAGCGCGGAGGGTTGGGCCGCGTGCAGTCTTGCTGAATCATGTGCGAATAGTCTGCCGCGGAGACATCTTTCAGCATCTTACTGATTGCTGGCCTACGTTGGGCCAAGCAGTATCGGGGATTCAAGTGAAGATGCGAATGGGACGATGGCTGTTGGGATTGGCAATGTTGTTTGTGTTTGCCGGCGTTTACACGCCGCCGCAGGCTGAAGCAGGAGTTGGAGTTGTGGTGGTGGTGGGACATGGCCATCATCACCGGCACTACCGTCACCGGCACTATCGCCGGTAGCGTATAGCGAAGCTGAAGGGTCAAGAAGAAGCGCCCATGCCGGTCCTTGAACCTCGGACTCGGCATGGGCGTTCTTTTTTCAATTGCGGCGAAGCGCGGCGGTTAAGCTGCCGAGTTCTCGACGATTTTGGCGAAGGATGCAGGTTCGAGGCTGGCGCCGCCGACCAGCGCGCCGTCAATATCCTGCAGGCAGCAGAGGCTGGCGGTGTTGTCGGGCTTGACCGAGCCGCCGTAGAGGATGCGCGTGCTGGCGGCCAGCGCAGGCGAGAGCGATTTGGCGATCTGCGCGCGGATGATCTTGTGGGCGTCGTCGGCGATCTCGGGGGTTGCGGTGCGGCCGGTGCCGATGGCCCAGACCGGCTCGTAGGCGATGACCAGCGGATGAGCGGCGGCGGGGTCGATGCCGCTGAGCGCGATGGAGGTCTGGCGCTCGAGAACCTCGGTGGTCTGGTTGGCTTCGCGCTCGGCGAGCAGTTCGCCGACGCAGACGATGGGGATGAGGCCGTGCGCAAGGGCGGCTTTGAGCTTGAGGTTGATGCTCTCGTCGGTCTCGTTGAAGTACTGGCGGCGCTCGCTGTGGCCGATCAGGACGTGGGTGACGCCGAGGGCCTTGAGTTGCAGCGGCGAGGTCTCGCCGGTGTAGGCTCCCTGGTCAAGCCAGTGCATGTTCTGCGCAGCGATGTGGATGGGGTTGTTGCGGGCGGCCTCGACTACGGCGGGCAGCAGCGTGGGCGAGGGGCAGATCACGATTTCGGCGTGCTTGTGGTGGGCGACGAGCGGGATGAAGGCCTTGATGAAGGCGACGGCTTCGTCGGGGGTTTTGAACATCTTCCAGTTGGCGGCGATAAGAGTTTTGCGTGACATTCGTTTGTTTTCCTCAGTTACGATTTTAGGTTAGAACTGTTGGCTGACTACAGCAGGCATTATTTGTATATTTGTGATATATACAAAGTGTGAGAGCGCGTGGCCCCGAGAGCCTGGTCGAAAGCTGCATCGGCTTCGATTGGGACGAATGGAATACCTCGAAGAACTGGAACAAACACGGGGTCACTCCCGATGGAGCTGAGTCTATTTTCTTTCATGATCCGCTGCTGTTGCGCAGTGATGCGGGACACTCGATGCGGGAAAAGCGATATCTGGCAATGGGCGAAACACCTGCGGGACGAGGCTTGCTGGTGGTATTTACGATTCGCAGGAAGTTGATTCGGGTGATTTCCGCGAGGAACATGAACCGGAGGGAGGCTGAGGCATATGCGAGATATGAAAAAGAAAATTCCTGAGTTTCGGAGCGAAGAGGAAGAGTTCGAGTTCTGGTCGAAGGCCGACTCCACGGAGTATGTCGACTGGAGCAAGGCAAAGCGGGCTAGGTTTCCCAATCTGAAGCCGACGCTGCGGACTATCTCGGTGCGCCTGCCGGTGGCCATGGTGGAGGACTTGAAAATACTGGCGAACCAGCGGGATGTGCCGTACCAATCGCTGATGAAGGTATTTCTGGCGGAGCGGGTGGAGCAGGAGCGGAGACCGGTACGCAAGCGGGCGTAGTACCGGAAACAGAAGGGCAAACAAAGAAGATAGACAGCCAACCGTTGGCTGACGATTGACCGACCGGTTGGCTACTTGTCGGTGAGCGCGGCCACGCCGGGGAGGGTTTTTCCTTCGAGGAATTCGAGGCTGGCGCCGCCGCCGGTGGAGATGTGCGTGATCTTGTCGGCGACCCCGGCCTGGTGCACCGCGGCAACCGAGTCTCCGCCGCCGATGATGCTGGTGGCTTCGTCGTTCGCGGCAACGACCATGGCGATGGCGTTGGTGCCGTGGGCGAAGGGTGCGAGCTCGAAAACGCCCATGGGGCCGTTCCAGAGGATGGTGCGGGCGTCGGCGATCTCTTTGGCGAAGAGGTCGATGGTGGCGGGGCCGATGTCGAGGCCCATCCAGTCCGCGGGGAAGGGGCCGTCGCCGGAGAAGATCTGGGTCTTGGCGGAGGCTTCGAACTTGTCGGCGATCACGTGGTCGATGGGCAGCAGCAGCTTGACGCCCTTGGCCTTGGCTTTGTCGAGCGCGGCCTTGGCGACATCGATCTTGTCGACCTCGACCAGCGACTTGCCGGTGGACTGGCCGAGCGCGTTGAGGAAGGTGTAGGCCATGCCGCCCCCGATGAGCAGGGTGTCGGCCTTGTCGAGCAGATTGTCGATGACGTCGATCTTGCCGGATATCTTGGAGCCGCCGATGATTGCGACGAAGGGCCGGTCTGGCTGGGTGAGGACTTTGCCGAGGAAGTTAAGTTCCTTCTCCATCAGCAGGCCGGCGGCGGATTGCGCGACGTAGTGGGTGATGCCCTCAGTGGAGGCATGGGCGCGGTGTGCGCTGCCGAAGGCGTCGTTGACGTAGAGGTCGCAGAGCGCGGCGAGTTCCTTGGCAAAGGCCGGGTCGTTGGCCTCCTCTTCCGGGTGGAAGCGGAGGTTCTCCAGCAGCAGTGTTTGTCCGGATTCGAGTTGCTGCGACATCTCGAGTGCGACGTCGCCGACACAGTCGGGGGAAAAAGCGACGTTTTCGGACACGTTGAGGACCTGCTCCAGCAACTGCCGCAGGCGGGCAACCAGCGGCCGCAGGCTCATGGATTCGACCGGCTTGCCCTTGGGGCGGCCGAGGTGCGAGCAGAGAATGACCTTGGCCTTGTGGCGGAGCGCGTATTCGATGGTGGGAAGCGTTTCGCGGATGCGAGTGTCGTCGGTAATGACGCCATCTTTCAAAGGAACATTGAAGTCCACGCGGATAAGCACACGCTTGTGGGCGAGATCCAGATCACGAATCGATAGCTTGGGCATATGCAACAAGAATAAGTTGTTTTAGGGTCTATGGGAACCCATTGCCGTGAGAATTCACGTGTGCGCGCGGTCACTGCGCGGAGATGAAGTGTTGTCCTGCGCGGCGTCCCCAGGGCGGTGTATGAGGGTCACCGCGCGCTGTGCCTGCATCGCGCCCGGCCGCCAAACATCTATACTTAGACCATGGCAAACGCCCTTCCCACGACACTCGGCGCACTGCGCAAGAGCGAATTCACTCCAGCCCGGGTTGGCCGCTCGGTGAAGGACGAACTGCGCGAGAACCTGATTGCCAGGCTGCGTGCGACCGCTGGGGCGGATGACGCGCTGTTTCCGGGGATCGTCGGCTACGAGGACACGGTGGTGCCGCAGCTGGTGAATGCGGTGCTGTCGCGGCACAACTTTATCCTGCTGGGACTGCGCGGCCAGGCCAAGTCGCGGATTCTGCGGGCGCTGACCACGCTGCTGGATCCGCAGATGCCTTACGTGGCGGGGTCGGAGCTGCGCGACAGCCCGTACGCGCCGATCTCGAAGTTCGCGCGCGACCTGATTGCGAAGATGGGCGACGAGACGCCGATTGCGTGGCTCACTCCGGACGAGCGCTACGTGGAAAAGCTGGCCACGCCGGACGTGACCGTGGCCGACCTGGTGGGCGATATCGACCCGATCAAGGCGGCGCGCAGCAACCAGGACCTGGGCTCCGAACTGACCATGCACTACGGCCTGCTGCCACGTGCCAACCGCGGCATCTTCGCCATCAACGAGCTGCCGGACCTGGCGGGCAAGATCCAGGTTGCGCTGTTCAACATCATGCAGGAAGGCGACGTGCAGATTAAGGGCTATCCGGTGCGGCTGCCGCTGGATGTCGCGATTGTCTTCTCGGCTAACCCGGAGGACTATACGGCGCGTGGCAAGATCGTCACCCCGCTGAAGGACCGCATCGGCTCCGAGATCCGCACGCACTACCCGGAGAGCGTCGAAGAAGGGATCCGCATCACGTCGCAGGAGGCGTGGACCGCGCGCGCGGGCAAGCATGCTAAGGCGGGGAAGGGCAGCATCGAGATTCCGCACTACGTGCGCCAGGTGGTGGAGCAGATTGCGTTTTCGGCGCGCGAGGACAAGAAGGTGGACAAGCGCTCGGGCGTGTCGCAGCGGCTGCCCATCACCACGATGGAGCTGGTGGTGTCGAATGCCGAGCGCCGGGCTTTGATTCACGGTGAGGACCTGGTGGTGGCACGCGTGGGCGACATCTACGCGGCGCTGCCCGGCATAACCGGCAAGATCGAGCTGGAGTACGAGGGCGAAATGCGCGGCGCCGACACGGTGGTGCGCGAGATCATCCGGACGGCCGTCGCGCAGGTCTTCGATACCTACTTTGCCGACACCAACACCCAGCAAATTGAACAGTGGTTCAATCTGGGCGGCACGGTGCAACTGAACGACGCACAGCCTTCGGCCGGATCGCTGGCGGAGTTGCAGCAGATTCAAGGGTTGATCGAAAAGCTTTCTCCCCTGCAAATCAACGCGAAGACGCCTCCGGAACTTGCGGTGAGCGCGGCGGAGTTTCTGCTGGAAGGCATGTACGCGCACAAGCGCCTGAGCCGCACCGAAGAGCGCAGCTTCTCGGCCGGCGAGAAGAAGACCCGGACCGACGAAGCCGCTCGCTATGCGGAGAGGATTCGCGAACGCGAGACGGAGCGGGAAGATTACGCGAAATCGCGCACGCGCCGCGGCTTCAATTAGTTAGCGGCGGCTCCTCCTGCCCAAGTACCGGCCCATACACGGCCTTTTGTAACAGTTTTGTAAGGTGGCTCACATAGCCGTTCTGACCCTGTATCCTCGGATTTGCTCGCACTTTTTCGTATCGTGGGGCAACGCTTTACCTGGATAGAGAGTCAAATGACGCCCAAATTTCCGACGCCCGCCCCATCTTTACATGCAGCCTTAAAGACGAAGGTCGCTGAGTACTTCGATGAGGCGGGGCTTGCGAGCAAGGGGAACGGTCAGCTCTACGCCAAGGCTGCCGTCGTTGTGGGCGGCATGATCGCCCTCTACATCCATTTGGTCTTCTTTACTCCGGCGTGGTACTTCGCGTTGCCGGAGTGTGTGCTGCTGGGCATGTTTATTACCGGCACGGGCTTCAACGTGATGCATGACGGCAGTCATGGCAGCTTCAGTTCGCGCACCTGGATGAACACGCTGGCCGGCGGCACGCTGGAGTGCCTGGGCGGCAGCTCATACATCTGGAAGGTGAAGCACTGCATGATCCACCACAGCTTTACCAACGTGGAGGGCGTGGACGACGACATCAACGTTGGTTATCTGATGCGCGTGAACGAGCACCAGCGCAGGCTCTGGATGCACCGCTTTCAACACCTCTACTGCTGGTTCCTGTACATGATGGTCTACATTCTCTGGGTGTTCCAGGTGGATTATCAGAGGTACTTCACCGGACGGGTCGGGCCGGTGCCCATGCCCAGGATGAAACTTGCCGATCACATTCAGTTCTGGGTGGGGAAGATTGTCAACGCGTGCCTCTATCTCGCGATTCCGATCTACCGGCTGGGCGTTGCGCACGCGCTGGTTGGTTTGGGCGTGACCATGGCCGCTGCCGGGGTGGCGCTGACCGTCGTCTTCCAGTTAGCGCATACGGTCGAGGGGCCGGAGTTTCCGTTGCCGAATGTGCCGGAGAACATGCTGCCGGATGAGTTCGCAATGCACCAGATTGCGACCACCGCCGACTTTGCGACCAGGAACCGGATGATCACCTGGATGGTGGGCGGGCTGAACTTCCAGATCGAGCACCATCTCTTCCCGCGGATTGCCCATGTGCATTATCCGGAGATCAGCAAGGTGGTGCGCCAGGTCTGCGAGGAGCGCAACATCACGTACGTGGAGCATACGACGTTCCGCAAGGCCGTGGCGGCGCACGCGCGGCATCTGCGCGCCATGGGGAGTGCACCCGCGGTGGCCACGCCGAGCCCGGTTTCGGCTGAAGCTCGCGTGCCCATCCCCGTCGTCGAAACGACATAGCGGCCTGCTGCCTTCCGAGCCGGACACTCGCAAACCTCCGCAAACCCTGCCTGCCTGAATCCCATCTAAAATGGGAGAGAGGGCGACGCCGGGATGAAGCGCATTCGCTACACCAAATTCACGGGTGACCTGGCCTCGTCCTTCGGGCTGGAGGACTTGATGCAGGCGCTGTCGGACTTCCTGCTGGATTCCGGCTACCAGGACCCGTATGCGCAGTTCTCCGAACTCAACAACCAGACCATGGAGAACCTGCGCGAGGCAATCCGGCAGGCGCTGGAATCGGGCGAGTTGTTCGACGAGGAGTCGCAGCAGAAGTTCGATGAGCTGTCTGCGGACCAGGTGGAAGAGCTGATCGACCAGATCATCGAGAAGATGCAGGAGCAGAACTTCATCAACGCCGAGCAGCCCGAGGAAGGGCAGGGGCGGCAGGGCGAGGGCAACGGCGAGGCGCGCTTTGAAGTCACCGACAAGAGCATGGACTTCCTGGGCTACAGGGCGCTGCGTGAGTTGCTGGGGCCGCTGGGGAAATCCAACATCGGGCGGCACGATACGCGGCACGAGGCGGCCGGCGTGGAAACCAACGGAAGCTCCAAGGTCTACGAGTTCGGCGATACGCTGAACCTGGACATTACGGCGACGCTAAGTTCTGTGTTCGCGCGCGAGGGGATCCGGACCGCGGTGGAGGGAGAGGAGCACACGCCGCTGAACATTGAGTACAGCGATATCCATGTGCATCAGTCGGACTACCAGTCGTCGTGCGCGACGGTGGTGATGCTGGACTGCTCGCACTCGATGATTCTGTATGGCGAGGACAGGTTTACACCGGCGAAGCGTGTGGCAATGGCGCTGGCGCACCTGATCCGGACGCAGTTCCCGGGTGACACGCTGAACCTGGTGCTGTTCCACGATACGGCGGAAGAGATTCCGGTGAGCCAGCTATCGCGGGTCAAGGTGGGTCCGCATTACACGAATACGCGCGAGGGGCTGCGGCTGGCGCAGCGCATTCTGGCACGGCAGACCAAAGACATGAAGCAGATAGTGATGATCACGGACGGCAAGCCCAGCGCGCTGACGCTGCCCGACGGGCGGATTTACAAGAACGCCTTCGGGCTTGACCCGCTGGTGATTGCGGAGACGCTGGAAGAGGTGAGCCGCTGCAAGCGATCGAACATCATGATCAATACGTTCATGCTGGCGTCGGACTTCTCGTTGGTGCAATTTGTGCAGCAGGTGAGCGCGATGTGCCGGGGCAAGGCGTACTTCACGACTCCGCAGACGCTGGGGAATTATCTGCTGATGGACTTCATGTCGCGGCGGATGAAGACGGTTCATTAGCCTGGCGAGGCGAAGACCTGCGCACTATCCGGAACTCACCGGCCTGACGTTGGCGGGTTCGGGTCCGGTTCGGAGACCGAGAATCTCACAAAAGTGGCAAAGAAATGGCCAAAGTGTGCAACAATTTGCACAAATGAGCACGATACCCCTCTAATCCATTGATTTCAATGACGTCATTTTGGCATTTTAAATGCCCAATACCTCCGGTATTACTGGAAACTTGGAGGATTCGGCGATGAGATCTAATATCAAGTTTGCTATGCAGTCCTTGGCTGTGCTCCTAGTGGGCGCAGTTGTGAGCGTCCCCAACGCGTTTGCCGACGGTAACAACGACCCACCGCCCGCCGGAGCGATTCTTAATCTCAACGGGCAAGCCATCAGTACTAATGCTGCAGCACCTGAATCGGTCAGCTTTACGGCCGCTCTTACCACCACGGATATCACCTTCGCGTTCCGGGAAGATCCTTCATTTATCTCGTTCAGCGATGTGACCCTCACCGACCTAACAAACCCCAGCGGGAACCTCATCCTCAACGGAGACTTCTCTTCGGGATCGGGCAGCAATGCGACAGATTGGACCTACGCGAATAACTACGGGGCGACCTTTGGCGGCATCGTGGATACTGACTGCCCCGGTGGGTTCGCAACCTGCTGGTATGACGGCGCCGTCCAAGCCTATGACGCCATTGAACAGGCTGTCACGACAAATGTTGGCGATACCTACCTACTTTCGTTCGAATATTCGGATGCGAGCGGTCTGACGACCTTCTCTGAACTATCCACGAACGGCGACACTACCGATACCGGCGGAAACGGTGTCGACATCCTTGCCTATGCGCAGAATGGCTTGCCTGCCGCTGGGAACGTGACTCCGGAGCCAAGTTCATTGGTGCTTGCAGCCACCGGCTTGCTCAGCATGTTCGGAGCGCGTCGGCGGATGCGCAAGAGCTAAGGCGAGTTCCACCGTCCTCCAAAGACCATAGAAAGGGGCTGCTGCCTGTGCAGCAGCCCTTTCTACGCCCGGATGCATCGCCTCCAGCCGACCGCGTCGACTTCCGTGTGGGTGCCGGGATACGCGGTTCTACGTCAGCTTGGCGTGTATCGCTCATGGTTACAATCCCTTTCGAGCGCGAAAGGCGCTCACTACTGCGGTTACATCCTGGTGCTGGCGGTCGACGGCGTCGTTCATGGTTTGGACGTCTTCGGCGGTGACCTTGCCGGCGAGTTTATCCATTGCAATTTGGATTTCGGGATGCCGCGCCAGCGAGTCTTCGCGAACCAGCGGGACGGCCTGGTAGGGCGGAAAGAAGTGGAGGTCGTCGGCGAGGACGACGAAGCCGAGGGCGCGGATGGGGCCGTCGGTGGAGTTGCCGGCGACGATGTCGACCTGGCGATCGGCGAGCGCGCGATAGAGCAGGCCGAGGTCCATGGTGCGCGGCGGGCCGGCGAAGTGCAGGTTGTAGGCGGCGGAGAGGCCGGGGAGGCCGTCGGGGCGGGACTCGAACTCGTAGCCTACGCCGAGGCGAAGTTGCGGTGCAACTCGGGCGGCGTCGGAGATGGTGCGGAGGTTGAGGCGGCGGGCGTCGTCGGCGCGGACAACCATAGCGAAGGTGTCCTCGAAGCCGAGCGGCGGGGCGACAATTACGTGATATTTGGTGGCGTAGAGGGTGCGGACGGTGGCGAGGACGCTTGCCGGATCGCGCTGGCCCTGCGGCGGCAGAGGTTGCTTAAGGATCGCGGTGAGGGCCGTGCCGGTGTACTCGACGTAGGCGTCGATGCGGCCGCTCGCGAGGGCTTGCTGACAGATGTAGCTGCCGGCGAGATAGAAGCGGCGGTCGACCTTCTGGGGGTGGCCCTCGGCGGTGTAGACGGATTCGATCTCCTGGGCGAGGAGTTCGCCGAGGACGACCTGCTCAGTGAAGTTCTTCGCGCCAATAATTATTTTCGAGGCGTGCGGCGGAGCGCAGGAGGTCAGCAAGAGGAAGCATGTCAGCAAGCCTGCAGCCCAGCGCTGCTTCATCGCCGCACCGTGACGCGGTGTTCGAGCCAGCCGAGGGTAGCGTCGGCGGCGAGGGCGAGGAGGGCGGCGGGGATGGCGCCGGCGAGGACGAGCGAGTTGTCGACGGAGGCTACGCCGCGGAAGATGAGTTCGCCGAGGCCACCGGCTCCGATGGCTGCGGCGATGGTGGCGACGCCGACGCAGGTGACCGTGGCGGTGCGCAGGCCGGCGAGGATGACAGAGGCCGCGAGCGGCAGTTCGACCTTGGTGAGGCGCTGCCAGGAGGTCATGCCGAGGGCGTGGGCGACGTCTTCGAGCGCGGGATCGACGCTGCGGATGCCGGCGTAGGTGTTGCGCAGGATGGGCAGCAGCGCGTAGCCGGTGAGGGCGATGATGGCCAGGCGGGCGGCGTTCTCGCCCAGCCACGGGACGGGCAGCAGCAGGCCGAAGAGAGCGAGCGAGGGGATGGTCTGGATGATGTTGGCGACGGCTATGACGGGCTTGGCCAGGCGGGCGTGCCGGGTTAAGAGCACGCCGAGCGGGAGGCCGATGGCGGCGGCGAGTAGCATGGCGCTGAGGGTGAGCCAGAGGTGCTCGAAGGCGAGGCGGGCGATTTCGTAGGCGTGGGTTTGCAGGAAGCTATTCATTTGCAGCGACTCCGCGTTTATAGTTGCGGCGGTTGAATGTGACCTCAGGGGCTGAAGCCCTGTCTATTACCGAGGATGTTACGGCACGGCTGAAGCCGTGCCCTTAACGAAAATACGGCTGAGCTAAGAATGGCGAAGAGCAAGTCCCAGGGGCTAAAGCCCACATTATTTATGCTTCCTCCTTGCCGGGACTGAAGTCCCGGCCTATCTCAGAAACGGAGCTTGGCCTGTCCACAAAGCTGGTCGAAGGATAAGTTACGCGGTGGACGGCGTTGACGTAGGCGCGGACGTGGGGGTTGGAGGAACCGAGGGCGTCGTTTGCGGCGAGGTCGGCGACGACTTGGCCGGCTTGGAGGAAGACGACGCGCTGGGCGAGGTAGAGTGCTTCGTCGAGATCGTGGGTGACGAGCAGGACGGTCTTGCCGACGCGGGCGAGCAGGTCGCGCAGCATGGTCTGCATTTCGGCGCGGGTGAGCGGGTCGAGCGCGCCGAAGGGCTCGTCCATCAGCAGGACAGCGGGATCGGCGGCTAGAGCGCGGGCGAGGCCGACGCGCTGGCGCTGGCCTCCGGAGAGTTGCCAGGGATAGCGGGCGCGGAATTCGGCGAAGTCGAGACCGGTGAGGGCGAGGACTTCGGCGATGCGCTGCGCTCGCCCTTGGGCGGGCAGGCCCGCTAGCTCCAGTGCGAGGCCGGCGTTGCGCTCGACGGTCATGTGGGGGAATAGGCCGGTCTCCTGGATGACGTAGCCGATGCCGCGGCGCAGTTCGAACTGATCGTGTTCCAGCGTGGATTTGCCGCCGACGAGCACAGTGCCTGAGGTGGGGAGGACGAGCGCATTCACCATGCGGAGCAGGGTGGTCTTGCCGCTGCCGCTGCGGCCGAGGATGGCGGTGGTGACGCCGGCTTCGAGTTGCAGGTGGATGTCGCGCAGCAGAGTGCGGCCGGTGGGCAGCGTGTAGCTCACGTTCGCGAAGCTGATGCCGGCGCCGGGCATATTAACGTTGACCGTAGCGCGGGCCTTCAGCCCGCTGGCTTTTCTTGCGGCAAGCAACCTGGGGCTGCGCCCCAGGCTAAGATAGCTCGGGCCTTCGGCCCGCAGTGCGTCCCAACAGATCGGCGGGGCTTCAGCGCGGCTTCTCCGATTGCGGGCTACTCGTTCTCCGCCGACTGCGTTTCGGCGGCTTCTTCGCCGGCCGTGGCCACCGGAAGTGTGCCAGGCTGGCCTTTGACGCGCACCACGGTGATCTTCTCGAAGCCTTCCTTGAAGGATGGCGGGCGCAGGCGCTCGGCCATCTTGTGCATCACCTCGTCGGTGACCTGGCGATCGCGCTTGGAGTTGCGCTCCAGGCAGACGGAGAGGGGCACGTCGAAAAAGACCGCCTGGACCTCGTAGCCGAAGCTCTTGGCCATCTTGATCCACTGCTTGCGCTCGTGGGGGCTGAGGTTGGTGGCGTCGACGTAGTTCCACGGCATCTTGGCGATGAGCCGCGCCCTAAGCAGGCTGCGCAGGGTGGAAAAGACCAAGCCCTGGTAGCGCTGCTCGGTGATGTCGTCGAAGAGGATGCTGCGGAGCAGGTCGCTGGAGAGCGGGGTGACTCCGCGGCGCTTGTACCAGGTGGTCTTTCCAGAGCCAGGAAGGCCAATGGCCAGAACAACATAGCCACGCGGCTCCTTGGGCGAAACGCTGGTCTGCTCAGCCGGAGGCGTGCCCAGCGAGTCTGGCTGGGTTTCCACCACCATCCTCTTGTCCGGTGTGGGCGGCGTGGCCGGAGCAGCGCCGGATTTGGTGGTGTTGGCGGGCGCGGAGGACCTGGCCGGGGTGTTGATTTTGCCGGCTGTGGGTTGCCGCTCGGGCCCACGCTCAGCCAATGGTTCCGGATATGAAGGTCTTAGCGGAGCCGGTTGGTTGGAGGGCAGTTCCTGCCCGCTTTTACCCGTGGATTCCGATTCATTCGGACCACGTCTGGAACGTCTTCTCATGAGGTCGCGCATCCAATCGCGCATATTGCGCATAGGTCGTTTGTAACAGAGCGCGAGTGCTGCCGCAAATCGCCGGGCTCTGGCCGCATCCAGGGCGATACTGCGCGCGAATTTCCTGGGGGTTTTGCCTGTTGCGCAGCATGTGATTCGGATCACACATCATGGCTGCGCGCGTTGCATGGCCCCAACCCGGATGCTAGCATCGAAATGACGACTAAAACCCAGAATTCCTCAATCACAGGACGAGCTTCGACTCCCACCGCGGGAAGCGAGGGCACAATCCTCACCGAGCAACACCACAGGAGCAGGCACCATTATGGCAGTAAAAGTTGGCATCAACGGCTTCGGCCGCATCGGACGCAATGTGTTTCGCAGTGCAATCGGCAACCCGGACATCGAGTTTGTGGCTGTCAACGACCTCACCACGCCAGCGACGCTGGCCCACCTGCTGAAGTACGACTCGATATTGGGCAACCTGAAGAACGAAGTGACCCATGGCGCGGACTTCATCGCCGTGGATGGCAAGCAGATGAAGGTTTTCGCCGAGAAGGACCCGGCCAAGCTGGATTGGGCCTCGGTGGGCGCGGAGATTGTGGTCGAGTCGACCGGCTTCTTCACGGACGCGACCAAGGCGAAGGCGCACCTGGGATCGACGGTGAAGAAAGTGATCATTTCGGCCCCGGCGACGAACGAGGACATCACGATCGTGCTGGGCGTCAACGAGTCGAAGTACGACGCGGCGAAGGACAACGTCATCTCCAACGCGAGCTGCACGACGAATTGCCTGGCGCCGGTGGTAAAGGTGCTGAACGACACGTTTGGTATTGCCAGCGGCATCATGACCACCATCCACAGCTACACCAACGACCAGGTGATCCTGGACACGCCGCACAAGGACCTGCGCAGGGCCCGCGCGGCCGCGCTGAGCATGATTCCCAGTTCGACGGGAGCTGCGAAAGCGTTGAAGCTGGTGATTCCCGAGATGGCGGGCAAGCTGGACGGGTTCGCGATCCGCGTCCCGACGCCCAATGTCTCGGTGGTCGATTTGACGTTCGTGGCCGAGAAGCCGATCACGGTGGACGCGATCAACGCCGCGGTGAAGTCTGCGGCTGCGGGTTCGCTGAAGGGCATCCTGGGCTATACGGACGAGGAGCTGGTGAGCTCGGACTTCAAGGGCAACCCGCTATCGAGCATCTTCGACTCGAAGCTGACCAAGGTGATCGCGAATATGGGCAAGGTGATCGCGTGGTATGACAACGAGTGGGGCTATTCCAACCGGGTGAAGGATTTGATTCTGTTCCTGGTGAAGAAGGGCCTGTAGTCCGCACGCATCGAGGCAAATGTCGAAAACGAATGGGCGCCGAATTCTCGGCGCTCATTTTGTTACGACAAGCGGTCATCAAGAATATCCCTATCTACCATTTCCCTTGCGATCCTTCGTCGTTTCGCAGGCGGGACGGTGACGAGGGCAAGCTCAACGTCCGTGAGCGCTCGCCGATATGTGAACATGCGACTTGCAAAATTCAACCCAGCGCATGAAATAAGGATCTCTATAGTCAAGCTCCATTGGGCAACGATCAATAAGAAGGTCGAGGCTCCAATCAGGAAAACTAATGAGGTGACACTAAGCCACGTCTTGCATTCTCTGCACCTGAGTGGTTGAAAAATTGGGGTTTTGTAGCGAAATCGAGTTGTGTAGTACAGCCGGATCAGGAATGGAATCATCCCTATCCCTGCAACTACTGCACGTCTGTCCATGATCGGAATTATAAGTCTGTCGAGCCATTGTCCGGCGGGCGTCCGCTGCACAATACGCACCCGACGAATTTTTCCCGGATAACGGCCCCTTTCAATTTGTTTTGCAGCTATTCTTCCGCTAGCTGTACCGAGGAGGCGCGATGATCGAGGAAATTCAGAAGTCAGCGTTTGACCAGTTGCCGGTAGTACGCCAAGTAGCGGCTGAGCTTGATCAGACACTCAACATCGAAATTGGAACCCAGCACGCTTATGAGGCGGATTTAGTTTTCCGCGTGCATCGCGGAATTCATAGGATGCCGGACTTCAGCATATTTCCTTTGGCTGATAGTGAAGTGATCCGCCAAGCGCTCTCCGAGTATTTGCGGACATGAATCTGGGTGGCCAATGTCTTGCGAGCTTGCCTCGCGCAGTGAGTGGGCTTCGGGCGAAACTCGACCGCCCTGCTCGGTATAATGGAGATAGGCGATTCCATGGATAAGACTTTCCGCAAATTCACCAGTCACGAAGAGGCTCGGGCGGAGACCTACCGCTACTGGCATACTCGTCCCGACTCCGAGATATTCGAGGAGATCTGGGAGATGAGCCGGGACGCCTATCGCGAGTGGTACCGCATGAAAGGTATCGTGCCGCATGGAGAAGGACCAGCGCGATCTTTTACTCGCATTCAACGAACAACAAGTTAAGTTTTTGGTTGTCGGTGGGTATGCCCTTGGCCACTACACGGAACCGCGTGTCACCAAAGACCTGGACATCTTCGTAGAGATATCCGAAGACAATGCACAGCGGGTGTTCGCTGCGCTTGCTGCCTATGGAGCTCCGCTTGCTGGCTATACGCCGAAGGACTTTCAGGACCCCTACTCGGGCTATCAGTTTGGCTTGCCACCCAGCCAAATCGACCTCATCTTCGCCATCAGCGCCGTGTCATTCAAAGAGGCCTGGCAAGATAGCGTCCCGGGACGGACCGGGGATGGCATTCCAGTCCGGTACATCTCGCTTGAACACCTCATCCGCAACAAGGAGGCCGCTGGAAGGCTACAGGACCTGGCCGACGCAGCAGCATTGAAAGCCGCGGCTGCGGCCAACTCCAAGCCAAAAGAGCAGTCCTGACCTCAAGACCTCGCCGATGTTGCGGCAACACGCAGGCGCAATCGGCTAAGGCCAAGCGCTGAGCTTTCGGGGGTTACTTTAGGGTGATGATCTGCCGGGTGTTATTCGGGCCTGGTGCGGCGTTCCACCCGCGAATGGTGAACAGGACGGGACCGCGCGCGGCGCTGGCGGGATATTCGACTTCGATGGTGCGAGATTCGCCGGGGAGCAGGGAGATGTAGTTGTCCGAGTAGTAGGCCGGCAGAATCCTGGCCAGGGTGTCGGAGTTCAGGAGGGTGAGCTTATTCTCCAGGCTGGCAAAGGCGGTGGGATTCGTGAGTTGAACCGTCACCTTGACCGTTTCTCCCGAGGTTGCCGCTTTGGCGGAGGTCCTGAGAGTCGTAGGTGGGAGCTTGTTTAGCTCGCGATAGGAGGACGCATTGGCGCCGAGCCAGTAGAGGTTCTGCGAGAGGAGCTGGTTCTGCGCGTCGCGCAGTTCGAGCTTGACCAGCACCATGCCCTGCGCGAGATAGGGTGCGAGATCCAGGCGCATGCTGGAAACGGCTGAGTCGGCGGCGACATCCTTCCGGTCCGTGGCCTGCGTGAGCAGTGCGTTGGCGAGCGAGTAGACCTTGGCGGTGACCGTGAGACCGGAGTGCGGGGTGGTGGTGGTGTTGATGACGTCGACCTGGTAGCTGGCGAGGTTGAGCTGGATGTGCAGTGGCTCGCACGCCTTTTTGACGCCGTAGTAGGAGGCCTGGGTGTCGTAGTCGGAGCTGAGGATCTGCCACATGGTGCTGGGCCACGCGGGTTGGGTCATCCACAGCAGGCGTCCGCTGTTGGGCGCCCACAGGTTGGCGTTCATGCCTTCGAAGATGGCGCGATGGTCGACGTAGTTCAGCATCTGCGCCTTGCGCTCGAAGTCTTCGAGGCTGGCGGGTGCGCCGAACTCAGCGTTGATCTCGGCCATGAAGGGCGCGGTGTCGCCGTTTCCGCTCTGGTGCCAGTCGTGATAGGCCCAGGCGTCGCTGATGGGCCATTGGTCCGGATTGGCAATGGTGCTCCGAAAGGACTCGAGCGTGGACATGGAGGGCGTGCCGGTTTCAACCGAGAAGCCACGATTGAGGCGGGTGTAGTAGTCGGCGGGGCTTTGGTAGCGATAGGGGCCGCTGCCTTGCAGGTTCACCGCGTTGGAACTGGGCGAGTAGTAGCGGGTGCCGTCAAGCGTGCGCGCCAGTTTTTCGAGGCCCATGTTGATGATGGGCTGGGGTACGCCTTCGTTGCGGCCGCACCAGAGGACGATGGAGGGATGGTTGCGGAAGCGCTGGATGACGTCGGCGGCATTGGCGAGGAACAGCGCGGGGTCTTCGGCTTCGAGGTTGTAGTTCTGGGTGGACTCCCAGAAATCATTCCAGACCATCATGCCGTATTCGTCGGCGAGGTCGTAGAACGTCTGTTCGGTGCTTTGGCCCACCCAGTTACGGATGATGTTGAGGCCGGCGTCACGGTCCAGCCGGAAGAAGGGCTCGAGGTGGGCGCGGGAGACGCGCTTGCGGGCGTCGTCCATGCCCCAGTTGCCGCCACGCGCGGCAATGCGCACCCCATTGACGCGAATGACGAGGTAGGGCGCGGCGCGCTGGTCGGTGAGCGGCTGAATCGAAGGCGAATGTTCCGCGCCGGGCGCGAGCGAGGCGACGTGAGCGAGCGCATTCGCGCGGCGTGCTTCTGGGATGATTGCTGACTCTGCATCGGGGAGAGGAATGTCGCGGATGCCTTCGTGGCTAACATCGACGATGGGGCTGGACGCGTTGCGCGCGGCGGTGGGCGTGAACTCGACGCGGCGCAGATGGCCGGCGCTGTCGAGCAGGCTGAGCTCGTAGCTGATCTCGCGGACGCCGAAGCGGACGTCTTTGGTGTCGGAGATTGAGCCGCCGGCGAGCAGCGTGAGCTTGAGGCGATAGAGTTCGGGGCTACCGTAGCCGTTGGGCCACCACAGGCGCGGGTGCTGCAGGTTGAGCTGGGGGAACTCGGACGGCGTGAGTTTGATGAAGCTCGCGCCGGGTCGCAGAGTTAAGCTCTTGCGGATGGTGATGTTCTCGATGGATGCGCTGATGGTTGCGGCGATTGGTGCGGCGGAGAGATTGGTGACCGGCACAGTGATGTCGACGGCGGCCTGCGAGGTGTCGTGATTGCGGAACGAGGTAATGACCTGGGCGTCGCCGATCGTGAGGCTGCGCGTGACCCGCAGGGTGACCGGCTGCCAGATGCCGCTGTCGCGGTCGCGGATGGCTGGGATCCAGTCCCAGCCTTCGGTGGCGAGGAAGGTGGGCCCGTCGAGTTCCATAGCGCCACCGTTCTCGCCGGGCCCGCCGAGGATGGATTGCTCCTGCGGGATGCCGGGGTGCGGCGGCGGCGAGATGCGGACGGCGAGGACGTTCCGCTGGCCGGACCTGAGGAATGAAGTGACGTCGAAGGTGCCGCGCTGGAATGCGCCCTTCACCGTACCCAACCGTTTGCCGTCGAGCCAGACCGAGGCGGCGTAGTTGATGCCCTGGAATGTGAGCTCGGCGCGAGCACCGCTGGGCAGAGCCGACATGGGTACGGTGAACTCATTGCGGTACCAGTAGTCCTGTTGGTTGAGCGACTCGGGAATGGCGAGATTGTTGAGGCCAAAATCGGGGTCGGGGTAGACGCCGTCGTCGACCATGGTGGTGAGCACGGTGCCGGGCACGGTGGCGCGCATCCAGCCGGAGGCGTGATACGCCGCGGTGCTGAGGTGTGCGCCGTCGGCATCGACCCTGGGAACTTCGCGGAGCGTCCAGCCATCGGAGAAGGTCCACTCGCCGGGGGCGGTTTGGGTGAGCGATGGACCGACGGGCGGGCGCCGGATGGCGACGGGGGCCGAGAACGGCGCCAGCGTTTTCGGCATGGTGGCGGGGTCCTGGGGCGCGCGGTATCCGGCTTGGGCGCGGGTCTGGAATGGCCAGGGCTTGGAGCCTTCCTCGAACTCGATGAGGGAGAAGTCCGGGCGGGTGAGGTAGAGCTGAAGCAATTCGCCGTCGGCGAGGGCGCGGCGCAGAAGGGTAAAAGATGCGATCTGTCCGCCGAAGTGGCGGCTGCGGGCGGCAGCGGAGCCGGCGGGCGCCATCTGCAGTACGGGGTTGGCGCTGCCGGGGGTCAGTGTGCCGGAGGTGGAAGGCTGGCCGTCGGCGGAGAGATGGAAGCGGCTGCCGTCGAATGTGGCGGCGAGCAGGTGCCACTCGCCAGGTTTGAGGGCGGCGGAGGCGGTGAGTTGGTTGGCCTCTCCGAGCCAGAGAACAATTTTGCCGGCATCGACGGCGAGGTAGCGAGGGTGCTCGGCGGTGGCGCTGCCGAGGCCTGCGACGAGCGAGAGTGCGTCGACGGGTTCGGAGGTCCTGATCCAGCAGAAGAGGGTCCAGAGTGAATCGGCCTGCAGCACGGGATCGCGCGGGTCGGAGATGGGCTTGGTGAGGCCGGGGCCGTCGACGAGGAAGGTGGCGTTGTAGGGGCCGAACTGGGGCGGGTCCGCGGCGCTTACGGCGGCGGGAGGCTGGGCTGCGGCTGTGGCGACACAGAACGCAAGCGCGACCACAGCGCGCACAAAACTACGTTGGTTAAACATGCAGAAAGAGTAGCGCGGTTGCGTGCCTGTGGGGTGGCTAACTTGTCTGGAGGTATTCTCCACGGAGTGGAAGCGGCTGTCGGCCTGCAGTCTGCTTACTGCGGCAGCACTACCTGCTGGCCGTCCTTCAGGCCGCTGACAATTTCGGTGACGGAGCCGTTGGAGAGGCCGACCTTAACCGGGACGGTTCGATAGCCTTCTTTCTGCTTTCTGTCGGGGAGCTGAACCGTTGCGTTCTTCTGGCTGTCGTAGCTGACGGCGTTTTCCGGAACCGTCAGGACGCCCTTGTGCTCGTCGAGCAGAATCTCGGCGTTGGCGGTCATGTTGGCTTTGAGTTCGCCGCCTGGGTTGTCGATGGAGACGCGCACCTCGAAGGTGGTGACGTTGTCTTTCTCCACGCCCAGCGGGGCGATCTTGGTCACTTTGCCGGTGAAGAAGCGATCGCGAAAACTTTCCACCTTGATGCGCGCGGGCTGGCTCATGTAGACGTGGGCGATGTCGGCCTCGTCCACCTTGCCCTGCACATAGACCTGGTTGATGTCGCCCTCGGTCATCACCAAGGTCGCGGTTGAGCCGAGGACTAGAATTGAACTGACCGCGTCGCCGATCTCCACGTCGCGCGACAGAATGACGCCGTCCATGGGCGCGACGATGGTGGTGTAGCTGAGCTGCTCCTCCAGTTGCTTGAGGCTGGCCTGGCTCTGCAGTACCTGGGCGCGCGCCTGCTTCAGCTTGGCGTTGTCCACGCCGATCTGGGCCTGAGCGGAATTACGGCGGGTGAGCGCCGCAAGGTAATCCTTGTTGGTATCGTCCAACGCTTGCTGGCTGACCAGGCCTTCCTTCTTCATCTCCTGATTGCGGTCCAGCGTGGCCTTGTACATGGGCAGATCCGGCGCTGCGGCGTTCACCTTGTCCTGCTCGATGTTGGCCTCGAAGGAGGTCACGTTGGCTTCGGCGGAAGCAAGCTGTGCGCGCTGCGCGTCCACCTGGGCGAGAATCTCCTGCTGGTCGAGTTGCGCCAGGGGCTGGCCCTTGGTCACCTTATTGTTGATGTCGACGTAGAGCTTTTCGACGATTCCAGAGGCTTTGCTTTTTACCTCGACCTTGGTGATGGGCTGAATCTTGCCGGTGGCGACGACGGACCGCGCCACGTCGCCCCGGGTCGCCTTGGCGATGCGATTGGGGTCGATGGAAGCGCCGTTGACCAGCCGCGCCAGCGCGAATCCCGCGCCCGCCAGAACTGCGACCACAATCACGCTCAGCCCAATCCAGAACCGCTTGCTTTTTCGCGACGCAACCACCAAAGCCTCCCCCATACGCGAAGAAAGCCGAAGCTGTCCCAGGCGCAGATAGACCGATCGAAACCTCTACGGCACCAGCGTACCGCTGACGTCCGCTGCTTTGAGTTTACGCAATCCGGCGCCGTTCGGTTCCATCGCGTTGATGCTTCCTGCGGGAACGAAAGAGGAAGCCGCCGCGTATCATTCCAGTGAGCGCCCTATGCGTTCACAGTGCGCTATGCAGAGTTTTTCCGACATTCTCGGCCAGGTCTTCCGCGCCATCGCGGCCAACAAGCTGCGCACGTTTCTGACTATGTTCGGGATCGCCTGGGGGGTAGGTTCACTGCTGGTGCTGGTGGGGCTGGGCGAGGGCTTCCGTTCCGGGCAGCACAAGCAATTATCGATGTTGGGCAACGACATCATCATGATGTTCGACAGCACGATTCCAGCGATAGCCAATCAGCACACCGGAATGCGTCCGTATGAGTTGACGCTGGGCGACGAGGCAGCGCTGCGGCGGCTGCCGGAGCTGCGCGCGACCACGGTGGAGCTAGCCCGGTCGGACCTGTATGAAGTAAGCGAGTGGAGCAACACGTCCAGCCGCGTGATTGGAGTCGAGCCCAACTACGCCACGGTGAAGTTCCTCCCCCTGGGGCAGGGCCGCTTCCTGGACGCCACCGACGAAGCCGACCGGCGTCGGGTCGCGGTGTTGGGTTCGAAGGCAGCGACACTGCTGTTCCCCGGCAGGCCCATGCTGGGCCAGACCATCACCATCAACGGGACAGCCTTTACGGTTACCGGCGCAGCGACGAAGATCAGCCGCGGCACCAACGACAACAACGACCAACGCATTTACATTCCCATCACCACCATGCAGGAGATGTTCGCGTTGAAGGGCGACAACATTCCGCGCGACGCTCTGACGTCGATCCAATTCCAGCCGACGCACAGAGGCGATTCGGTGGCCGCGCTGGCCGCGGCCGATCGCGTCATCGCCGAGCGGCATGGGTTCGATCCCGCGCTGACAGACGCCTTCGATCAGTTCGACTCCATCCAGGAAGAGAAGACGATTGGGGTCATTTTCAATGCGATGGACATCTTTCTGGGCGGCGTGGGGATTGTCACGCTCGGGTTGGGCGCAGTGGGCATCATCAATATCATGCTGGTTTCAGTTACTGAGCGGACTCGGGAAATTGGCGTGCTGAAGGCGATCGGGGCGACCAAGCGCAGCATTGTTGCGCAGTTCTTCTGGGAGGGACTGCTGCTGACCGGAATCAGCGGCGTGATTGGGATTGCGGTCTCAGAGGGTGTCATGTGGCTGGGACAACAGTTTCTTACGGACAAGATGCCTGGTTTCGATCCGCCGCATTTGGTGCCGTGGTCGGCTGCGCTGGCTTTGGGATCGTTGGTGCTGAGCGGCGTGGCTGCGGGACTCTATCCGGCGATGAAGGCCGCAGCGTTGGACCCCGTGGAAGCCCTGCGGCGAGAGTAAGAACTAGCTGTTACTGAGAAGGACTTTATGTTCAAGGACATCCTCGGGCAGGCGTGGGAGGCGATGCTCTACAACCGACGCCGCACCGTCATTACGGTGATCGGCATGGCCTGGGGTGTTGCCACAGTGGTGCTGTTGCTGGCTTACGGAGCCGGCTTTAGCCGCGCCTTCGAGGCCATCTTCGAGGAGTTCGGCACCCGCACCATCGGGAGCTTTCCGGGGCGGACCAGCGAGCAGGCCGGCGCCGACAAAGCCGGGGTGTGGGAGCGGTTCACCCTGGACGATGTGGACCGCGTCGCGGCGGCCGTTCCGGGAATTGGCCGCATCTCGCCTGCCGTCTACAAGGACGTGCCGGTGCAGAACGATCTGCACACCTACACCTGGAGCGTGAATGGAGTGCTGCCGGCGTATCAGGACATCATGAAGCTGGATACGAGCGACGGGCGCTTCTTCAACGGCGCCGAGAACCAGCAGCGGGCACACGTCTGCGTGATCGGTTCGGAGGCGAAGACCAAGCTCTTCTCCGGCGGCTGGGCGCTGGACGAAAGCATACGTCTGGGTGGCGAGGCGTTTACCGTAATCGGTGTGCTCGAGCCCAAGATGCAGGAGAGCGATGACGACATCAATCGCCAGATTTATATCCCCTTCAACACCATGGGCGACCTGAAGGACACGGAATACATCGACGCCATCTGGTTCAGCTATACCGGCGACAATGAGCAGGCGGAGAAGGCCCTGCGCGAGACTCTGGCTGCGGCGCATCACTTCAGCCCGAGCGATCACAACGCGGTCCACGTGGCGAACCTGATGTCGGAGCTGAAGCAGTTCAAGATTCTCTCTTACGCAATGCAGGTCCTGCTGTCGCTGGTGGGGACGCTGACGATGGGCATCGCAGGCATCGGCTTGATGAACATCATGCTGGTTGCGGTGCAGCAGCGCACGCGCGAGATCGGCATTGAGAAGGCGCTGGGGGCGCGCCGGAGGCATATCCTGCTGCAGTTTCTGGCGGAGGCGATGGCGATTACCGGAGTGGGGGGCGCGTGCGGGATCGCGCTCGCCTATCTGATCTCCGTGATGGTAGGACGGATCACGTTCTACAGTGCCTTGGCGCAGCATGCCGAAGCCGCAGACATCCGCCTGCTGATTTCGCCGGCGTCTGTGATCGTGTCCACCGTAATCCTCGGCTTGGTCGGGCTGTTTAGCGGCATGATACCCGCCATCCGCGCAGCCAACCTGGACCCGATCGAAGCACTGCGCTACGAGTAGACGGCCGTGGGGGCCGCTCGGGCGAGCTACCTTGCGAGGGCTTTGCGGCAAGCGGTCGGGATAGAGCGGACACCCTTCGGGTTTCGTGGGGATGGTTCGAGGGACGGCCGCATGAGCGTTGCGGTGAGCGAGTCCATGGGGAGGGGTGGGCTGTAGAGGTAGCCTTGCGCGATGTTGCAGCCGAGGTGGGAAAGCGCTTCAGCCTGGTAGGAATCTTCGACGCCTTCCGCGGAGACGCTCATGCCGATGCTTTGAGCCAGATGTACGATCAGTTGCACGATTTCAGTGTGCACGTAGCTCATACTCATCCGCTGGACGAAGTACTGATCGATCTTGACCACGTCGACGGGGTATGCGGCGAGATAGTTGAGCGAGGAGTAGCCGGTGCCGAAGTCGTCGAACGCGATTCTGACGCCGAGAGCGCGGATGGCCTGGAAGAGCGCACCGATGCGCATCGAATCCCTGAGGAAAATGCTCTCGGTAATCTCAAGCTGCAGCAGGTGAGGAGCGATGCCGGTTTGGCGGAGGATGTCCGCGAGGTCTGCGATAAATGCCGGCTCGTCCAACTGACGGGCAGAGACGTTGACGCTGACCAGCAGGTCGCTGTGGGAGAGCTGCTGCAGCCGGCGGAGGTCGTTGCAGGCCTGTCGCAACGCCCACAATCCCATGGCGACGATGAGGCCGGTCTCTTCCGCCAGGGGAATGAACTCTGCCGGGTTGAGGAGGCCGCGTTCCGGATGGTGCCAGCGCATCAGCGCCTCGACCCCATGCAACGAGTGATCACGGGTGTCGATCAGCGGCTGGTAATAAAGCTCGAGTTCGTCGTGAGCGATGGCCGCCTGGAGTTGCTCGGTTTGGGTGAGGACAGCATGAAGTACCGCACCGTTGAAAGCCATTATAGAAAGCTCGGATCTGGCCAGGTTCGCCTTTTGGCTACGTTCGTTAATCGTATCGGCAAGACAATAACGGCTTTTGTTACAAGTGGTGCAGTTTAGTTATGGGCGCAGCTTTCGAGCGCACGCATGTTGGGAATCGTGAGCATCGAACCATTGAAGTCTACCAGGCGACGGTGCTTGAAGGTACCGAGGGTGCGGGTAACAGTCTCGCGGGACGCGCCGATGAACTCGCCGATTTGCTCGTGGGTGAGGTGGAAGCGGAAACGAGTTCCATGCTCGGTGGGCTGGCCGTTCTCGCTCAGGTCCAGCAGCAGGCGGGCAAGCTTCTCCGGGGCGGAGGACGAGAGGCCGACCGTGCGCAACTGGTCGCAGACCATGGTGTATTGCAGGCTGACTTCTTCGGTGACCAGTTTGTAGACCTCGGGATGACGGCGGAGGAAGTCGCGGAACTCGGGGCCTGAGATGTGGGTGATCTTTGCGGGCGAAAGCGTCTCGGCCGTGGTCTCGCATTTGGTTTCGAACAGCGACGATGAAAGGCTGAGCACCTCGCCCGCCCGGGCAACGCGGAGGCTGAGGCGCTTGCCGCCGCTGGAATTCATGGAGAGCCGCACCAGCCCCTCGCGCACCACGAACACGCCGGTCGCTTCCTGCTTCTCGTTGAAGAGAATATCGCCTGCCTCATAGCTTGTGGGCGTGCGGATGGAAGTGAGATCCGCGAGCGCAGCGGGCGAGAGCTTCTGCAGGAATCCGCCGGCTCGCAGGCTGCGGCAGGTGGCTTTGCTTGCGGGTTCTTGAACGGTGTGCATGGCTTGCTCCTTAAGAGTTGGTATCGCTTTCGCGGGTGACTTCTTCAGCAAGGTATTGGGTCCACGGTGTGCCGGTTATCAGAGCAGCCGCGGTTTGCGAGTAGATTTTGTGAAGTACGCGGATGCCGTTTGCATCCGCGTACGTCGCGTTGCGGAGATCGATCGACAGTTTTCGGGTTCTGATGGAAGGCGCAAGAGTCGACCAGGTCCGGTCAAGCTCAGCGGCCCACGGTCCGGTGATGCGCCCTTCCAGGATGACCGCGATTGATGCTGCGTTTTCTTCGATTGTGATTCGTAACGCCATGCCAGTGATAAGGCACGGCGCGTGCCAAACCATGGCGCACTCGAACGGGGCACGCGTAGGTACTTGATGGAAATGGGTTTATCGAGGCTGAGGGAGCGGGATGTGGGGGCGTCGCGGAGCGGAAGTGACGAAGTGACGATGACGGGATATCGTCACGTCGACTTCATATAGTCACTTCGCTCGATGCCGAGCTTCTTGATTTTAGAGTTCAGCGTGGTGCGTTTGAGGCCGAGCCGGGCGGCTGCGCCGGTAGGTCCGCCGATCTGACCCTGGGCCTCGCGCAGGACGCGCAGGATGTGCTCGCGTTCGGCGGCCTGGAGGGTTGGGTTTTCCCAGTCCTGATCACCCTGTGCTTCCTGGGTCTCGAGCTCCGCGAGGGGAACGAAGAGGACCGGGCCGCGGGTGAGGATGACGGCGCGCTCGAGAAAATTCTCCAACTCGCGAATATTGCCGGGCCATTTCCAGCGAACCAGCGCAGCCATGGTCTCCTCGGGGATGCTCTCGATGCGTTTGCCCATGCGCCGGCTGTGGGCTTCGACGAAGTGGCGAACCAGGATGGGAATGTCGCCGGTGCGTTCGCGGAGCGGCGGAGAGAAGACGGGGAAGACTTTGAGCCGGTAGTAGAGATCGCTGCGGAACTGCTTGTCGGCAACCATCTGGGCGAGATCACGGTTGGTGGCGGCGACCAGGCGGACGTTTACCGGGATGGGCCTGCTGCCGCCGAGGCGCTCGATCTCCTTTTCCTGGAGTGCGCGCAGAAGTTTGGGCTGAAGGTCAAGCGGAAGCTCGCCGACTTCGTCGAGGAAGAGCGTGCCGTCGTGGGCGAGTTCGAGGCGGCCGATCTTGCGCTGGATGGCGCCGGTGAAAGCGCCTTTCTCGTGGCCGAAGAGTTCGCTCTCAATCAGGCCGGCAGGGATGGCGGCGCAGTTGATCTTGATAAAGGTGCGGTCGCTGCGCGGGCTGAGCCGGTGAATGGCGCGCGCGAGCAGCTCCTTGCCGGTTCCGGTTTCGCCCTGGATGAGGACGGTGGCATCGGTGGGAGCTACCGTTTCAATCTCGCGGAGGACGAGGCGCAGGCCCTTGCTTTCGCCGACGACATCGTCAAAGCGCCGTTCGAGGTTGATCTCCTCTTCGAGATATCGCTTCTCCTGGCCGAGACGGTCGCGCAACTCCTGAATCTGGCGGAAGGCAATCGCGTTGTTGACGGCCATGGCCACCTGGTCGGCCATCTGAACGAGAACTTCAGCCTCGCGCTGGGAGAAGGTAGACTCCAGGCGGCTGGCGATCATCATGGTGCCGATGACTTCGCCGCGGTGGATCAGCGGTACCCAGCATCCGGATTGCATGCCGATGGAGGTTAGGTGGCTCATCGTCTCGGGGGCGAAGGGGGAACCCTCCATGCGCTCGACGATGACCGGCTCGCGGGTGCGAAAGGCCTGGCCGGCGGGCGAACCCTCCAGGGGAAGGCGCACCTCACCGCGTTGGGTCCCATGTTCGTCGGCGCTGAGGAAGTTCGCGATGAGCTGGTTGGTGGGCGCATCATACAGGGCCAGCGTGGCGGCATCGTGAAGAATAAGCTCGCCGACGCTGGCGGAGATGGCGCCGAGCAACTTGCGCACATCCATATTGGCCAGCAGTGCGGTGCTGAGCTGCAGCATCATCGCCTCTTCGGCGCGCTTGCGGTCGGTAAGGTCGCGGGTGACCTTGGCGTAGCCGGTGATCGCGCCGGAGGAGTCGCGAATGGCGGTGAGGATGATGTCGGCCCAGAAGCGCGAGCCATCCTTGCGGACGCGCCAGGCCTGCTCCTCGATGCGCCCGCGTGCGGCGGCAATGCGCAGCAGCTCGGCCGGCCGGCCGCGGTCGATATCTTCCTGGATGAAGAAGCGCGAGAAATGTTTGCCGAGAATCTCGTCCGCCGTGTAGCCCTTGATGCGTTCGCCGCCTGGGTTCCAGGTAACAATGTTTCCGTCGCGGTCAAGCAGATAGAGCGCGTAGTCGCGGACGCTCTCGATGATGGAGCGCAACTGCTGGTCGTTGAGGCGCAGGGCTTCCAGTGCCGCGCGCTGCTCGGTCACGTCGCGTACAAAGCTCATTACCATGGGACCGAAGACCGTGTCGGTTGGCTTGAGCATGATGTCGACCGGGAACTCGGTGCCGTCCTTGCGCAGGGCGAAAAGGTTCATGGCCGCGCCCATCTGGCGCGTGCGGGGATGGGCGGAATAGTTTTCCCGGTGACTGGGATGGCGGGAGCGGAAACGAGCCGGCACGAGACTGTCGATGGAGAGCCCGATCAACTTGGAGGGTTCGTAGCCGAACAATTCCGCGGTGCGCGCGTTGGCGGCGCGGATGATACCGTCCGGATCGGTGACGAGGATCGCGTCGGGAGAGAGGTTGAAGAGGCTCTCCGCCGCGAACTGGGCGAACTCGGCTGGCGCTGCTTCCCGTGACGGCGGATTCTTGGATTCCGACCAGTCGAATGGCATCATGATTGGACTGGCGACGGTGCTATGCCAGGGACGGGCTCTGATGGGGTCATGGGCATATTGCGCAAACGTTCTCCAGTGGCGGCGAAGATGGCGTTGCCGACTGCGGGGGCGAGCCCGACGAGGCCGGTTTCGCCGGCTCCGGCCGGGGCAATGTCCTTGCGGTCGATGAGGACGATCTCGACCTGGGGCGTGTCCGAGAAGCGGGGAAGGCGATAGGACTCGAAGTGCGGATTGAGGATGCGGCCGTCGGAGAACTGGATGGCTTCGAACAGCGCGCCGCCGATGCCCTGAACGATGGCACCCATGTTCTGGTTGCGCAGGCCGTCGGGATTCACGACGGCGCCGGACTCCCACGCGCTGACGACGCGGACGATGTGCACCTTTTTGGTTGCGGGATCGATGGCGACCTCCGCACAGGTGGCGACGTGGCCACCTTTTTCCATTCCGCAGGCGATGCCGAATCCGCGGGTCGATGTTGATTTGCCCGGGGCCCAGCCGAACTTGTCGGCCGCGGTGTTCAGGCAGGCCAGCAGGCGGTCGTCTTTGAGGTTCTTCCTGCGAAATTCCAGGGGATCCAGGCCTACACTGTGCGCCAGTTCATCCATAAAGGACTCGCGGGCGAAGTGGTTGGCGGTAGACGCGAGCGCGCGGTAGGAGCCTATGCGCAGAGGCGACTTGGACGCGTGGTATTGCTGGATCGGGCTGGCGACGGTATATGGCGTATCGAGGCCGGCATTGCCGGAGTTGTAGTTGTGATGTTCCCAGGAGACGAGGGTGCCATCGTGCTGGACGGAGGCCTTGAGCTCCATCAGGCCGGCGGGACGGAAGTAGGCCCAGGTGAACTCCTCTTCGCGGGTCCAGACGAGGCGGACGGGCGCGCCGGCGCCTTTGGCGAGGCGCGCTGCTTCAACGGCTGCGTCGCCGGTGTGCTTGCCGCCGTAGCCCGCGCCCATATCGGGCTGAATGACGCGAACCTTGCTGGGGTCGAGGTGGAAGGTGGCGACGAGTTCGTCCTTGACGCCGAAGGGGCGCTGGGTGCCGGTCCAGACGGTGAGCTTGCCGGTCGCGTCCCATTGAGCGACGGCGGCGCGGGGTTCGAGCGGGGCGTGGGCGATGTACTGGACGGTGTAGGACTGAGCGAGCGCGATGGCATCGGCGGGCGGCGCGGTGGTGGCGGCAGGCGCAGTTGTAGCGTTCGCGCGTCCGCCGCGTGGTGCCTCGGAGTTGGAGTTGGTCTTGAGGTAGTCAAAGATGTTCTGGTTGGAGGGCTGCGGCGGGACGGTCCACTTGGCTTTGATGGCGGCGAGGGCTGCCTCGGCGGTCCAGGCGTCGGGGGCGACGACGCCGATAAAGTCTCCGTCGCGCACGAGCTTGACGCCGGGCATCTTCTCGGCGGCAGAGGTGTCGATGGAATCGACGGTGGCGTTGTAGCCGGTGGCGCGGAGGACCTTGCCGAACATCATTCCGGGAAGCGAGATGTCCGATGGATACTGATGTTTGCCAGTTACGAAGTCGCGGCCATTGGCCTTGGGAACTGCAGTGCCGGCGACCTTCCAGTCCTTGGGAGCGAGCAGCGGGAGGTTGGCTGAGACAGTCGTGACAAGCTTTTCGCCCTTGGTGAGTTCGCCGTAGGTGAGCGACTGGTTGGCGTTGGGCGCGGTGACTTTGCCGTTGGCGACGATGAGGGCCGCGGCATCGCAGCTCCACAGCCTGGCGGCGATTTCGACCAGGGCCTGGCGGGCGGCGGCGGCCATGGTGCGCAGGCGCGGGCCCATCTGCGGCGTGGATTGGCTGCCGAAGGTGCCCATATCGTACGGCGTGAGGTCGGTATCGCCCATGACCATGGTGATGGCGTCGAAGGGGACCATGAGTTCGTCGGCGACCTGCTGCGCGAGCGAGGTGCGGATGTTCTGCCCGACTTCGACCTTGCCGGTGAAGACGGAGATGCGGTTGTCGGCGGCGATGTGGATCCAGGCGGAGACGTCGCTGGGCACCTGCTGGCGGCCGCCACCGAAGCCGCCGCCACGGCCGGATTCCTGAGCGGAAGACTCGCCGGTGAGGCAGACGAGCAGGCCTCCGCCGAAGAGTTGGAGGAAGGTGCGGCGGTCGAGCGCGAAACAGCGCGGGGCGTTGATCGGATCGGGGAGCGTGATCTCGGTGGCGTCGGCGAAAAGGGTGCTCATCGGGCGGCTCCTTTCTCCGGGGAGTGCGTCGCGGCGAGTGTAGATGCGTGCTGAACGGCGGCGATGATGCGCGGGTAGGTGCCGCAGCGGCAGATGTTGCCGTTCATGCTGGAGACGATCTGGGCCTCAGTGGGATGGGGCGTTGCGTTGAGCATGGCGGTGGCGCGCATGATCATGCCGGAGGTGCAGTAGGCGCACTGGAAGGCGCCTTCGTCGAGGAAGGCCTGCTGCACGGCGGTGAGCTGGCCGTGCTGGGCGAGTCCTTCGATGGTGGTGATCTTCGCGTCCGCGGCTTCGGACATGAGCGTCTGGCAGGACTTGACGGCGTGCCCGTCGAGCAGGACGGTGCAGGCGCCGCACTCGCCCTCGCCACAGCCGTACTTGGTCCCGGTGAGCGCGAGGCGGTTGCGCAGGACCGAGAGCAGGGTCTCGTCGCCGGGCGCATCGACGTGCACGTCGATGCCGTTGATATGCAAGGTCAAAGTACTCATCCTGAACTCCTACTGTGTCCCGGCCTAACTCTACGTTTCCCTATAGAAAGGTCGAGGCGAGCATTGGCAGTAGGATACGCCAACGGCGCATGGGTTGTATCCAGAGCCCCCGGAGCCCCGAGAGCGTTTCCGGGGCGGGGATTACCGTCGACTCTTGCTTTGGCTTTGGCGAGGAGGAGGCGCGGTGTGGTGTTGTTCCACGCGGGGCGCGGCCGGGCGGACATAGGGATGTGCGTAGGGATGCACGTAGGCGCCGCGGTTGACGTAGGTGCGCACCCAGGGCCGGTGGTCGATGAGGAGCGTGTGCGCACCCCAGCCGAAGCCGGCGCCGAACCAGCCGAAGCGTCCGAAGGAGAGGCCGAGGGTGACCGCGGGCCCGAAGCGGATGGCGCCGCCGACGAAGAAGCCGGGGCGCGGCGGGCCGAAGACAATGAACGGATCGTAGATGGGGACGTAATAGAGGTACGGGTTGAAGGGCTGAATTTCGACGTATCCGCCCTGATCGATGACATCGATGTCGGAGTTGGAGGCGAGGTAGCCGTAGCTGTAGGCCTGGCGGCGCAGACGCTGGACGGCGTCCATGACATCGTCGCGCTGGACCAGGACGGCGTTGCCGAGCTGGCCGGTCCAGTCGGGGTCTCGGGCCATCATGTCGAGCACGGACGGGAACGGAAGCAGGGCGAGGACGCTTGGATCCCAGGGCAGGTTGTCGGCGGTGATGGCGGCGCTGAGGGCGTCGCCGTGGATGTAGCTGTGCTCGTCGGCCCACTTGGCGGCGTCGGCGATCTCGTCCCAATAGGTGGCTGCGGTGAGGGTCTGAGCGAGCAGCGGGTCGGGATAAAGGGCGATGCGGTTGACAAGCTGGTCGAGCTGCTGGGGCGGGAGCGGCGCGGGCGCGGGCTGGCCCTGCTGCGCCATCTGGGTGTAGTCGGGCGGGGCGGGCGGCTGGCCCTGGCCCTGGTCGGGCGCGGAATACTGAGGCTGTTGGGCGTCCGGTGGCGGCGCAGAGGGCGGCTGGCGGACGATGGGCGCCTGGGCGAGAGCGAGCGTGCTGAAGGCAAAGGCGACGGCGGCTGAAAGAGATCTTGCGAAAGCGTTCATTGTTTCCCCATTTAAGGCCTCAAGCGACCAATCTTCCTACTGTGCGGTTGGATGCCGCGTGCATTGAAGTAGACGCGAATTCAGGGGGGAAGTTGTGGCGATTACAATTCGGTGAGGTGGAGGTGAGGCAGGGAATGGAGATCAAGCGAGTTGGGGCGCAGGCTTCGGTTAAGGGGCCGGCGGAGTGGTTTACGGGGACGGTGCGGATCGATCCGCTGTTTCAGGCGCCGGAGCCGGCGCTGGTGCAGGGGGCGAGCGTGACGTTCGAGCCGGGGGCGCGGACGGCGTGGCATACGCATCCGCTGGGACAGACGCTGATGGTGACGGCCGGATGCGGCTGGGCGCAGCGGGCGGGCGGGCCGGTGGAGGAGATTCGGCCGGGCGATGTGGTTTGGTTTCCGCCGGGGGAGAAGCACTGGCATGGGGCTACGCGGACGACCGGGATGACGCACATCGCGGTGCAGGAAAAGCTGGATGGGAAGGTGGTGGAGTGGATGGAACAGGTGAGTGAGGCGGAGTACCGGAGATAGGCCGCTCAGGGTGCGGGCGCGGGTTGGGGTTTGGGCTTGCGGTGGAAGAGGGCTTGCGCGATGTCGGGGTAGAACTCGTTGGCTATGAGCTGGATGAGGCCTTCGGCGGCGTCGATAGAGGCGCGCTGGAAGGTGAGGCCGAGGCCTCGATCGGCAGCGGGATAGTAGGCGTTGGAGATGGCTCCGGCGACGAGATTGCCGCCGAGGTTGGAGGTATTGAACTGCCAGTTGCCGTTGTCGCCGCGGCAGCGGACGGCGGCGAGCAGCGAGTAGCCGAGGCGGCGGCGAAACCCACCGTGGCCGAGGCGGAAGTAGCGCGGGTCCTGATGGAGGAGGGAGGGAAGGATGCCTTCGCTCCAGAGCTCGCCGTCGAAGTCGTCGGCGTAGGATGCGCCGAAGCGTTTGGCGTAGCCGGAGAAGCCGGAGCCGTAACCGGGAAACTCATTCTGCTGCTGCTCCAGCGCCGCGTCCAGGGCTGAGGTGGCGAAGTCGAAGGGATCGACGCCGTCGGCGAGGGCGAGACGGAACTTCTGGCCGGCGGAGAGCGGGACGGCGTGGCCGTTGAAGACGGCGGTGAAGGCAGGGACGACGCCGAGCATGCGCTGCTGCTCTTCCTGCTTGAGCTCGCGCTCGGCCTGGGCGTGGCGGTCTTCCGGCGTGGCGGCGGGTTGCGGTGCGCCGGGTGCTGTGGCAGGATCGGTTGCGGGAGCGGGCGGCGCGGGCGACGGGCTGGGCGGAGTCTGCGCGGTGAGACCGCCTACGGCGGCGGTTAGGAGCGCGAAGAGACTGAGGGTGCGGAGACGGAGCATCTGCTGTCTATGGTGCCTGAATTAGATGAAGCCTGGCTGAAGGAGTTCGGCCACGCGGACTGGGCTCATTGGCGGAAGTGGCGGCCGGCGGTTTGCAGGGCGGTGAGGAGGAGGCTGGCGCGGCGGAGGTCGATCTGGTCGGCGGCGATCAGGCGGATGAGCTGGCCGAGGGAGCGCTGGAGTTCGTCGCGGGTGGTGGGGATGGGGAGGGTGAAGGACTGGCGGGCGAGGTGGCGGGCGCGGATTTGGGCGCGGCGCTGGCTGCGGCTGAGGGCGTGCGGGCGGGTGGGGTGGTGGTAGTGGCAGAAGGACTGGCCGCGGAGGGCGGGCGAGCCGCAGAGGTGGGTGGGCGCGGCACCGGTCGCCGGGAAGACGTGGCTGCAAAGAGGGCGGATTTCACGGTTTGGGTCGGGCTTGGCGGCGGTTTGGTGCATTGGGATACCCCCTCCCCGGGGGTACTTTTTCTGGCAAAGTCTAGTGGCGGCTGGGGTTAGGGTTTTGTATATACTTGGTATATACCAGATGTATATACTTTCCGTAAGACTGGCGGGGTTAAAGGCGAAAGCCCGGCTGGGTGCCGGGCTACGAATAAGGTTCTCCTAAGTTAAGTATACGGGGTAGTGTCAAGGAATTGGCTGTGGGAAACTGGGTAAGTGGTTGATGGGGCGTGGGTTGTTGGTTGAAAATCGATGGTTGGCGGGGGGGTGCAACGGCGGTGCCCTATGGAATGGCGTCTGGCGGGCATATGCGGGAGATGCCGGGGATGGTCAGGGAATGGAGTTTGGTGTCTGTGGTGACGAAGTAGTCGGTTCCGGCTGAGGCGGCGAGGGCGAGGTGCAGGGCATCGGCGGGCTTGACGCGCGTGGAGGCGCGGAGGTCGGCGAAACGCTCGGCGACGTCGGTGCCGAACGGGATCAGATGGACTGCTGATGAAAGGAAGAAGCGGCGGTACGTGGTCGCGGTGAAGATGTCTCTATTCCGCTTGGGCAGCACAAGTACTTCCGCCAGGATGAGGTGACTGGAGAGGAATTCGTGGTGAGCCGACCGCATGCGATTGACGAAAGTCTGGGTTGGCGGCCCGAAGGCGGGATGTCCTTCGAAGTAGTACACCCAGAGCATGGAATCGAGATAGAGTCTCATTCGCCCCAGGCTTCGCGTTCACGGCGGAGGACTTCGGAGGGTCCGCCTTCTTCGGGGAACCAGCCTTTCATACTGCCATAAAGCGACTCGAACAGGGCCCAGCCTTCCTCTGCGGTGAGAGGCTTTTCGGGGGCGTCGGTGGTGGCTGGCGGGATCGGGTTAGAGGCCATGGCTTGATCCTAGGTAACGCTCCTAATAGTGTACGCCGGGCCTGGGTGGGGGACATAAGAATTGACCCCACTCATGACGATGAAACCGTCATGAATGGGGCACCCAAGATGGTTTTATGGGTGGGCCACCCGCCAGGAAACTACGGGTGGGCCGCCGCCCGCCCACACGGGATATTATTCAATCATGCGAAGCAGCCTCGGACATTGGTTCAGGATCAGCGAAGACGTAGAGCGTAAGCTCTGGACGGAAGGCTTCTTCAGTTTTGACGCAAGTACGCTTCTAAATATCTACGGATACTCCAAGGAGACTCGCACTGAGTTGATCTCTCTCATTGAAGCGCAGGCCAGTCGAGTTCGCTTGCCTCATCAATTTGGGCTGGAGTTCGCCCGCAATCGGCCCATTGTGATCATCAAACAGGTCAATAACTATGCGAAGGCTGACAAGGCCTTACAGGATTTTCAAAGTACTTACATCGCGCCAAAGCGTGAGCATCCTCACCTGAATTCAGAGGCACTTGCGGCGCTAAATCAGGTACGGGAAGACTTGAGAAATGGCAAGAGCGAGATGGAGGGTATGGTTTCAGTCGACGAGTTTGCGGATAAGGTTCTCGCCACTTTCGACGGCCGTCTCAGTCCTTGTCCTACGGAGAAGGAACTTTCAGATCTTCACGATCAGGCACGCGACCGGTACGACAAGAAGGTGCCTCCTGGTTACGCAGATCTAAAGGATAAAGGTGTGCCTGATGCATATGGGGATTATGTTGGATGGGTACAGCTCATGGAAATCGCAAAGAGCGAGGGTCGCGGCGTAGTTTTTGTCACGGATGATCTGAAGGATGACTGGTGGTTCATTGAACACGAACGAACCATTGGGCCACGGGCGGAGCTCGTCCAGGAATTCAAGCAACGTTCTGGCCAGGAGTTTTGGATGTATAGCTCAGAGAATTTTCTTAGAGCCGCGCAGAAATTCGTGAACGCAGAAATCAAGGATCAGGCTATTGAAGAAGTTACAGTGCGTTTGGCCGTGACGCGTGAGCAAACTCTGGCAGAGATCATCCGGGATTTGGAGATCAGTCTTGGGATTAATACTGCGCAGCCAAATTCTGAGAAACCCACCGGTGGTGTTTCGCCTTCTGGAGAGGCTAATCTGGGCGACACCGAAAAGCCTGCCGCTGGTGCTGGCCAGAAAGAGGGGGACGCCTAGATGGCAGTGCGTGTGTTCACAAGTAATCCAAGTTCTTTGATGAGTTCCTTGCGTTTATCAATAGCGACCGGGACGGTGACCACTTGGTCCATCGATGCCGATGGCGACCTAACTCACTCCCCGGAGCAATGGAGAAATCGCGCTTGGTTCCGTCCAAGAGTGTTGGACGACCGAATCATCTTTAACATTCTGGGTCCTAAATCGAAAACATTGACACGCACTGAATATGCAGTTTTTCATGGCAGACTTATCGAAATGCTTCTGACGCATTTTGATGAGCGATTCACTCGGGCCACAGCTACTGCCTTGCCAGCGGAGGGAGATAGAGTTACGCAAGCCAAATCAAGGATCACTGATAGTCGACTGTGACCGATCGATATTTCGATTTGTTCGACACATGTCGAGCTGAGCAAGATTATTTGTGCTCAGGTCATTTTTCAGTCATAGCTTGGCCGTTTATGCTCAAGTATCCCTCAGCGAGCTTCAGCTGAATAAGAATTCTTTGGTGCGGAGGTCGCGGATGGTGTCGCGGAGTTTCACGGCTTTTTCGAATTCGAATTTCTTGGCGGCTTCGCGCATGTCGGATTCCAGGTTGGCGATGTAGGTGTCTAGTTCGGCCTGGGTGGCGAAGTCGGGGATGCCGGCGGTTTCTTCGACGAGGTCGGCGTAGTCGGCGGCGACAATGCCGGCGAGGGCCATGTCGAGTGGGCGGATGATGGACTGGGGCGTGATGCCGTTTTCTTCATTGAAGATTTCCTGGCGCTCGCGGCGGCGGTTGGTCTCGTCGATGGCGCGCTGCATGGAGTCGGTCATGTTGTCGGCGTAGAGGATGGCGCGGCCTTCGATGTGGCGGGCGGCGCGGCCGATGGTTTGGATGAGGGAGCCCTGGGAGCGGAGGAAGCCTTCTTTATCGGCGTCGAGGATGGCGACGAGAGAGACTTCGGGGAGGTCGAGGCCTTCGCGGAGGAGGTTGATGCCGATGAGGACGTCGTACTCGCCGCGGCGGAGGTCGCGGAGGAGCTTGATGCGCTCGAGGGTTTCGATTTCGGAGTGCATGTAGCGGCAGCGGACGCCGACCTCGGTGTAGTAGTTGGCGAGGTCCTCGGACATGCGCTTGGTGAGGGTGGTGACGAGCACGCGCTGGTGGAGGTCGGCGCGGGTGCGGATTTCGGCGAGGAGGTCGTCGATCTGGCCCTTGACGGGGCGGATTTCTACTTGCGGGTCGATGAGGCCGGTGGGACGGATGATCTGTTCTATAACCACACCTGCAGACTTAGTCAGTTCATAAGGGCCGGGCGTGGCGGAGACGTAGATGATCTGGCCGGTGCGGGACTCGAACTCCTCGAACTTGAGGGGGCGGTTGTCCATGGCGGACGGCAGGCGGAAGCCGTAGTCGACGAGGTTCTGCTTGCGCGAGCGGTCGCCGTGCCACATGCCGTGGAGCTGGGGAACGGTGACGTGGGACTCGTCGATGAAGAGGAGATAGTCGCGGGGGAAGTAGTCGAGCAGGGTGGGCGGGGGCTCGCCGGGGAGACGACCGGAGAAGTGGCGGGAGTAGTTCTCGATGCCGTGGCAGTAGCCGACGGACTTGATCATTTCGAGGTCGAAGCGGGTGCGCTGGTGGATGCGCTGGGACTCGACCAGGCGGCCTTCCTTTTCGAGGTAGGTCTCCCACTCGCCGAGCTCGGTGAGGATGGAGTCGACCGCGGTGCGCTTGCGCTCGGGCTGGACGACGTAATGGGACTTGGGATAGATGGGGAGGCGGGAGTATTTCTGGCGGACGGTGCCGAAGAGCGGGTCTATTTGAGAAAGTGCGTCAATTTCATCTCCAAACAGCTCGATGCGGTAGGCGTTTTCGTCGTAGGTGGGGTAGACCTCGATGATGTCGCCGCGGACGCGGAAGGTGCCGCGGCGGAAGTCGACGTCGTTGCGGTCGTAGAGGATTTCGACCAGGCGCTTGGTGATGTCTTCGCGGCGAATCTTCTGACCCTTCTCGAGGAGGAGAAGCATGCCGTAGTAGGCTTCCGGCGAGCCGAGGCCGTAGATGCAGGAGACGGAGGAGACGATGATGCAGTCGCGGCGTTCGAAGAGGGAGCGCGTGGCGGAGAGGCGGAGCTTGTCTAGCTCCTCATTGATGGTGGCTTCCTTTTCGATGAAGAGATCGCCGGCGGGGATGTAGGCTTCGGGCTGGTAGTAGTCGTAGTAGGAGACGAAGTACTCGACGGCGTTCGAGGGGAAGAAGGATTTGAACTCGTGGTAGAGCTGGGCGGCGAGGGTTTTGTTGTGCGCGAGGATGAGAGCCGGGCGCTGGACCTGCTCGATGATCTTGGCCATGGTGAAGGTCTTGCCGGAGCCGGTGACGCCGAGCAGGACCTGGTCCTTCTCGCCGGCGGCGAGGCCGGAGACGAGCTCGGAGATGGCTCGCGGCTGGTCGCCCTGGGGCTTGTAGGTGGTGGCGAGCTGGAAGTCCATGTTTGTAGGATAACTAAGGACAGGTTCGAGGTTCGAGGTACGAGGCGGCAACAAAACAAATGCGGGGATTCTTCGCCTACGGCTCAGAATGACAACTTTGAAGCGATGGAGCGGGGGTGGGGCGTGACGGAGCTTTGGCTGATGCGGCATGGAGAGACGGTTTGGAGCGCGGAGGGACGGCATACGAGCCGGACCGACCTTCCGCTGACGGCGCTAGGGCGGGAGCGGGCGGCGGAGCTGGGGAAGTTTCTGGCGGGTGTGAAGTTTGCGGCGGTGCGGCGCAGTCCGCTGCTGCGGGCGAAGCAGACGTGCGAGATTGCGGGGTTCGGTAATGTGGCTGTGGTGGACGATGGGCTGAAGGAGTGGGACTACGGCGTGTATGAGGGACGAACGACGCAGGAGATCCAGGCGGAGATTCCAGGGTGGAGTGTGTGGAAGGACCCGATTGTGGGCGGGGAGACGGTGGAACAGGTGGGGGTAAGAGCGGATGGGGTGATTGCGCGGGCGCTGGCGGCGGCTGGCGGACCCACATCTCAGACTCGAGATGTGGGGCACCCGGCGGTTGCGACTGATGCAGCAGCGGTGGTGAATGTGGCGCTGTTCGGTCATGCGCATATTTTGCGGATTCTGGCGGCGCGGTGGATTGGGCTGGAGGCGCGGGATGGGGCGCTGTTTGCGCTGGAGACGGGGAGCGTAAGCGTGCTGGGGTGGGAGCGGGAGACGCGGGTGATTCTGCGGTGGAATCGGGGGTTTGAGGAGTAAGGTTCTAGTTGCTAATTGCTAGTTGCCAGGTGCGAGGAAAAGAATGCGGGGAATGCGATTTGCGGTGATGGTTGCAACGTTGTTGACGATGGTGGGCGCGGCGCGGGCGCAGAAAGGCGTGGCGTTTGAGCGGGCGGAGCATTTGCGGCGGGGAGTGAATCTGAGCAGCTTCTACGCGCAGACGCGGGACTTGTCGCAGGCACGGCTGGATGCGTATATGTCAATGGCGGACATGCAGGCGCTGAAGGCGATGGGATTCGACCATGTGCGGCTGAGCATCAATCCGGCGTTTCTGATCGCGAACGCGAAGACGGGGACGCTGCGGCCCGCGGCGATGGCGCAACTGGACAAGACGGTGCAACAGTTGACCGACGCGGGGCTGAACGTGATTCTCGACATCCACGCGGAAGAGGACTGGAAGGCGGCGCTGACGCACGGAGACGATGGCGCGGCGAGTTTGTTCGCATTTTGGGAGCAATTTGCGGGGCACTATACGAAGAGCGATCCGGAGCGGGTGTTCTTCGAGATTCTGAATGAACCGTCGATGGACGATATGTACCGCTGGGAGGGGATCCAGGACCGCGCGGTGGCGGCGATCCGGAGCGTGGCGCCGCGGCACACTATTATTGCGACGGCGGCGCAGTGGGGGCACCAGGATGGGCTGCTGGCGATGGAGCCGGTGCGGGATGAGAACGTGATCTACACGTTTCACGATTACGATCCGATGTGGTTTACGCACCAGGGCGCGACCTGGTCGACGGCGGCGTGGGCGTTTACGCATGGGGTTCCGTATCCTTCGACGCCGGAGAGTATCCAGGCAGTGCTCAATGAGGAGCCGGATGAGCGGGTGCGGCTGCAGTTGGAGCGGTACGGCGAGGACCGGTGGGGGCCGGAGCGGGTGGAGGCGGAGATTGCGGCGGTGGCGAAGTGGGGCGAGGAGCGCGGCGTGCCGCTCTATTGCGGGGAGTTTGGCGCGTTTAAGGACCACAGCGATCCGAAGATGCGGGCGGCGTGGATCAATGACACGCGCTCGTCGCTGGAGCGGCACCACATTGGCTGGGCAATGTGGGATTATGACGGCAACTTCGGGCTGGCTACGAAGACGACCGATGGGATTGTGTTCGATCCGGATGTTCTGCGGGCGCTGGGGATGAAATAGTTGTCAGTTGTCAGTTCTCAGTTCTCAGTTGTTAGCGGTTAGCGGTTAGCGGTTAGCTGTCAGCGGTCGGCGGTCAGGGGCGGCGGTCGGTAGAATGGGGTATGGTTCCGAGGCTGTTGGTGTTTGATCTGGATGGCACGCTGATTGATTCGCGGGAAGATTTGTCGAACTCGGTGAATGCGATGCTGGCGCACCTGGGCAAGCCGGAGTTGCCGCACGCGGTGATTGCCGGCTACATCGGCGATGGGGCGAGCATGCTGGTGCGGCGGGCGCTGGGCGATCCGGAGGGCGATGTTCACGACGACGAATATGTGACCGAAGCGCTGACATATTTTCTGGATTACTACCGCGTTCACAAGCTGGATTTCACTACGGTGTACGAGGGAGTGGTTGCGGCGCTGGACGCGATTCGCGCGGATTATCCGGGGATTGCGATGGCGGTGCTGACCAACAAGCCGGTGCGGCCGTCGCGGGACATTTGCGCGCACTTCGGGCTGGACCGGTATTTCTTTCAGAACTACGGCGGCAACAGCTTTCATACCAAAAAGCCTGATCCGGCGGGACTGCTGGCGCTGATGGCGGAGGCTTCGGCGCTGGTTGCTGACGCCGCGCCGATTGGGCCCGGGGAGACGGTGATGATTGGCGACTCGGATGTGGATGTGCTGACGGCGCGGAACTGCGGGGCGTGGGCGATTGGGTGCGCCTATGGAATGGCCCCGCATAGTCTTGTGGCGGCGGTGCCGGATGGGGTGGCGAATGTGCCGGGGGATTGGCCGGGGACGCTGCGGGCGCTGGCTGGGGCGGCGTCGGCGGGCTGAATGCAGCAAAGAAGTTCAAGAGATTGTTCAAAACTGGACAGCACTGTCCGGTCGCACTGCGCGAGGATTGAGGCTATGCCTGTGTATTGCGGGCATTACTGCTATGCCGCCTGAGCGAAACTCATGTGATCCCTATCACAGGCAATTGGTATTTTCACGTTCTAATCTTGGTGCAACTCGAACAAGGGTTCGGCGAACGACTAGCGGTTACCGGACAACTGAGTTTGGACTGCTGGTTCCGCGGAGGATTGAATGAAGCGTTTCCTATTTTGTATAGCGTTGATCGCATTACTACCCGTGCTTTCGCGGCCAGGGTACGCTGCGGGTGGGACCAAGCAGGCAGCCGTGGCGCAGAAGGCCGAGGCTGCGAACCCCGCCGATTTCGTCGGCTCGGAAGTTTGCGAGACGTGCCACGCCGAGGTGGCCAAGAAGTTCGAAGACAACCCGCACAACAAGATCACCCTGACGCATGGCGCGGGGACGGCTTGCGAGAGCTGCCACGGACCAGGGAAGGCCCACGTGGAGGGCGGCGGCGACGTAACCAAGATCAAGCAACTGGCGAAGCTGACTCCGGCGCAGGTGAGTGAGACCTGCCTGGGCTGCCACGCGGGGACGCATCCCAACTACTTACGCGCTCCGCATGCCAAGGCCGGGGTGGGCTGCACAAGCTGCCACAGCATCCATGCCGGGGACACTGAAGGGAAGCTGCTTAAGGCGTCGCAGCCGCAGCTCTGCTTCCAGTGCCACACGGACATAAAACCGCAGTTCTCCATGCCGTTCCACCACAAGGTGAATGAAGGTCTGGTGAAGTGCACCGACTGCCATGATGTGCACGGAACATTTGGGGCCAACAATATCAAGTCGACGGCCGACCAGAACATGATTTGCACCAAGTGCCACGCGGAGGTGCGCGGACCCTGGGTGTTCGAACATGCCGCGGTCAAGGGGGAGGGATGCCTGGGTTGCCACACTCCGCATGGCTCGCAGAACCCGCGGCTGCTGAACGTGGCCAACATCAACCAACTGTGCAACCAGTGCCACAGCCCGGTTGGAGCGTCTACGGTCCACGGGATTAATGCAGGGTCGGCGGAACGCCAGCCGTGCATCAACTGCCACACCTTCATTCATGGGTCGAACATCAACCCGGCTTTCCTGCGGTAAGCAAGTCGCTGCGCCGTCCGGCGAGGGTTGGACGGCGCGGCCCAGATCATGCAGCAACGGTTTTACGCAGATTCAAAGATTTTGAAGTAGCGGAGTTTTTCAAGTGAGGCTTGAGATGATGAAGATCGAACGGTTTTCTGGGCTGCCCATCATGGGAGTGGCCGTTGCACTGATGATGGCGGGCATGGCGGTGGCGCAGACTCCGGCTCCGGATGCGCCGGTGGTCCAGAACGGATTTGTGGTCCATAACACGGTGGACCTGGGCGGACACCTGGCCAACATCTCGGGCAGCGGGGATATGTACGACACGCTAGTGAATGTTCACAGCGGGCCGCGGGTTCTGGGGCAGAGCTTCACGATGCATGCGGTTGCGGGCACGAAGCACGCGCTGATGGATGACCTGACGCTGTTCAGCGGCGGGTTTGGCGGCGATCCGAACAACTTCGCCAAGATGGATATCTCCAAGGGCAAGTGGTACGAGTTTTCGGGCATGTTCCGGCGCGACCGGCAGTACTTCGACTACGATCTGCTGGGCAGCGTGAACCTGCCGACGGTGCAGATACCCTACTCCCAGACAACTGGTGTAACGGCCCCAGCGGGCGCTCCGTCGCTGGCGTGGACGCAGCCCACCGATTCGCAGGTGATGTTCAACACGGTGCGCCGGATGACAGACCTCGACCTGACGATTCTGCCGCTGTCGAAGGTGACGTTCCGGGTCGCGTACTCGCACAACATCTTCCAGGGGCCGACATTGTCCCCGGGCAGGTCGATCGGCAAGTACGACAACATACTGGATGAGTATCAGCGGAACGGCACGGACGACTTCACGGGCGCGTTGGACTGGAAGCCCTGGACGCACACCAAGATTACGTATGAGGAGGAGGTGGACCACTACAAGGCGGACTCGTACTTTACGCTGAATCCGGGTACCTTCAACGCGCAAGAGGCGGATGGAACGCCGGTTTCGCTGGGCAATTACGATGCGACCTACAGTGCTACCGCGCCCTTTCCCTACTCAAGCGCGGCCTGCAACACGGGCAGCATGGGGAGCGCTTATACTCCTGCGACGACGACTCCACCTGCTCCCGCCAGCTACACCATTTTCACGGCCTCGAACATTCCGGGCGGTTTGCCGATCGTGAATGCGGCGTGCGACGTGGTGACGAGCTATTTCCGCTCGCAGCCGACGCGGATTATCTATCCGACGGAGATTCTGCGGCTGCAGAGCACGAGCATCAAGAACGTCTCGCTGAACGGCGACTTCCGCTACATGGTAGGGAACAGCCATCTGGCCCACTACTACGAGAACTTCAACGGTCTGGATGGAACGATCCGGTCGGCGACGACCACGGGGAGTGCGACCGCGCAGAGGCGGGTGGTGGCGCTGGATTATGGCATGACCTGGAACGCGACCAAGACGATCAGCCTGGCGGACCAGGTGACCTACACCAATTTTCACCAGCCAGGCAACACCACGATCACCGGCAACACGTTGACCACGCCCACAACGGTGGTGGCAGGGAACAATGGCTACGAGACCATCAACTACGCGGGTACGCTTAATACCGGGGCCATTTTCAGCGTTTCCGGGAACCCCACCAACGGCGTACCGCTCTACGCTTACTTCGGTCTAAGGTACCTGACGAACAATGCCACCGCGAGCTGGGACGTGTCGCCGCGTGCGACGTTTGCTCTGACCTATCGCTACCAGTCGCGTGCCATTCTCCAGACCAGCGGGACCGGTCCGATGGAAAACCTTGTGGGAGTTGATGAGAACGGCGCAATCCTGAATGCGTCACTACGGCCCACCAACCATTGGGACCTGAACGGCACGGCAGATTTCTCGTACAGCGACAACGCGTTCACTCCGATCAGTCCGCGGCAACTGCGGCACTACCGCATCCACACCAAGTACCAGCCGACGCCCTGGGCGACGATTTCGGGCGCGTTCAACGACCTGGAACGGCACAACAACACCTACAACACCGGCACGGCGAACCTGGACGGGCCGCTGGACCATGTCGATCACAGCCGGGTGGTGAGCATGGGGTTGGCGCTGGCGCCGAGTGAGAAGTACGGGTTCGATTTCAACTACTCGTACAGCGATGTGTATACGTCGACCAACATCTGCTACCTGAGCGGCGCCTTCACGGGTACGGCGGGCACCGCTCCTTCCTTCCCCGGAGCGGCTTCGACCACCAGCACGGGCGCGAACAATCTGTGCCCGAGCCTGCTGACGGACTGGGGCCCGACCAAGGACTTCATGGATGCGCCGACGCAATATGCATCGATGGCGCTGACGCTGTCGCCGAACAAGACGATTCACTCGGATATCGGGTATCGCATCAGCGCGGTAAGCGGCAACCAGTTCTTCAACGATGCACAGGAAGTGAACGGATCGTTGCAATCCGCGTACCAGTCTCCGTTTGTGAATATTGCATGGACGGTGAAGCCCAACTGGGTTTGGCGTGCGGAATACAATTACTATGGCTACGGCGAGGGCGGCCCGTCCGGCGCACCTTACTGCAGCTTGTCGACGGCTGCGACGACGGGAATCGTTGTTCCGTGTAACTCTTCCACGCTGGCCGGTCTTCCCACCGGTCTGACTGAACCGTCTTCGGGCCTGACTGCACCGCGGAACTTCCACGCGAACAATGTAACCCTGGCGATGCACTACGAGTTCTAATCGCGGGGAAACGCATCCAACGAACGAGACACGACGAACCCAAAGAATACCAGGAGATTGCCGATGAAGATGAGGACCGGAATTATGCTTGCCGCGATGCTGGCGGCTCCGCTGACCAGCGCGTTTGCCCAGTCGGGAGCGGACACGTACAAGGCCAAGTGCTTGATGTGCCACGCGGCCGACGGGACGGCCAGCGGACCCGCAGGCAAGTCGCTGAACGTGCCATCGTTCAAGGCGAGCAAGCAGACGGAAGCCGAGATGATTGCGGAGACCAAGGCCGGAAAAGGGAAGATGCCGGCGTTTGCGGGCAAGCTGACGGACGCGCAGATCAAGGATGTAGTCGCCTACGTTCGCACCCTGCAGAAGTAAGCCGGCATGAGTTGCCTGTGGGCGGGCCGATTGGGTTCAGGAGAGCGTGACGGCTTTCCTCTCTCCTGAGGAATCGGATCCAGCCGGGGTGTGGAGGCGGAAAGGCATCCGTCTTCGCGCGCAGGCTCTCACGGTACGCGGCTGCTTCCCGGCTTTACGAGTGTCTGCAACAGGATTTTGAGCAAGTGAGTTGTGGCATACCGGGTGAGTCGATTGGCACCCGCGGGGAAGTGTTGCGTTATGAAAGTGGATCGATGTAAGGCTGAGGCGTCCGGAGTTGGTTTGGGTTCGATGACTCTGGCAGCATTTGCGGTTTTGCTGGTGATGAGTTTTCCTGGGGCGGTGCGCGCGCAGACGGACTGTCTGGGGTGCCATGGAGACAAGACGCTGCAGGACGCTTCGGGCAAGAGCGTGGGGGTGGATGGAGACAAGTTCCACGCGAGCATCCACGGCAGCCTGGGTTGCAGCGATTGCCATACTTCGATCAAGGAATATCCGCATCCGGACAAACTGGAGGCGGTGAAGTGCGAGACCTGCCACGGGGATCAGGCCGCGGCGATCGGCGGCAGCATTCATGCGAAGGCGAGCGCGCATCCCTGCACCAGTTGCCATGGCGACGCGCACCAGATCTTTCCCAAGGACGATCCGAAGTCCGCGGTATATCCGCTGAATATTCCCAAGACCTGCGGCACGTGTCATGCGAACGAAGCGCTGGCGAAGAAGTACGGCCTGCAGAATGTCTATGCGACCTACATGGACTCGATCCATGGGTACGCGGTGAGTAAAGAGGGATTGCTGGTGGCGGCGAACTGCATGAGCTGCCACGGCTCGCACAACATTCTGAGTCACAAGGACCCGAAGAGCACGACGTCGAGGGAGAATATTCCGAACACCTGCGGGGCGTGCCACGGGGGAGTGAAGGACGAGTATCTCTCGGGGATTCACGGGAAGTCGCTGGCCGAGGGCAATCAGAAGGTGCCGGTGTGCAGCGACTGCCACACGGCGCACGCGATTCTGCAGCCGACGGATTCGACGTTCCGGATGCAGTCGACGCCGATTTGCGGGTCGTGCCACAAGGACCAACTGGCGACGTACCGGGACACCTTCCACTCGCAACTGGGACTGCTGGGCGGGTACGTGGAGACGGCGCGGTGCTGGGACTGCCACGGGGCGCACGGGATTCTGCCGGCGTCGGATCCGGCGTCTCCGGTGAACAAGGCGAACCTGATCAAGACCTGCGGGCGGTGCCATGCGGACGCGAATTTGAGTTTTGTGCAGTATCAGCCGCATGCAAATCCGCACAATCGCAAGCTGAACCCGGCGCTGTATTTTGTGCGATTGTTCATGAATATCCTGCTGTGGAGCGTGCTGAGCTTCTTCACGCTGCATACGCTGTTGTGGTTTATTCGCGCGAAGAAGGAACAAGGCAAGAACGGGCCGGCGGCGGAGGTGAAACATGACTGAAGAGACAGGCACAGTACACCCGGAGCAGCCGGTGAGCGGCGGGCAGGCCGGCCCAGCGCCAGAGAAGTTTTATGTGCGGTTCACGCTGGCGCAGCGGTACCAGCACGCGGTCCTGTTCACTTCGTTTCTGGGGCTGGCGGCGACGGGTTTGCCGATGCGGTTCAGCGATAACGCAGCGGCGCGGCATCTGGCGAGCGCGGTGGGCGGCTTCGGGGCGATCCTGTTCTTCCACAAATTCTGCGCGATCGTGTTGACGCTGGCGTTTCTGTATCACCTGAAGGACATCGCGACCCGGATCCTGGTGCATAAGGAAAAGGGTCTGCTGTGGGGCCCGAACTCGATGGTGGCGAACTGGAAGGATGTGAAGGACATTGTTGGCCACATTCGCTGGTTTCTTGGAATGGGGCCGAAGCCGAAGTTCGATCGATTTGCATACTGGGAGAAGTTCGATTACTGGGCGGTCTTCTGGGGGATGATCGTGATTGGCTTCTCAGGATATGCGATGTGGTTTGCGCCATTTTTCGCGCACTTCCTGCCGGGCTGGGCGCTGAACGCGGTGCTGGTGGTGCATGGCGAGGAAGCGCTGCTGGCGATCCTGTTTATCTTCTCGATCCACTTCGTGAACACGCATCTGCGCCCGGGAAGTTTTCCGATGGATATGGTGATCTTTACGGGCAAAGAGACGGAAGAGGAGTTCGAGAAGAAGCGGACGCTGGAGTATGAGCGGCTGGCCAAAGAGGGGAAGCTGGAAGCACGGGTTGGGGACAAGCCCGTATATTGGTGGGTGAACTTCGCCAAGGTAATTGGCTTTACGGCTATTCTTATCGGGCTGGTTCTTCTGGTTTTGACGTTGATAGGCTACTTCGGCACGCCATAAAACATATTCAGAGGTCTCGATGTCTCAGTTCAGCAGGTTGGAGAAAAGCCTACGCCCGATTCTGTTCTTCGGGAACAATTGGATAAGCCTGATCGGCGGGGCGCTGACGACGGCATCGGCCTTTGTGCTGATCGGGTTCTGGGTGGTGGCCATCTTCGGCCACAGCGGATCCAACAACCCGTACGTCGGCATCGTGGTCGACCTGTTCCTGCCGGGGCTGTTTATCCTGGGACTGGTTCTGATTCCCATCGGCATGTGGCTGCGATGGAAGCAACTGAAGGCGGCGGGCGAGGTGCCGTTGGTGTATCCGGCGCTGGATCTGAAGGACCCGTTCTTCCGCCGCGGGATTGAAGTGGTGCTGGCGGCCACGTTCATCAACTTCGTGATTGTGGGCACGGCGAGCTATCGCGGCATCTCCTACATGGATTCGCCGAACTTCTGCGGGCAGACTTGCCATGTGATGGCGCCGCAGTGGACGGCGTACCAGGTGTCTCCGCACTCGCACGTGGCGTGCGTGGAGTGCCACATCGGCGCGGGCATCTCGGCGGCGGTACACGCCAAGGTGGACGGCACGAAGCAATTGGTGGAGGTGACCCTGAATACGTATCCGAGTCCGGTGCTGGCTCCGCTCTCGGCGCTGCGGCCGGCGCGGGCGACGTGCGAAGAGTGCCACTCGCCAACCCACTTTGTGGGCGAGAAGTTGCTGGTGGAGACGATGTACGGCGACGATGAAAAGAACTCGGTGACGCACAACGTGCTGGCGCTGCACCTGGGCGGAGTGGACTCGCTCTCGCGGCAGAGCGGCATTCATGGGCATCATCTGGACCAGTACGAGTATGTGGCGACGGACTCCACCGACGAGACGATTATTGCCGTGACCAAGCACAATGCGGACGGGACCACGACTCAGTTTGTCAGCTCCGACTGGAAGGGGCCGATCCAGGGCGTGACGCGGACGATGGACTGCATGGACTGCCATCAGCAGGCGACCCATACGTTCCAGACGGCAGAGGACGCGATCGATGAGTCGATGACGGTGGGCAGCCCGAACCCGGCGCTGCCGTTTGTGCACAAGCAGGGGCTGGCGCTGATCCAGGCGACATATTCGTCGCAGGCGGATGCGGCGGCAAAGATTACCGCGGGGCTGGACGACTTCTATCGCACGCAGTACCCGGCGGTTTGGAGCGGGCAGCGGGGCGCGGTGGACGCGGCTGCGAAGAGTCTGGTGTCGATCTACACGCGGAATGTTTTTCCGGAGATGAAGGTGACGTGGGGAACGTATACGAACGGGATGGGGCATAGCGCGCCGGGCCACAATCCATCGCCGGGATGCTTCCGCTGCCACGACGGGAACCATACGTCGAAGGACGGGAAGACGATTACGAACGACTGCAGCGTGTGCCACAATTTGCTGGCGAGCGACGAGGCGAATCCGAAGCAGTTGTCGGACTTGGGGATGCAGCAGTAGCGAGCACCTGCCCGAAGCGTTGAAGGGTGGCGTGCCAAGGCGAAAACGTACCTCAGGGGCTAAAGCCCCAGTCGAGTGGTGACTTTTACGGCACGGCTGAAGCCGTGCCCTTAAGCAAGACAAAGGCAAATACAGAGATTCTGACTCTGCGAGTCAGAATGACGACGCTAGTGTTGCGAAATGACGACGCGAGTGGTGCGGCCTCTTGCAGCGAGCGGCTAGCGGGTGGCGAGTTCTTCGCGCATGGCTTCCATTTCGGCGAGGGCGTGCTGGTTGCCGGTGCGCTGGGCGGCGGCGATGCCGGCATGGAGTTGTTCGAGCGCGGCTTCGGTGCGACCCAGGGTGACGAGGGTTTGCGCGGACATCTGGTAGGCGGGAACGTAGTCGGGATTGTGCTCAATACAGGTGGCGAACTCGGTGAGGGCAGCGTCCGGGTGGCCCTGGGCGACGTGCTCCATGGCGAGGCCGTAGCGGGCGAAGGCGTTGGCGGGATCGAGCTGGAGGATTTCGTTGAGGGCGGCTAACTTGTCCATAAATGGATTGTAGTGGGGCTGCGGGCGAAAGGCTTAACACCGATAACACTGATTGAACCGATCCAAAACAAGCGAAGGATGAGGGAGTTTTGGAAGGCTGTGCGTATCTGCGTTTGATCGGTGCTTGTCGGTGTGAACGGCGTTAAGCCTTTGTTTTCTTTTTGGGATTTAGAATGATGGGATGAGTGACGACAAGGTTGGGTCGCGGACGGTGGCGGAGTCGCAGGCGGAGCGGAGTGAGATTATTTTCCCGGCGGACTCGAATGCGTTGGGGAATTTGTTTGGCGGACGGCTGATGCAGTTTATCGACCTGGTGGGGGCGGTGGCAGCGGTGCGGCACTGCCGGGCGATTGTGGTGTCGGCATCGATGGACCATTTGGATTTTGTGGCGCCGGTGCATGTGGGCGACCTGCTGATTCTGAAGGCGAGCGTGAACCGGGCGTTCCGCACCAGCATGGAGGTTGGGGTCCGGGCCATGGTGGAGGATGCGCGCGCGGGGACGCTGCGGCATGTGTCGTCGGCTTACGTGACGTACGTTGCGGTGGACCGCGAGGGGCGGCCGGTTCCGGTGCCATGCGTGGTCCCAGAGACCGAACACGAGAAGCGGCGGTTTGCAGACGCGGGACGAAGGCGGGAGATGCGGTCGGAGGAGACCAAGCGGGCGAGAGAGGTGAGGGCGGAGTTGGGGAGTGGATGGCACGTTTGAGGAACAAGCTTGGTGCTCTGCTCGTGTTGCTGCTGGTGATAGCAGCGGGCGGAATTGCCTGGCAGATCATTCGGAATGACCGATTGGATCGCTCCTTTCAGATGATTAAGATTGGAGACACTAAATCGTCAGTGGTGAAGCAGATGGGGCGACCGTGGAAAGATGAAGAGTGCGGGAAGTATCTCGGAGGTCGGTCTGAAGGCTGCGCCGAGGAATATATTTATGCGCCTCCATTCGCACCATACGATCCGACTTACTGGGATATCGGCTTCAACGCGAGCGGCCAAGTGATCGACGCAGAGAAGCTGCAGTCCCCGTAGCTAACTGCAGGGGAAACATAAGGAGATTCTGAATGGGCAACCCAGGGCAGCAGATGCCGCAGCCGCAGCCGTTGCCGGGCGTGGCGCACGTGGTGGCGGTGGGCAGCGGCAAGGGCGGCGTGGGCAAGACCACGGTGGCAGTGAACCTGGCGGTGGCGCTGGGCAAGCTCGGCTACAAGGTGGGGCTGCTGGACGCGGACGTCTATGGGCCGAACGTGCCGACGATGCTGGGTCAGACGCGGCAGCCGAACATTGTGGAAGGCGACCGGATTGGGCCGCTGCTGGCGCATGGGGTGAAGTTTATTTCGGTGGGGCTGATCTCGCCGGGCGACAAGCCGATGGTGATGCGCGGGCCGATGCTGCACCAGATCATCCGGCAGTTCCTGCAGCAGGTGGCGTGGGGCGAGCTGGATTTCCTGATTGTGGACCTGCCGCCGGGGACGGGCGATGTGGTGATCTCGCTGGTGCAGACGGTGCCGCTGACCGGGGCGGTGGTGGTGTCGACGCCGAGCGATGTGAGTTTGCAGGATGCGCGGAAGGCAGTCGAGATGTTCGGCCAGGTTAAGGTGGAGGTGATTGGCATCGTGGAGAACATGAGCCACTTCACGTGCCCGCACTGCCAGCAGGTGATCGATATCTTCTCCAGCGGCGGGGCGGAACGGATGGCACAGCAGTTCGGGCTGGAGTTCCTGGGGTCGCTGGAACTCGATCCGGCGATCCGGGCAGGCGGCGACCGCGGGCTGCCGGTGACGCTGGCCGGCGAGGAGAGTGCGATTGCCAAGCCGTTCTTCGACGTGGCGCGGAAGGTGGCAGAACGGGCGAAGGCGATTGGGGGGGCGAGCGAGGAGATTCTGGAAATCTCTTAGAACTCAGGGGGCGCAGCTCACCGTTCTTTCAGCTTTCAGCATTGCCGCTGAGAGGCGGTTGAGATGGCGTCCCATGACGTGAAGGTGCAGCCTTACGTGGTGCGGTTTGTCCGCCTCCAAAGTAGCCAAATACCAGAGGTTTTGAATTGATTCGAGGTGATTCCGGCACGCGATCCGCGCGTCTTCGAAATGGACTCGAGCGGGTGTTGGTTTCGTTTCGCACTCTGCGCAGTTTGGCATCAATTCTCACCTCTCACCTTCTCTTGCGTTGCTGTATTGGGTAGTAGCAGATGTATGGCCATCGCCGAATATGGATACCATAAGATGCTGCGAATAGGTTGCATCCGCAACAGAGTCAATGGTTTGCAGCTCCCCTAAATTACGGCGACCAGCATCCAGCGATGTTTCCCGAGGGAACAAATGCCCCAGTAGGGGGTTAACCGAGGGAATAAAGGTCGTGCGCGTGGCGGAGGCGGAGCGGATGACGTCGGGCAGCGGGCGATCCGGAACTGATGAGCGCAGCGCTGCCCTAAGAGTTAGGCGGGGGGTGGCGGCGCGCCGTGGTGGAGGAAGTTGGTGTAGCCGTCGCGGAAGGCGGTACGGTAGGCTTGCCAGCCGGGGCGCGGGACGGGCGGGTTGCGCCAGCGGGGATGGTGATTGAAGATTGGGGGCTGGCCGGTTTCGACATCGCGGCGGGCGGCGTCGAAGCCGTCGTGGTAGCCCTGCTGCTGGATGGCCTGGAAGTCGATGACGGGCGGAGGCGGGGCGTAGACGGGCTGGGGATGGGAGCATCCGCCGAGCAGAGCGGCGGCGAGTGCTGCAGTGATGCAAAGGGTCTTCTTCATGGTGGGTCTCCGGCTAGTCTCTTTCTTTTTGAGAATCAGAGGATTTCGTGTCGCTCTGTTTCTACGGATGCAGACCCGGGGCGTGCGGCGAAGTTGCGGGAGGGGCGAGGAACGAGGGTGGATTTGACGGATGGAATAAAATGGATAGAGAGGTGGTGTGCGTGGCGGAGGCGGAGCGGATAACGGCGCGGCAACGGGCGATCCTGACCGCCGTCGTCGAGAGCTACATTGAGACGGGCGAGCCGGTGGGTTCGGGGACGGTCGCGGGGACGATGGCGCGGTTGCAGGCCGGCGGGGGCCAGGGTGCGGGGCTGAGCTCGGCTACCGTGCGACACGAGATGGTGGAACTGGCGAACGAGGGGCTGCTGGAGCAGCCACATACGTCGGCGGGACGGGTGCCGACGGCGCGGGCATTCCGGATGTATGTGGACCAGTTGAGCGGGGTGAGCGGGTTGACGGGGCGGATGCTGGGCGGGGCACAGTCCGGACAGCGCGGCCTGATTGAATCGCAGATTGATTCGAGCTTTGTGGGGGTGAGCGGTACGCAGGCGATGCTGGAGCGGACCAGCCATGTGCTGGCGACGGTTTCCAGCGGGGTGGGCGTGGCCGTGGCCCTGGTGGCGGGCGGCGACACGCTGGAGCATGTTCATTTTTCGCGGCTCGGCCAGGGGCGGGTGCTGGCGGTGGTGGTGACGAGTTCGGGACTGGTGCGGGACCGGATGCTGACGCTGGAGGCGGATGTCACGGAGCGAGAGCTGGAGGCGGCTGCGAACTTCCTGAATGAACACTTTCGCGGATGGAGCATCGAGCGGGTGCGGGCGGAGATTGGCAGGCTGGTGGAGCGGGAGCGGAGCGAGTATCAGCGGCTGCTGACTTCGGTAGAGGAGTTGTGGGCCGGGGCCGTGCCGGAGGGTTTTGGGGTGCAGACGGTGTATGTGGAGGGCGTGGCCAACCTGCTGGGGTCGAGTGCGGTCGGGAGCGCGGAAGATGTGGCACGACTGAAGGAGCTGCTGGCGGCACTGGAGGCGAAGCAGAGGCTGGTGGAACTGCTGGATGCGTATATCGATGCGAAGCAGGAGAGTGTGCGGGTGATCTTCGACCTGGAGGAACATGCTCCGGAGATGGCCGGGCTGGTGCTGATCGCGGCGCCGGCGCGCATGGCGGGTGACGGGCGGGGAACGGTTGGAGTGATTGGGCCGAAACGCATTCATTACGAGAACACGATGAATGCGGTGAGCTATATCGCGCAGGTGTTCGAGAGGATGCTGCAATAAGACAGTCGTGAGTTGTCAGTTCTCAGTTGTCAGTGGCTTTGGAGGCGGCAGGGACGGTGTTTGTGCAGCGCGAGGGTACGGGAGATTGAGAGGGTGAGATGGCGAGACAATGGGGGAAAGGCGCGGGATGGGGCGGAATCGGCAACAATAGGAAAGAGAACAGTTCGAGGAGGAGTGGCGAGGGGATGGTAGAGGACACGATGGTGAAGGAAGCGGAAGAGAAGGCCCTGCCGGCGGAGGCTACCGAGGAGCAGACGCCTGCTGCCGTGGAGGGAAGCGCCGAGGCGCTGAAGTCTGAGCTGGAGCAGGTGCGCGGCGAGCGGGACCAGTTGCTGGACCGGCTGGCGCGGCTGCAGGCGGAGTTTGAGAACACGCGAAGGCGCGAGGTGAAAGAGCGGCAGGATGTGCGGGACTACGCGGTGCAAAACGCGGTGGCGCCGTTCCTGGGAGTGATGGATAACTTCCAACTGGCGCTGAAATCGGACAGCACGCGGGAGCAACTGAAGGCTGGAGTCGAGTTGATTCTGAAGCAGATGGAAGAGGCGCTGAAAGGATTGCACGTGCAGCCGGTGGAGTCGGTGGGGACGCAGTTCGATCCGCGAGTCCACGAGGCGCTGGGCAGCATCGAAACGGCGGAGTTTCCGGACCACCAGGTGCTGGAGGAGATTCGGCGGGGCTACAAGATTCGCGAGAAGTTGTTGCGGCCGGCGCTGGTAAGGATTGCGGCGAATAAGGCAGTGGTCAGTGATTAGTGGTAAGTGGTAAGCAAGGGCAAAAGCAACGACAAACGCAGTGGCGGATTCCCTTCGGGAATGACAAACAAATGGGCAACGGTGGAGACTTCATAAGAGATGAGTGCGACGGCAAACGTGACTAAAGTCGATTTTTACGAGGTGTTGCAGGTTTCGCGCGAGGCGAGCGACCAGGAGCTGAAGGCGAACTATCGCAAGCTGGCGATGTTGTACCATCCGGATCGCAACCCGAACAACCCGGAGGCGGAAGAGAAGTTCAAGGAGTGCAGCGAGGCGTACGCGGTGCTGAGCGACCCGGAGAAGCGGGCGGCGTACGACCGGTTCGGCCATGCGGCGTTCCAGAACGGCGGGGCGGGTGCGGGGAATCCGTTCCAGGGCGCGGGATTCCAGGGCGACCTGGGGGACATCTTCGGCGATCTGTTCGGCGAGATGTTCAACATGGGCGGCAGCCGGCGGGCGACGCGGGTGCAGCGCGGACGCGACCTGCGCTACGACCTGACGCTGGAGTTCGAGGAGGCGGTGTTCGGAGTTGAGAAGGAGATCAGCATCCGGCGGCTGGAGGCGTGCGCGGACTGCGGCGGGACGGGCAGCGCGAACGGCAAGGCCCCGGCGACCTGCAGCCAGTGCGGCGGGCGCGGACAGGTGCGGTTCCAGCAGGGATTCTTCTCGATGGCGAAGACATGCGCGCGCTGCAATGGGACGGGGACGACGATCAGCGACCCGTGCCCGGGCTGCCGCGGGGAGGGATTGCAGGCGAAGAAGCACGAGATCCTGGTGAAGGTGCCGGCGGGAGTGGAACAGGACACGCGGATTCGATACCAGGGCGAGGGCGAGGCGGGCAAGTTCGGCGGGCCGGCGGGGGATCTTTACGTGGTGCTGAGCGTGAAGGCGCACAAGTTCTTCGAGCGCGATGGCGACGACCTGCACTGCGTGATGCCGATCTCGTTTCCGCAGGCGGCGCTGGGGACGGAGTTGGAGATCGAGACGCTGGAAGGGCCGGCGACGATCAAGATTCCTGAGGGGACGCAGAACGGGCGCCAGTTCAAACTGCGGGCCAAAGGCGTGCCGCACCTGAATGAACATGGCAAGGGCGATTTGATTGTGGAGATTCGCGTCGCGACGCCTTCGAAACTGACCAAGGCGCAGAAGGAGCTGCTGCGGCAGTTGAGCGAGACGATGACGGTGGAGAATACGCCGACGAGCAGGGGGCTGTTCGAGAAGATGAAGGATATGTTTTCTTAGGTTCGAGGTTCGAGGTTCTAGGTTCGAGGTTCTAGGTTCGAGGGGCGGCTGGGCGGAATGCTCGGTCGCCTTTTTTGCTTGGGGGGTGAGGCTTCAGGCTAGGTGTGCGCTGGCGATGGCGATGGCGGCGATGGCGGCGGTTTCGGCGCGGAGGATGCGGGGGCCGAGGGTGACGTGGGTCCAGTTATGGGTGCTGAATTGGGAGATTTCTTCGGGGGTCCAGCCGCCTTCGGGGCCAATGGCGAGGGCGAGAGATGGTTGACCGTTGTTCGTTGTCCGTTGTTCGTTGGATGAGACGGAGAGGGCGGCGGCGAGGGTGAGGGATTGCTCGGTTTCGCTGAGGAGTATGCGGAGGGGGGCGGTTTCGCGGGCGAGGGCGGCGGCGAGCGGGATGGGGTCGGCGATCTCGGGGATGTCGGTGCGGCGGGATTGCTTGGAGGATTCGAGGGCGATGCGGCGCCAGCGGGCCGCTCTCTTTTCGGAGGCGAGAGCGAGGTGTTTCTCGGTGCGGCGGGCGAGGATGGGCGTGATGCGGGCGACGCCTAGCTCGGTGGCTTTCTCGATGGCCCATTCGAAGTGATCGAATTTGAAGACGGCGAGGAGGAGATGGATGGGGAGAGCCGCGTCGGATGAGAGTTCTTCGTGGAGGGTGAAGGCGACTTCGGCGTCTTGATCGCCGCTGGCGGCGCGGACGGAGGCGATTTCGGCGCGATGGAGGAAGCCGTTGGCGACGATGTCGTAGACCTGGCCGGGCTGGGCGCGGAGGACGCGGGCGAGGTGGGCGGCCTGTTCGCCGGTGAGCGCGGCTCGGGTGGGATGGCCGGTGGCGGGGGAGAAGGTGTCGGCGATGAAGCGGCGTCTCATAGGGCAGGGAACAGGAAACAGGGAACAGGGAACAGGAAGCAGGGAACAGGGTACAGGGAACAGGGAGAAGGGTGCGACGTTCCCTATTTGCTGTTCCCTGTTCCCTGATCTTTGGGGATGGTTACGGTGAGTGGGTCCTGGTGGTAGAAGGTGATGGTGACGGAGTAGGACTTGCGGTTGTTCCAGTCGGTCTCGGCGACGGGGAAGTGGAGCATGACCATGCCTTCGGCGTGGTCGCCGGGGGGTATGGTGGTTTCGCGGGTGAGCGGAGGGCCGGAGAGTGGCTTGAGCGCGGGGAAGGTGACGTACATGTTGTCGAGGTCGTTCTTCCCGATGGCGCTGGCGGTGGCGGGCTCGACTGAGTCGTCGGTCGGGGTGAGGGCCCCGGTGATGTCGTCGATGGTGAGGGGGATCTTGAGGCGATTGTCGATGTGGACGGTGGCGAGGACGTAGAGGTCGTCCTGGGCCTGGTCTTCGTGGCCGACGACGCGGGAGAGGGACTTGAAGACGGTGTGGGTGGGAAGGACGGCGGTGTGGGTGATGGTGATGTCGGCGATGCGGTGCGGCCTGAGATAGACGTAAGAGAAGATGCCGCCGATGACGACGAAGGCGATGAGCAGCGGGACCAGGAAGTTGCGGCGTTCGGGCTGCGAGAAGGTGAGCTCTGACATGGGAGTCAAGGATAGCAGGACGAAAACTCTGCTTGCGATAAACCTGCTAAAGCACCAAGGCCTATTGGTGAAGAGGTATCGCGTCAAGGGGGCGCGATCGTACACAATCTTGCCGCCGGCGCGTGCGATTACCAACTGACGTCCGGCATTTCTGAGTGACCACTGCTCGATCTGCGAGTACTCCGGCGAGCCAGTGACGCTGGAGCGTTCACTTATGGAGAGAAGATCGCCATTAAGGTGTGCGGAATATGTGGATGTTTGAAGCCAAGTGGAGTCGAGTCCGAAGACTCCCGACCTACCGGAGAATACGTGTTCTTTGCCGTCGAGCTGCAATGTGTCTATCTGCATATCATCCCCGCTCGGCAATGGATACGGCAGGAGGGATATTGCTTTGAAGTTTCCGTCGATGATTTGAATTCGCATTTCATCAGGCATGCGCTGTCCATTCGATTCGAGCAGCCAAGTTCCGCTGAGGCTGCTTCTCTGGATCCGAGAGTACCCGGCCACCGCGAGAACGAGTATGCCCAGGCCAGCTAGGACGATGTAAATGCTGTATCTGGAGGGCATCTTGGCTCCTGCTTTCCTAGTTCTTGTCGGCGGCTGCGGTGACGTCGGTCTTGACGAAGTACTCCTCGATGAGGACCGCGAGGAGGGCTGCGGTGGGGACGGCGACGAGGGCCCCGACGATGCCGGCGAGCTCGGTGCCGACGATGAGGGCGATGAGGACGGTGAGGCCCATGAGGTTGACGCTCTGGCGCATGATGCGGGGGATGAGGTAGGCGTTCTCGATGTTGATGTAGACGAGGTAGAAGATGAAGACGCCGGCCATCTTGGCCCAGGAATCGAGGGCGGCGACGAGGCCGACGAGGAGGATGGTGATGACTCCTCCGGCGATGGGGACGATGTTCATGAGGCCCATGAGGACGCCGAGCAGGAAGAAGTAGCGGACGTGCAGAATGGCGAAGACCGCGGTGCTGGCGACGCCGAGGATGAGCATGAGGAGGCCCTGGCCGAAGAGCCACTTGCTCATGCGGACCTCGGCGCGATAGAGGGTGACGGCGAGGCGGAGGCGGTTATCCACGGAGAGCAGCGACATAAACCAGCCGTAGGCGTACTCGCCTTCGAGCATGAAGTAGACGCAGAGGACGAAGGCGGCGAGCAGGTCGAAGATGTTGCCCACCCAGTTGGGAAAGGAGGCGAGGAGGTATTCGGCGGTGGCGGAGAGAGCGTTTTCAGTCCTGCCGGCGATGGTGTCGACGCCGAGTTGGTCGGCGTAGGGAAGATGTTTAAGCCGGGCCACGATGATGGGGATGCGGGTGGGCAGGTCGGCGGCGAACTGGTGGAGATCGCGGATGACAGGGGGAAGGGCGAAGGTGAAGAAGATGGCGACGGCGAGAAAGGCAAAGCTGAGCAGAAGCGCGATGGCGAGGCCGCGCGAGACATGACGTCCGCCGCGCAGTTCGAAGCGCATGAAAGCGCTGACGGCGGGCATGAGGACAACGGCGAAGAGCGCGCTGACATAGATGAGCAGGAGCACCTCGCGCAGACGCCACGCCAGCACCAGGGCCAGCGCGATGCCGAAGGCGAAGAGGATGTGGCCGCGGATGGCGCTGCGGGCGAGGTCTTTATCGGTGGGGGGTGAGGGCGGCAGGGCTTGCTCCTAAGGAGTGAGATGCGTTTGCATCACTTTACACCTGGGGAAAAGGACAAATACGGAGATTCTGACCCTGCGGGTCAGAATGGCGAACATGGGCGGGAACACGGCGGCTGATGAGGTGCTGAAGAAGTGGTTGCCAGAAGAAGCTGACCTCAGGGGCTAAAGCCCCGTTCATTTTGGACCCCTTATCGGCACGGCTGAAGCCGTGCCCTTAAGCAAGACGCTTTTTTAGCGACGCTAAAGCCCGGTGGTACTCCGGCGGGGTGGGGAGGCGTGCAGGCGGGCGAGCAGCGCGGTGACGGTTTCTTCGGTGGAGAGCGAGGCGGTGGAGATGGTGTGGTGAGCGAGCCGGCGGTAGATGGGCTGGCGGGCGAGAAAGCGCGCCTCAGCGGCGGCGGGGTCGGCCAGAATCGGGCGGGCTTGCGCAGGGGATACGGGTGCGGCGGTTGCAGGTGCGGCCGGTGCGGGTGCGGGGTTGAGCGCCTGCATCATGCAGCGGTCGAAGAGGGTGGCGAAGGGTGCGTCGAGGAAGATGGTGGCGGTGGCGGGAGTTTGCTCGATGAGCAGGCGGTTGGTGAGGGATTCGGGTGCGCCTCCGCCGAGGGCGAGGACGACGTTGCTGCGGCCGAGCGACGCGGCGAGGGCCTGGGACTCGATGTGGCGGAAGTGGGCTTCGCCGTGGGTGGCGAAGATGGAGGGGACCGTGAGGCCGGTGCGGGATTCGATGGAGGCGTCGAGGTCGAGGAAATCCCAGCCGAGGCGGGCGGCGAGCAGACGGCCGACGGTGGTCTTGCCGGCGCCCATGAAGCCGGTGAGGACGATGCGGCGGAGATGGGCGGGCGGGGTCAAGGGGTTGGCAGGCTCGGCGGTCTGGCTTGCGCTGGGGTCGGCGGTCTGGGCGTTCATGGCGGCTCCTTTGAAAGTACAACGGAACAGGGAATAGGGAACAGGGAACAGAAAAGCAGGGGCGCAAAACAAAGCCGCGACCTTTGCGGGGGTCGCGGCTCAGTGGAAGTGGCGGATGCTCTAAAGGACTTTTATCGATTCAGAGATGCCCGCACAGCCGACTGACCCGCTCCCTGCCAGAAAAAGCAGGGATAGGTAAAGTAGCCGAACTGGAACGAGCGCAGATTCATCCTGAAAACGAGGTTACACCGGGCCAGGAATGGGTTGCAAGAGATATCGCGGGGCCGCTATTTGGAGGGAGGGTTCGGGGTTGTTGGGGCAGGGGGAATGGGGGGAATGGTGACGAAGCAGACGCTAAATTGGTTCGGGGTATTGCCGAGCGCGCCGTCGGGTTGACTGGGTTGGGAATAGTCGGAGGCGGCGGGGTCGCAGTCGCCCTTCATGGTGTAGGCGATGCGGGTGGCTCCGCCGGGGAGGGAGTGGTGAGTGAGTAATTGGGGAGCATGGTTCATCGCGGGGAGATCGAAGTCCCGATGTGCGCCAGTCCGGGGGTTGTAATCGACCAGCTTTCCGGTGGTGGCTTCAGCGTGATTGCCAGAGATGTACAGAATGCGGTCGCCGTCCAGCATCAGGAAGCTGGCATCCACGCAGGCCACTCCGAGGGTTCGGGTTCTGTGGGTCTGGGAGTTGGTGACGGTGAGCGAGCCGCAGGAAGAGCGGCCTTCCATATCGACGGAGACGGCAAAGAGGCCGTCGGGGGTGACGCCGCCCGGCGAGTAAGAGCCCAGCTTCTGCGCTGCCGCGGCTTGGGCTTCGATCTGCGCCAGTTTCTGCCGGATCGGTGCGGGAAGAGGTCTCGGGCCGTAGTCGCTAGGACCCTGAATGAACTCACCCAACGGCGTGGCGGCCTGGCTCGGGTCCTGCGCGGGGATGGGGATGTAGAAGTTCTCGCCGTCCCAGAGGATCGCGGGCGAGTCGCAGGCGGAGGGAGACTCATCTACGGCAGCCGAGAGTTTGCCGGCCTTCAGGTCATAGATCCAGATGGCGCAGCGGCGAAATGGAGTCTGGACCACGTCGCCGACCAGCGGGGGACTGAAGGTGTCGACGGTGAGAAAGGCCAGGCGATTGCCGTCCGGGCTGAAGGCGGCAGCGTGGAAGTTGCGATTGGCGAGGCCGGGGCCGGGAAGGGCGAAGGCAGCGAGGGCGGCATCGGACATGGGCTGGAGGCCGATGGGGTCGGGCTGGAGGCGGAGGGTTCCGTCGTGGGGCGGGGGTGGTTTATATCCGGGCGGGGGGACGAATCCGGGTGGAAGCGGGGGTGGGCTGTTGTCGCGGAGGCGTGCGGGGATGGCCTGCAGCCAGTCCTTTGCGGCGAAGAAGCCAGGTGCGGAGGCGCGGATGGTGAAGTCGCCAAAGGCGGGCAGGGGTGGAGTGGCGTAGGCGCCATCGGGGCCGGCGGTGACGTCGCCCTGCAGGGTGGTCGGGGAGATGGCGCGGTTATTCTGGTCGAAGGCGTTGCCTGAACCGCGGTAGTGGACGATGGCTCCGGGGATGGGATCGCCGGTGGCGGCGTTGAGCACGCGGCCGGTGATGGGAATGAGCGGCCGTGGATTGCGGGTTTGGGCGGCTGCGGAGATGTTCAGGGCAAGCAGGAGTGTGGAGAAGCGCTGCATCCAACGACCTCGTCTGCACGACAGCATAGCGCAGAAAAGGGTGAGGACAAATCAGCGTGGAAGCAATTAATCGATTTCCCGGAGTTGCTCCTCACCATCCTGGCCGGAGCTGAGCGCGGATTCTTCGCGGAGTTTGCTCTGAATGTTGGTCCAGACTTTGTCGCTGGGATCGTCCTCGGGCTCGAAGAGGCTGCGGGCGGTTTCGGCGATGGTTTCGAGGTCGCGCACGAGTGCGAGGCAGTCGGGATGGGCGGCGAAGAGCTGCTGCAGGCGGGGGTCCTCGCTGACCTTGCCGTCGCAGGAGGCGAAGAGTTCGGGAAGATACTGCTCGAATTCCTCGGGCTTGAGGGTGTCGAAGTTGATGTTGATATCGCCTGGTTCGCTCATTTTGCGCCCTCCGTGGACATGTCCGGTTTGGGCGACTCGCTGCTGGGATTACGGAGCAGTTCGCGGAGCCTGAGGCGGGCCTTGTGCAGTTGAGACTTGCTGTTGCCGGTCGAACAGTCGAGCATGGTGGCGATCTCATTATGTTCGAAGCCTTCGACATCGTGAAGGACAAAGACCATGCGGTAGCCGGGTGGTAATGAGGCGACGGCGCGCTCGAGGGAGACACGATCGACGGAACCGGCGAGGACGGGGTCGCGGCTGCCGAAGTCGCGCTTGGGCGCGTCCTCCTCGGAGGGGTTGATGGTTTCCTCGAGGGAGACGAGGCTGAGGCCTTTCTTGCGGAGTTGCATGAGGACGAGGTTGACGGTGAGGCGATGCAGCCAGGTGGAAAAGGCGGACTCACCGCGGAAGCTGCCGATCTTGCGGAAGAGGTGCAGGAACGCCTCCTGGGTCATGTCTTCGGCTTCGGATACGTTGCCGAGCATGCGCAGGCAGAGAGTGTAGACGCGGCGCTTGTGCAGCGCGTACAGGCGGGAGAAGGCCTCAGCATCACCGTTCTTGGCGGCTTCGATGGCTTCGGCCTCCCCGGCGATGGGCGGGTTGCGCTTGAATAGCCCAGGGTTTGGTTTGGCGGGTGGACCTTGCGTCATCAGCTGGCCTTCGGTGTTCATTGGGGTTTGGCTCCGGGTTGTGTGTTCGCCGGACTCTCGCCTGATTCAAGCGTATCGCATGTGCCGGGGTTCGGGATTTTTGTCCACCTAAGGAGTAGGAGGTTGGGTTGAGGGAAAAGGTTGCGTTGGATTGCCGACATTGTCGGCGAAGGGCGAGGTTTTTCATAGGGATGGGGATGCGGGCAGGACTCTAGGCGCCGATAAAGCGCGCGTAAAGGGAGCGCGCAACGGTGATGTCGGTGGTGCCCTGCACAATGGCGCGGCCGTCGGCGAAGAGGGTGAAGGTGTGGGGACCGCGGCGGAAGCGGAGGATGAGGTCGTTGGAGCGGAGATCTTGAATGTCGGCGTGCGCGGCGAGGCGGGCGCGCATGGCGGCGAAGTCGACGGGGCGGTGGTGTTCGTGGATCTGGACGGAGTCGCGGCCGCAGAGGGTGATGTGGGCGCGGTTCTGCCCGGCGAGGTGAGTGAAGATGCGCTGGCCGCAGACCTCGCAACCGGGGCGGGGCGTGGCGGCGGCAATCTCGGAGCGGTCGAGCGAGCCTGAGTTGCTGGTGGTCCACAGGTCGAAGGAGAGTAGCGTGCGGCGCATGAGGTGGGGCAGGCCGGTAAGGAACTTGAGCGCCTCCGTAACCTGAATGGAGGCGGCGAGGTTGACGGCGGTGGAGAGAATGCCGGCGGTGTCGCAGGTGTCGACGTTTCCGGTGGGCGGCTTGGGAAAGATGCAGGCGAGGCAGGCGGTGGGGAGGCAGGGAACAGGGAACAGGGAACAGGGAGCAGATGCCGGAAGGATGTTCATGGTGGCGGCGTAGGCGCCGATGGCGGCGGCGTAGATCCAGGGCTTGCGCTGCTGGACGGCGAAGTCGTTGATGAGGTAGCGGGTCTCAAAGTTGTCGGTGGCGTCGAGGAGGATGTCGGCGCCGGCGAGCAGTTCGGCGATGTTGCCGGGGACGAGGTCGGCGATGCGCGCGTGGACGGTGATGCGGGAGTTGAACTGGGCGATGTGGCGGCGGGCGGCCTCGGCTTTGGGCAGGCTCTCGCGGGCGTCGGCCTCGTCGAAGAGGACCTGGCGCTGCAGGTTGGAGGGCTCGACAAAGTCGCGGTCGATGAGGGTGAGCGTGCCTACGCCGGCGCGGGCGAGCAGCGAGGCGGAGGCCGCGCCCATGGCACCGCAACCGACGATGGCAACGTGCGCCCGGGCGAGCCGCTGCTGGCCGGCGACGCCGATGGGGGCGAAGAGAACCTGGCGAGAATAGCGGTCGGCGTCCGTGATGGGCGAGATTTCTTCCGGCTCGGCCGGGGCGTGCGCCTCGGCGGGTTCATTCAAGGGCATCTTAGTTCGTAGTATAGGGAATTGTGGCGCGGGCTTCGCCCGAGCTTGCGGTGTCCCCTATGCCGGCGTCTGTCCTGGCATCCTGCTGGGCATGTCTACGGGCATGCCTACGGTCATTCGGGATTTGAGTCAAACCCAAGTGGGGACGTGCTCTTAAGGGAACCACGCATTAGGAGATGACCTTCGCGACCAATAGGATTATGTAAGGACTGAGGACCGAGGGTTCGCAGAGGCAAAGGGGAAATCTTGTTGGGTGTTCCACTTGACACAACGACTGGCGGAGCGGCCGCGCAACACCCGGATGCGATGGGTGGGCGCGTGATGGGGTGGGACCCCGGGCGGGTGCTGCGGTTGGTGGTTGCGAGTCTGATGGTGTGGCTGGGACTCTGGGGTGTGGCGGGCGCGCAGGCGACGGCCGGTTCAGCATCGCCGATTGCCGAAGCGGGGCAGGCGGCTCCCGCGGCGCAGGCGAGCCTGGCGGCGTGGAAGGGGCTGCGCGTGGTGAAGGTGGAGTTTCAGGGTGTGGTCTTCGATGCCAAGGACACGCTGCCGGGGCAACTTCCGCAGCAGGCGGGTGAGCCGCTGGACCCGGCGAAGGTGACGGCGAGCATCCGGCGGCTGTTCACCACGGGCAGGTATCGCGACATCAGCGTGGCGGGCAGGCGCGAAGGGGGCGGGGTGACGCTGATCTATGTGGGGACACCGCGGTACTTTGTTGGCCGGGTGACGATTGCGGGAGTGAAAGAGGAACGGCTGGCCTCGCTGCTGGAGTACGCGACCAAGCTGCAACCAGGGGCGGCGTTCAGCGAGGCCATGATTGCGGCGGGCACGGATGGAGTGCGGCAGGCGCTGGAGAGCAGCGGATACTTTCAGGCGACGATTACCCCGGCGACCACGGTGGATGAGGCCGGCGGCCAGGTGAATGCGACCTACACGGTGAACATCGGGCCGCAGGCGCGGGTGGGACTGATCACGCTGGAGGGTAAAGACCCGGGGCTGACCGTGGCGGACGTTCGCAAGAAGGGAAAACTGAAGCAAGGCAGTAAGGTGAACCGCGACACGGTGAGCGACGCGCTGACCAAGCTGCGCGAGCAGTATCAGAAGAAGGACCGGCTGGAGGCGACGACGACGCTGCGGCAACAAACCTACAACGAACCGCGCAGGCAGGTGGACTACGACTTCAACGCCAACCAGGGGCCAATCGTGAAGGTGGTGGTGGATGGGGCGAACTTGTCGACGAGCCGGCTGAAGTTGCTGGTGCCGATCTACGAAGAGGGGACGATCGACAACGATCTGCTGAACGAGGGGACGTCCAACATCAAGGATTATCTGTTTCAGGAGGGGTACTTCGACGCGACGGTTTCGGTGAAGGTGGAGGGCGCGGACTCCGCGACGAACGTGCGCGCCGCGACGAGCCCGGGCACAGGCACAAACGCGGAGACGGCGCAGGAGAGCGTGGTGTACTCGGTGGTGAAGGGGGCGAAGCACAAGGTCGGGTCGGTGACGATTGCGGGCAATCACTACTTTGGCACGGACCTGCTGAAG
>Ga0181526_10000031_pt1 | contig 145735 bp, 138 predicted proteins | sample PEATcosm2014_Bin_35_FD_119750 | JGI IMG/M metagenome (GOLD analysis project Ga0181526, IMG submission 119750) | Peatland microbial communities from MTU Mesocosm Facility, Houghton, MI, USA - PEATcosm2014_Bin06_30_metaG | ecosystem: Environmental > Terrestrial > Soil > Wetlands > Peat | place... | reverse complement strand
GAGCCGTGGTGGGACGCCGACAGGCGAGCTGCCCCAAAAGGGCAGAGCCGCACCCGATGGTGCGGAGGATACGGATCAGCGTTTGTCGGCGTTCCGCTTCCTTGATTTATTTGGCGAATGGGGGTGAGGCGAACGGAAAGACAGAGACCCACCGCTCTGTCTTGGTTCGCAAGTCCTAAATTCGCACTTCACGTGGCTGGTATTTGCAGAACTCGGGCGCCAAGGCGAGTCCGAGAACGGCTCGTCATTGCAAGCGCTAGCGAAGCAATCCAGGGCCGCTTGTTCGGCGCGGGGAGCTGGATTGCTTCGTCGCTCCGCTTCTCACAATGACGCGGCGCCAATCGCGGTGCCCTCGCCCCTTGCGGGAGAGGGCTTCGCCGGCGCTGCAACATGCGCAGTTCGGCGAGGGGGTGCGGCCCCGACCCCTCACCGGTCTGTGGTTTGTGTGAGGCCGAGCGGCCCTCTCCCGCAAGGGGCGAGGGTTTGCGCGGATGGGCCGCGAGAAACTTGGCTCCGGCGCCGCTGCGCGGACCGAGCCATCCGCTTTCTCTGCTCATCCGCACGGGGGCCCGGGTAGGTAAGTCCATTTACGGCAGATTAACTATAACCCAGTATATTAAAATTGATTAATCGATAGGCCGGGGCGGGACTGGGACGCTTAACTGCGGGATTTGGCGGACAAAAACGGTCGACACATTTCAGCTGCACGATTGGCAAGGTTGCGAATGTGGGTCTTTCGATAGCGTTGCATAAACCATGATTGAGATGAACGCGAAACGTTGCGATCTATATTTTTTCATCAATCGTGGAATTCCTCTGGGCGACCGTCGCCAAGTGACTCGCCAAGTGACTCGCCAAGTGACTCGCCAAGTCAGCCGACAATCCAGTCCTCAAGTCAGTCGTCAAGTCATCCGACTTCCCGTCGGCGACGTCTTCGTCGGCTTCGGAACCGTGGCCGCCGCATGCGCATACGTCGCATTTATCGCTGTCGCGGCGGCGTGGCTCGGCACCGGCAGTCCCACGCCCCATACGACCGATGCGAAGGCGCCCATCGGCTCTGCTGTCGTAGCCCGCAGCCTCGACAATACGGCGACGGCAAGCGCAGCGGCGATAACCGGTTCGCCCGGGGCGCTCACAGGACTGGTCGATACCGCATCCTTTGAAGCCAGGTGGGCTAACGCGATCTATGAAATAAAGGTCTTCGCCGGCCACCAAGATGTGCCGCGGAACGCGATAGCGAGTTCGGAGATTCGCGATCGGCCACAGCAAACCCGACGCAAAACAATTGCTCTGCCCGAGCCCGACGGCCGTACCGCGGTTTACGACATTGCAGCACACACGGTTTATCTGCCGGACGGCAACAAGCTTGAAGCGCATTCCGGGTTAGGTAATCAGCAGGACGATCCGCACTATGTCGGCGTCAAGGACCAAGGGCCGACGCCGCCGAACGTCTATAATCTGGCGTTACGGGAGCAGATGTTCCACGGCATTCCGGCTATTCGCCTCAACCCCGTCGACGAAGGCAGGATGTTTGGGCGCGACGGCATCCTTGCCCACCCGTATATGATGAGCGCCAGCGGTCAGTCGAATGGCTGCGTATCCATCAAGGATTATCCGGCATTTCTGAATGCGTTTTTGGAGGGCGAGATCACTCGCCTTGTCGTCGTGCCGCACCTCGAAGACACATCATGGCGCAGCATTGGCGCTGTCCGCGGACCTACCCGCAGATATGCCGCCAATGTCCCGTAAGCTCAGTGCATGTCTCCGCTCACCGTAAACCACAAAGCTGACGTGACCCGCGCGCGGGGGATTGGCGGGCATTCGATCCGGTGTCGCAGAATCGACGGAGAAAGGCATAACCATGGCGCGGCGTAAGGAGGCTCACGGGGGCGGCCACGGTTGGTTCGTCACTTTTGCCGATTTGATGGGTCTCCTTGTGAGCTTCTTCGTGATGCTCGTCGCCTTCTCCAATCAAGACTCGCAGAAAGTGCAAGCGGTCGCCGGCTCGATGCGAGATGCGTTCGGCGTGCAAAAGGATGCACGCTTTTCCGGCATCCTCGAAAGCGGCGGGTTGCCGACCCGTCACCGGATCAAATACGCGGCCCACATCCAACCCGAGGACTCGTCCATAACCCCGTCGCCCGATATGGGCGGCCAGGGCAACAAGGGCGGCGAGGGCCAGGAATCCTCCAGCCCAGATCATGCTTTCGCGCTGGCCGCCGCATCGCTGCGCAAGGCGCTGCAAGACATGCCGGAATTAACCGAGGCGTCGAAGCGCGTCATGTTGGAGGAAACCAGGGATGGCCTCAACATCGACATTGTCGACCAAGAAGGCCGCTCGATGTTTGCCGAAGGATCGAAGGAACCGTACGGGCCTACGCGGGTTCTGCTGCAGAAGATCGTCGGGCTGCTAAGAGCGATTCCGTACCGCATTTCCATAACCGGATACAGCTCGGGTACGGAATCTTCGACGGGACCGAATTCCGGACCCTGGTTTCTGTCGGTCGACCGCGCCAATACCGTGCGTCAAATTTTTGAGGAGCAAGGATATCCCGCCGACCAAATCTACAAAGTTGCGGGCAAAGGCGACACGGATCCGCTTTTCCCGGAAGATCCGGCAATGGCGGCGAACCGCCGTGTCAGAATAACTCTGATCCGCGAAGCGCCCGCCGTGCCGCCGGATTTGTTGCCCTGAGGCCGCAGACGACGCCGGTCCATTCTCGCGCGAGGAACCGGTCTATTAAAAGACTTCGTCTACTAAAAGATTTTGTCTACTAAAAGATGTGCGGCCTGTTTTCGGGACGATCACGGCATATTCGATGGAGGTGGCGGCGGAATGCCGAAACACCTGGCAGAGGATAGGCCAAATGTCATCCGGGGCGTTGATACCGGACATTAAGAAATGCAACGTACGGTGCCTGCGTTTTTGGCACAAATCGGAGAATCCGTTCGGCTGGGGGCGAATTGCCGGGTGACGACCGGACCGTTGAATGGGAATGGCAATGGCGGCCGTATGTAGTAGTTTCATAGTCGAGTTGGACGAGGCGGTTCAAAGCCGGTCCACGGAAAAACGGGTTGAAACACTCAGGCGCGTCACCGATTTATTTCTTGGCGAGGCCGATCGCCTAAATAACGAGCAGATCGAATTATTCGACGACGTCCTCGTCAAGCTTATCGAGCGAATTGAAAACAAGGCGCTTGCCGACCTCAGTTCGCGTTTGGCGCCGATCGATAGCGCGCCGATCACGGTCATCCGGCGCTTGGCGAGGAACGATGAGATCTCCGTTGCCGGCCCGGTTTTAGCAACATCATCCCGCCTCACTGCCAACGATCTCATTGAAGTTGCCAAGACAAAAAGCCAGAGCCACCTGCTGGCGATCTCCGGGCGTAGTCAAATCGACGAGACGGTCACCGACGTCCTACTGACACGGGCCAATCGTGAGGTGACGACCCGGCTTGCCGCGAATGCCGGTGCGCGCTTCTCCGAAAAGGGATTTGAGACACTGGTAAGGGCGGGAGAAGCAGACGCCGCTCTGGCAGAGAAAGTCGGGCTTAGGCTTGACCTGCCCATACGCTTGTTGCGGGAGCTGCTATCGAAAGCGACCGAGGCGGTGCGATCGCGGCTGCTGTCTTTGGCTACTCCTGAAAATCAGGATGAGATTCGAAGGGTCCTTGCCTCAATTGCAAACGCCGTTGGCGCTGAAGTGACCGCGCCGCGCAACTTCGAAAGCGCGCTCGAAAAGGTCGGTGCGATGCACCGTAACAACGATTTGGACGAGGCCGCTCTTTTGGGGTTCGCGAATTCGGGTAAGTATGAAGAGATGGTGGCCGCGCTGTCCATGCTCTCCGGTGCGCCGATCGAGGTCATCAAGCCGCTTATGAAAAGCGTCAAACCGGATGGGCTGCTGATTCCATGCAAGGCCGCGGGGCTAAAGTGGCCGACAGTGGGCGCGATCCTGAAAAATAGAATTGCGCATCATTCGATATCCGATGACGAGATTGCGCAATGCCGGACAAATTTCATCGCGTTATCGATCGCTACCGCCCAAAGGACGCTTCGCTTTTGGATAGTGCGAAACTCGAATCCAGCGGCTGTCAGGCATTAGTTGAGCCATGAATCACGTCAGATCGAAAGCCGTCGGCGAGCCAAGATAAATGCGTCTCGAAAACCGGAAGGCGCGTCGACGAAATGTTAGGCAGTCGGCGTTCATACTCTCCAGCGACGGGTCGATGCGCTACTCCTGTACCATGGTGGACGTGTCGGCTACGGGCGCCAAACTTGAACTGCATGCGCCTTGCGATGTGGCAGACACATTTGCTTTGATGCTGACGGAAAGCGGAAGCGTGTATCGCGATTGCAAGGTATCCTGGCGTTCTACCAGGTCCCTCGGTATCGAGTTCGTCGCAGAGCAAGTTGTTAATGTGAAGGTGCCATACCGATAGGCTCGAATTTATAGGCGAGGAATCATGGCAGTCACGTTTCTCATCATTGCCGTCTTATTGGCCGGCGCCAGCTACGCATCGTTCAGTGCATCGGCTAACATTGCTCACACAGCGGCGCCGAACTGGGCCTTCCACGTGTGCACGCAGAGTCCGCTGATCTGCAGTTATCCGTCGCAGACGGCATATGCGGCGGCGGCGCTAGGAGGGCTTGCGCTCGTGATGACGGTGTTGTCATTCCTTCGGAACAGATATCCCGATCGCGCCACGCCGACGATAGACCGAATTGCAAGGCTTGGCCCCAGGCGATGATTGGGCCGCTCGCCGCCATGATCGGTTAGTGACGGCGTTAGCCGGAGCCCCGGAATTTCCTTCAAAATAGGGTAGGGGCCATCATCTGGAAGGGGATGGACACGCAGCCGACCCGTTGGCTTCACCATGGCTACGCTAGCTCTTGCGGAAGAGTGGGCTTCGCGACTAGACCATGCGCGCCGCGGCGGGCCGTGCTAGGCAGCGTCCGCGGGACATTTCATCGAGCCGTTAGGAGTCGCCATGCCACGGATGAAGGGCGCCGAGCTGATCACCGAATATCTGATCGAAAACGACATTCCGTACGTCTTCGGCATTTGCGGGCATGGCAATGTCGGCATGCTCGATCCGCTCTACGAAGCCCGCGACCGCATCAAGATGGTGTCGCCGCGCCACGAACAGGTGGCGGCCCATATGGCGGACGCCTATTTCCGTATCAGCCATAAGCCGGTGGCGACGCTGACCTCATGCGGGCCGGGCTCGGCCAATATCGTGATGCCGCTCGCCTGCGCGCTCACGGATTCGTCGGCCGTCTACGCCATCACCGCGAACGTGCCGACTTCGCAGTTTAACCGCAGCCCGTTCCAGGAAATCAACCGGCATTATCAGGCCGATTTCGTCAACGTGCTGCGCCCGGTGGTCAAGCGCAGCTTTCAGCCGACTCGCGTCGACATGCTACCGCTGGCGCTGCGCCAAGCCATGACCACCATGCTGTCCGGCCGGCCAGGACCGGTCAATGTCGACGTGCCGTTCAACGTGTTCCAGGAAGAAGACGACGTCGAGATGCCGCCGAAAGCGCCGCCGCTCAATGCGCAGCGGAGCGGCGCTTCGCCCGAGGATATTGCGCGCGCGCTCGAGATGATTTTGCGCGCGGAGCGGCCGGTCATCTTCATCGGTCACGGCGTCACGCTGTCGGAAGCGAGCCGCGAATTGACCGAGTTCGCGAAGACGCTCGGCATCCCGGTGATCTCGTCGCCGAACGGCATGGGCTGCATCGACATGACCGACGCGCTGTCGCTCGGTTTTATCGGCCGCAACGGTGCGTTTCCGGCGAACGAAGCCGGCCGTCGCTCCGATCTCGTCATCGCAATCGGCGCGCGCTTCGACGACCGCTCGGCCTCGTCATGGATGCCGGGCTATTCGTGGAATTTCCCGCACACGAAACTGATCCATGTCGATCTCGATCCCGCCGAGCTCGGCCGCAATTATCCGCCGGATCTCGGCATCCTCGCCGACGCGCGCACGTTCTTGCGGCAGCTTTTGGCCGAACTCGCCCGCCACGGCACGAGTTCCAACGCGACCAAAGCGTGGCTGGCCGACATCGTCAAGTGGCGGGCCGAGTGGGAAAAATTCATCCGGCCGAATTTCGAGATGCATGCTTCGCCAATGCGGCCCGAGCGCGTCGTCGCGGATTGCCAGTCGGTGCTGCCTGACAACGCCATCATGTGCTGCGACGTCGGCGTCAGCCATAATTGGTACATGCAGTTCTGGAACGCGCGCAAACCGCAGTCGATGCTCAATTCCTGGGGCTTTTCCGGCATGGGTTTTGGCGCCTGCGGCGCGCTCGGCGCCAAACTTGCGGCGCCGGATCGGCCGGTGGTCTCGGTCACCGGCGACGGCTGTTTCACCATGGTGCCGCACGTGCTGTGCACCGCGGTCGAATACAATATCCCGGTGGTGTGGGTGATCTGGAACAATTTCGGCTGGGTCTCGATCCGCGATATCCAACTCGGCATGTTCGGCGGCCGCGAATACGGCACCATGTTCCACCAGGGCGCCAACAAGAAGCCATACAATCCGGATTTCGCCGCTTGGGCGCGGGCCTCTGGCGTCGAGGCACTGACCGTCACCAAGTCGGAAGATTTTCGCGGCGCGCTCGAACATGCGGTGAAGGCGAACAAGCCGTTCCTGCTCGATGTTCATGTAGATGCCGACGTGCGGCCGCCTTCGACCGGCGCCTGGGAATTGCCGCCGACGCCGCACAAGGAGCCGGTTTTCGGCCATCGCTTCATCCCGGACGCGGCGCCCGTCAAGTGAGGCGCCGCTCCGGCGCAAGGTTTGCAACGGGCGATATTGGGCCTTAGGAATTGCGCGGCGATGGCGGTCGGGTGGCCCGTTTCTTGCGACTGTTAAGGCCGCTATGAAAAGGCATTAAGTGACCGAAACCGTTGCCGAAATTCTCAGTGCCTATCGATCCGGCGCGGCGACGCCCGCTGACGTGGTCGCCCGAAGTTACGCGCGCATCCGGGCCCATGACGACCCGGCGATCTTCATCACGCTCCGTGACGAGGAAGACGTTCTCGCGGACGCCAAGGCGCTGGCGGCAAGCGGCGACACATCGCTGCCGCTCTATGGCGTGCCCGTCACCGTAAAGGACAATATCGACGTCGCCGGCATGCCTACCACGGCCGCCTGTCCGGATTATCTTTATCGCGCCCGGCGGGACTCTACCGCGGTGGCGAGGCTGCGCGCTGCGGGCGCGCTTGTTCTCGGCAAGACCAATCTCGATCAGTTCGCCACCGGCCTCGTCGGCGTGCGCAGCCCCTATGGTATCGGCCGCAATCTGTTCGACGCGAAACTCATTCCCGGCGGCTCGAGCACGGGTTCGGCGCTGTCGGTCGCGGCGGGCTTCGCGCCTTTATCGCTCGGCACCGATACGGCGGGATCCGGCCGCGTGCCGGCCGCCTACAGCAATATCGTGGGCCTCAAGCCGAGCCTCGGACTTATTTCCACCGCGGGTCTCGTGCCCGCGTGCCGGACGCTCGATTGCGTCTCGATCTTCGCGCTCACCGTCGACGACGCCGTGACGGCGCTTAAGGCTGTCGCGGGACCGGACCAAGCCGATCCGTATTCGCGCGCGCGGCCGTTGCGGCCGCTCGAGCCGGTGCCAACCGGCACGAGGCTCGGCGTTCCGCTTGCCGGCCAGCGCTTGTTCTTCGGCGACAAGATTTCCGCTGCGGCCTATGACGCGGCCTTGGCGCGCTTTGCGGAAGCCGGCGCCCAAATCGTCGAGGTCGATATCGAACCGTTCTACGCCGCGGCGCGGCTGCTCTACGAGGGCCCGTGGGTCGCCGAGCGCTATCTGACCGCCAAGGATTTGATCGCCTCATCGCCGGAATCCATTCTGCCGGTGACGCGGCAGATCATCCTTGCCGGCGCGCACGGCACGGCGGCCGATGCATTCGCCGCGTTTTATCGGATCGAAGCGCTGCGCCGCGTGCGCGACCACATATACCGCTCGATCGACGCGCTCGTCGTGCCGACGGCGCCGACCATCTACACGGTCGAACAGGTGCTGGCCGACCCGATCCAGCTCAACAGCCGGCTCGGCACCTATACCAACTTCGTCAATCTGCTCGATCTCTGCGCGCTCGCGGTGCCGGCGTCGTTCCGGCCGGACGGCGTGCCGTTCGGCGTGACGCTCTTGGCGCCGGGCGGCGAGGACGGAAAGCTCGCTGCGATCGGACGGCAATTCCATCACGCCACCGGTTTGCCGATGGGCGCGCTTAAGGCCCCGCAGCCGCCGCTAGCGCCGTTGGGACCTACGCCGGTGGCGGACGAAATCGCGCTCGCCGTTGTCGGCGCGCATCTCTCCGGCATGCCGCTCAACTGCGAACTGACGTCCGCCGGCGCGCGGCTCGTCGGTTCGGCCAAAACCGCGCCGCATTACCGGCTCTACGCACTCGCCGGAACCAAGCCGCCAAAGCCAGGCCTGCTGCGGGTGAAAAACGGCGCCGGCTGTGCGATCGACGTCGAAATCTGGTCGCTGAGCGATGCCGCCTTCGGCCGCTTCGTCGCCGCGGTGCCGCGGCCGATGTCGATCGGCACGCTCGAACTTGCCGACGGCTGTGCCGTGAAGGGCTTTTTGGTCGAGGCCGATGCGGTCGGCGATGCTCAGGATATATCGAGCTTCGGCGGCTGGCGCGGCTTTGTAGGCTCATAGCCTACGCGTCGATCATACTCACATGGGCCGCGACAACGCGCCAGCCGTCGGCAAAGCGGACCCAGGTTTGCATCTGACGGCCGATTTTTCCCGGAAAGGACGGCCGGTCATAAAGCGTCGAGGCAACGGCAAAGTCGCGGCCGTAAGTCGTGATCACGGTTTTGGACAATGCGCGCGCCAAACCCGCGGACGGGCGCGCCGCGCGAAACGCCATGATCTCCTTGAAGCCGTAAAGATTTTCGAACCCGCCGTAACGTATGGTGCGAGGATCGTCGTGAAACAGCGCGTCGAGCGTGGCCACATCGTTCGACACCAAGGCTTTCTCGTAGGCTTCGAATGCAGCCGCTACTTCGGCGACGACCTCCGGCAGGTCGATCTCCATCGCATTCTCCCAAAATGTCTTTGCTACATCGCCGGCCGCATGGCGGCGACGACCCCTTGCGCTTCGAGCGCATGCGCGAGCCGCAGCGCTACGTCCTCGTGCCATGGCGCGGTGATAATCTGGACGCCGATCGGCAACGGAATAAGCGGCACCGGCACGGCGACGACAGGCAGGCCGATAAACGAGATCGGCTGGGTATATAGGCCGAGATTAGCGCGCACCGGTAGTTCGATATCGCCGTGGGTGAACATTTGCTGGCCGATCAGCGGCGCCGTGCATGGCGTCGCCGGTGCCAGGATGGCGTCGACTTCCGTGAACAATTTCAGAACCTCTCCGCGATACCAGCGCCGGAATTTCTGCGCTTTGACCACAAGCGAAGCCGGCGCCAGCGCACCGGCGATGAGGCGGTCGCGCACCGCGGGATCGTAATCGCCGGCGCGCTTGCGCAGCCGGTCGAGGTGCAGGCTCGCGCCCTCGGTCGCGGTGATGACGAAGGCCGCGGCGCGGGCGCGTTCGGCCTGCGGAATTTCGATGTCGCGATTGGCGCCGAGCGCGGCGGCGACGCGATCGATGGCGTAGCAGGCCTCGCCGCTCTTGCATTTGAAATAGCCCGACGCCACGGCAACGCGAAGCCCTTCGGCGCCGCGATCGAGGAGTGGCACGACCGGCTCGACGGGGCTGTCGACAGAGATCGGATCATCCGGATCGAAACCTTGCATCGCGTCGAAAGCCAGCGCGAGATCGTAAGCGCTCCTTGCAAAGGGGCCGAGATGATCGAGACTCGCCACGAACGGAAAGCTGCGCGCCCGCGACAGCCGGCCGTAAGTCGGCTTCAACCCGAAAATGCCGCACAGCGACGACGGCACGCGAATCGAGCCGTTGGTATCGGAGCCGAGTGCGAGCGGAACGAGGCCGCCGCCGACCGCCGCTCCCGAGCCGCCTGACGATCCCCCGGTCATGCAATTGAGGTCATGCGGATTGCGCGATGGGCCGTCGTGAATATTCTCGCCGGTGAAGTCGTAGGCGTATTCGCCCATATTCAGCGCGCCCAGAAGGATAGCTCCAGCCGCTTCGAGCCGCTCGATCAGCGTCGCGTCGCGGTGCGCAGGCGGATTGTCGCGATTGATTTTCGAGCCGGCGACGGTCGTAAGTCCGGCGATATCGATGAGGTTTTTGACCGCGAACGGCACGCCCGCGAGCGGGCCGAGCGGCTCGCCGCGCGCGCGGGTGGCGTCGATCGCCTCCGCCCGCAACAGCGCGCGCTGTTCGGTGACGGCGGTGAAAGAATTGAGGAGCGGGTCGCGCTCGCGAATGCGCGCAATGGCGGCTTCGACGACGCGCACGGCGCTCGATTGGCCGGACTTAACCGCGGCCGCGCTTGCGGCGGCGGTCGGGGGCGCAAAATCGGTTGCCGGCGTATCAAGCATAGAATACGGGTCCCGGTTCAGCGTCGTCAGGCAGCGGAAACTCGTCGACCAAGCCGCCGAGATGCAAGATCAGCTGCAGATTGAATTTGACACTGCCGTGCCAGGCCGGGTCCAGCGGAAGCCGCAATGCCTGGGTGCCGGCGACGACGAGCGCGTCCAACGGGTCGGATTTGGCTGTTGCCGGCGTCGCATGATGCGGCTTTGCTTTTGTGCTTTTTGTGCGGCCCTTGACGCTCGCCTTGACGCTCGCCTTGGCGCTGGGTCTGCCGCGCGCCGGTTTCGTCTTTCGCGTTATTTTACGTTTCATGACGCGGATTTGACCTGAGGCAAAAACTCTTCGGCGAAATGGCAGGCGACCTGACGGGCGCCAAAACTCCGCAGCGCCGGCATGGTGGTTTTACACGCTTCCGTACCGCGCGGACAACGGCCATAGAAGCGGCACACATTCGGATCCGGATCGATCGGGCTGCGCGGCTCGCCACTGAGCCGCAGGCGTTCGACACCGTCGTCGTGCAGGCGCGGCACTGCCGCAACCAGCGCCTGCGTATAGGGATGCAGGGGATGTTGGAATACTTCGGCCGCGGGCCCGGATTCGACGATCTTGCCGAGATACATCACCAGCACCCGGTCGCAGAGCAGCCGCACTACCGAAAGATCGTGCGAAACGAACAGATAGCTCATGCCGAATTCGCGCTTCAACTGCTGCAACAGCTGGAGAATGACCACCTGAACCGAAACGTCGAGCGCCGCGGTCGGCTCGTCGAGCACGAGGAGGTCGGGCCCGACCGCAATGGCGCGGGCAATGCCGACGCGGGCGCGCTGGCCTCCGGAGAGCTGATGTGGGAATCGCGTCAGGAGTTGCAGCGGCAAGCCGCACTGGCTCGCTACGGTTTCCACGCGCTCTTTGAGCGTCTTGCCGCGCAATTTGCGCAGCCGCCGCAGCGGATCGGAGATGGCGTCAAACGCGGTGAAGCGCGGATTGACACTTTCGCCGGCATCCTGGAACACCATCTGGATGCGGGCGCGGTCGCGGTCGCGCGCGAAGACTCGCGAGGGTTTTAGCGACAATTCGCGGTCGCCGAGCTTGATGCTGCCCCCTGTGACGTCGAGAAGCCGGGTGAGCGTGCGCACCAGGCTAGACTTGCCGCAGCCGGACTCGCCGACGAGGCCGACGGTCTCGCCCTTGTTGATGACGAAGCTCACATCGTCGACCGCATAGACTTTAGGCAGCAAGTTGGGACCGCCGGAGAGCCGGCGCTTGAACCGCGCAAGCGGTCCGAGGCCGCCGCCGGCCGGGAACTGCTTCGAAACCTGCTCGACGTCCAGTAATACGGTCATGCGGCACTCTCGGTCGGCGTCAGCAGCGCCTTTTCGGGCAGCGGATTCCAGCAGGCGACGATGTGGCCCGAGCCGGACGTCGATTGCGGCAGCGGTTGCGCGCAGACGTCGATTTTGCGCGGGCAACGCTCGGAATAACGGCACGGTGGCAGATCGGCGCGGCGCAGATCGGGCAGGGAACCGGGAATGGAGGCAAGCTCGTCGAGGCTTGCCGCCGAATCCGGCGTCGCCGCGATCAGCTCCGACGTATAGGGGTGGCGCGGATGCTCGAAGATTTCCCTGGTCGGAGCATTCTCGACGACGTGGCCGGCATGCATGACGACGATGCGCGCCGAACGCTGGCCGGCCAGCGCCAGATCGTGGGTGATGAAGATCGTCGCCATGCCGAGTTCCTTGGCGAGATCGTTGACGAGGTCCATAATCACGGCCTGCGTGGTGACGTCGAGACCTGTGGTCGGCTCGTCTGCGATCAGGAGCGACGGTTTGGCGGCGAGCGCAATCGCGATCATGACGCGCTGGCACATCCCGCCGGACATTTCGAACGGATAGGCCTTGGCGCGCCGCACCGGATCGGTGATGCCGACAGCGCGCAGCATTTCGACCGCCTGCGCTTGCGCCTTGTTGCGCGGCACGTTGCCGTGGCGGATCAACACATCGGCGATCTGGCGGCCGACCGGACGGATCGGGTTCAACGCCGTGCGCGGGTTCTGGAAGATCATGGCGATGTCGCGCCCGCGCACCTCGGCAATCTGGCTCGGCGTCGCGGATAAAAGATCGAGCCCGCCGAACATCGCGCGACCGCCGGTAACGCGGCCGGCGGGGTCGAGGATGCCCATGACCGCATAGGCGGTCACCGATTTGCCAGAGCCGGATTCGCCGACCAGCGCGATCGTTTCGCCCTTCTCGACGCTGAAACTCACATTATCGAGCGCGCGAACGATACCGCCGCGCGTGCGGAACTCCACGCAAAGCCCCTCGACCGAAAGTGCCGGCGCGCTGATCATGTTGGTCCGCTCATGTTCTTCTCCTGGGGTCGACCATGTCGCGCAAGCCGTCGCCGAGGAGATTGAAGCAGAACACGGCGACCATCAGGGCGGCGCCGGGAAAGAACGCATTCCACCATTCGCCCGCCACCATGAAGGCCGCGCCTTCCGCGACCATGATGCCCCACTCCGGCGTCGGCGGCCGCACGCCGAGCCCGATGAAAGAAAGGCCGGCGGCGTTGAGGATCGCGTAGCCCATGGTCAGCGACATTTGCACGACCAGAATGGGAAACACGTTGGGCAGGATTTGAAAGGCGAGGATGCGCCAGTCGGAATTGCCCGACAGCCGCGCCGCTTCGACAAAACCGGCCTCGCGCCGGATATTGGCTTCGGAGCGCGCGATGCGGGCGTAGAGCGGAAAGTTCACGATCGCGGTGGCGATGATGATGTTCTGCACGGTATTGCCGAGGGCTGCGACAATTCCCATCGCCAGCACGAACAGCGGGAACGCCATAATGGTGTCGGCGATGCGGCCGACAATGCGGTCGGTCCAGCCGCCGAAGAAGCCTGCGGCGACGCCAGCAAGCCCGCCCATCAGGAAGACCAGCACGACCGAGGCGACCGCGATGAAGAAATCGAGCCTGGTCGCAACGACGACCCGGCTGAAAACGTCGCGGCCAATTTGATCGGTGCCAAACCAATGATGCGCGCTCGGCGGCTTCAGCGCTTGCGTGGTGTCGCTCTGCAGCGGATCGTAGGGCACGATATGCGGGCCCAAGATGGCAGCGAGCACGATCAAAACGAACAGCGCGAAGGCAAATCCGGTGACCGGATTCTCGCCGATGATATAGCGCGAGTGCTTGTAGAGCGCGGCAAGGGCGCTTTCTCGCGGCGGGGCTGCGGCGATGTCGGTCATGCGTCGAGCCTCACACGCGGATCGACCACGCCGTAGAGCACGTCGATTAGGAGATTGAGCATGACGTACATCACCGCCATGGTGAGGACGAAGCCTTGCACCGGCGCAAAATCCGAGGCGAGCAGCGCTTCGACCGCATAGGAACCGATACCCGGCCAGGCGAACACCTTTTCGACCAGCACGTTGGCGCCGAGCAGGAACGAGAACACCATGCCGAGCGTCGTGATCACCGGCAGCATGGCGTTGCGGAACGCATAGGTGATGATCACCGTGAAGGAGGAAAGACCGCTGGCGCGGGCAGTACGCACGAAATCCGATGACAGCACCGCGAGCATAGAGGCGCGCGTCATGCGCGCAATCGGCGCCAGCGAGAAAATGGCGAGCGTCAGCGCCGGCAGGATGAGTTGCTTCAGCGCGGCCAGGAAGGTTTCGGGATCGCGAGCGATCAGACTGTCGATCAGGTAGAAGCCGGTGACATGCGGCGGTTCGGTGAAGAAAACGTCAAGCCGCCCGAGCGGCGCCGGCGCCCAACCGAGCAGATAATAGAAAACATACACCAAGATCAGGCCGGTGAAGAAAACCGGCAGCGAGACGCCCGCGGTCGAGACCACCCGGCAGGCGTGATCGAGGAGCGAATTGGGCTTGGTCGCCGCCAGAATGCCGAGCGGCACCGCGATCACGATCGATACCAGAAGGCCGAGCAGCGTCAGTTCGGCGGAAGCCGGCAGGCGATTGCGCAATTCCTGGGCGACCGGCTGGCCAGTGGTCAGCGATGTCCCCAGATTGCCGTGGACGAGATCGAGAACGTAGCTGCCGAATTGCTCGATCAGGGGCCTGTCGAGGCCGAGCTTGACCCGGACTTCCTGGATCGCCTGCGGCGTCGCTGCCGGACCGGCAAAATAGGCGGCCGGATCGCCGGGCAGCGCGCGCGTCAGAAGGAAAGTGACGATCACCACGCCGATCAGGCTTGGGATCGCCATCGCGAGGCGCTTAAGGATCATCGTCGGCATGGATGCCTGCTCTCTCCCTTTCCCCGCGTGCGGGGAGAGGGTCGGGGTGAGGGGGCGTTTCCGCTGGGCTCAGAATCGCGGAGAGGCCCCCTCATCCCATCCTTCCCCCGGCACGCGGGGGGAAGGAGGAGACTGGGCCACGTCGTCATCGTCACCCCTTCGCGAAAGAGCGGTAGTCGAGCCGGCGGTGGAACCAATATTGGTAGCCGGTGATATTCTTTTGCATCGCGACGTTGACATAGGGCTGATACAGCGGAATGCGCGGCATGTCGGTGAAGGCGAGATCGACAAAGCCCTTTACGTCCTTGTCATAGGTCGCCGTGTCGCCGGTCGCGGCCGCGGTGCGCGCGCCGTCGATGAACGCATCGATCTGCGGTGACTGGTAGTCCATCGTGTTGAAGATCGATTTGCCCGAGTGATAACACCAGTAGAAAAAGTACTCGGGGTAATCGAGCCAGCCTGAGAACACATTGGTGAACAGCGGCATCGTCTTTTTGGTGAGTTCGGTACGCCAATTGGCGCCCGGCACTTTGTTGATCGTGGTCGTAATGCCGATTTGCGCCAGGCTTTCTTGCGTCAAGACGCAAATCGGCTCGTTCACGCCGGCGAAGCCAAGGTCGAATGAAATCGGGATCGGGTCTGGAAGGCCATTAGGGTAGCCGGCCTCGGCGAGAAGCTGCTTTGCCTTGCCGAGATCGGTGGTGAATTTGTGCGGCTGCGGCCACGCCACTTCAGTCGGCGAGCCTGCCGCCGCGCCGAACATCGGCTTGGCGAGGCCGTACAGCACCGCGTCCATGATCTTCTGATAGGGGATGGCGCAGGCGACCGCATAGCGCACCTTCACATTGTCGAACGGCGGGTGCTGCACGTTCATTCCGATATATTGCACACCGTTCGAGTAGGGCGTCGAAATAATGGTGAGCTTGCCGTCGGTCTTCAGCTCGGAGAAGTCCTTGTTCGGCAAATCGTAAGACACGTCGGCGTCGCCGCGTTCGAGCAGCGCGCGCCGATTGCCGGCGTCCGGCACCATGCGCCAGATCACGCGCTTGATCTTGGGCAGCGGGCCGCCTTTCCAATTGTCATTGCGCTCCAAGACGACCTGCGAGCCCGCGGTCCAGTTCGTCACCTTGTAGGCGCCGCTGCCGACCGTATTGAGCTTGGTGTATTCGAGACCCCACGGATCCTGCGCGGTGGCGTTCTTCTTCACCAGTTCCGAATTAATGATGCACGGCACGATCACCGCGAGATCGGGGATCGTCAGCCGGTCCTTCTTCGTGAAATCGACGCGGAACGTATGGTCGTCGACGGCGACGAACTGCTCGGGCTTGGTGAGCGAACCCGCGCTCATCTGGAACGTCGGGAAGCCGCCGACGGTGACGGCGCGGTCGAACGACCATTTGATGTCCTTGGCGGTCACCGGCGTGCCGTCCTGGAACGTGGCGTCCTTCCGCAGCTTGAAGGTGACCGACATGTCGCCGGCATTCATGTCCTCGGCGAGCTCTGGCTTGAATTTGGTCTTGTCGTAATAGGGCGTGCCGTTGGGCAGCGTTTTCATTTCATGGCTGATCAGCCGGTCGTAGCAATTCCACGACACTTCGTAGCCCGGCACGTTGGTGCCGACGCCATGGATGTCGAGATTGTTCGGTCCGCTTTCGGAGACGATCAGAAGCGTCTCCTGGCGCGATTGGGCCTTGGCCGGCGACCAGATCGCCGGCGCCGGCACAGCCGCCGCGGTGGTCAGCGCAGTCATCGATTTGAGGAAATCACGACGCTTCATGGAAGGCTCCCAGCGATTTGCGCGAGACTGGCGCTTTGGTTCGATTGGAAATCCTTCCGCAAGCCGCGTGCCATACGCCGCCGCTCCATTTGCCGCAGCTTAAGTGCTTGATTTGCTGAGATTTGACTTCGTTGGGCGCGCGGAAAACGACGCCGCATCGGATTCCGGGGCAGTGCCCGCTCAATTATTAGGCATCACTTTCCCTGCATTGATGGCCTTATTCTTGCACTGCTTTTTTGGTGAACAGCGGGAGGACTCGCACATGCGCCGCGTCACCTTGGAAGCCGAGCCGACCGCATTATCGGTCGATCTGGACAAATCTGCTCTGATTATCATCGACATGCAGCGGGATTTCCTCGAACCGGGAGGGTTCGGGGAAGCCTTGGGCAATGATGTTTCCCAGCTCCAGGCAGCGGTGGGCCCCTGCCGCGAAACGCTCAATGCTGCGCGCGACTTGGGCATGTTGGTCATCCACACCAGAGAAGGCCACCGGCCCGATCTGACCGACGCGCCTCCCCACAAAGTCGAACGCGGCGATCCATCGACCAGGATCGGCGCACCTGGCCCGATGGGCCGCATCCTGGTTCGCGGCGAGCCCGGCCACGACATCATCAAAGAGCTTTATCCGCTGCCGACCGAGCCCGTCATCGACAAGCCCGGCAAGGGCGCGTTTTATCAGACCGATCTCGAGCTCGTCCTGAAAAACCGTGGCATCGACACTTTATTCGTTTGCGGCGTGACCACCGAGGTCTGCGTCAACACCACCATCCGTGAAGCCAATGATCGCGGCTTCCGCTGCATCGCGCTGTCGGACTGTTGCGCGTCCTATTTTCCGAAATTCCACGAAGCTGGGCTTGCCATGATCAAGGCCCAGGGCGGCATTTTCGGTTCGGTGACCGGATCGAAGGCGCTGCTTGCTTCGCTACGTGCCCGGGAAGCCGCCTGATCAGCGTCTTGACACTTGGACCAAGGGGGAGCGTGCGATGAGCACCACAACATCGACTTCGGATTTTCGGCCTAACTTGTTTACTGCCGGAGACTTGAACGCCTTTTTCGGTTTCGGCACCAACATTCTGGTCAACATGCTGGTGCTGACCGGCCTGTTGCGTTTCGTGCTGAAAATGCCGGACGCCATCGTGTTCGGCCGCATCTTGCCGGCGATGGGGCTGATGATGTGCCTGTCGACATTTTACTATGCCTATCTGGCGTATCGGCTGGCGAAGCGGACCGGAAGAAACGACGTCTGCGCGCTACCGTCGGGCATCAGCGTGCCGCACATGTTCATCGTCACCTTCGTGATCATGCTGCCGATCACGCTGAAAACGCACGACCCGATTCAGGGTTGGGAGGCCGGGCTCGTCTGGGTGTTCTTCCAAAGCTTCATCCTGATGATCGGCGGTTTTGTCGCGCCTTATATTCGCAAGATCACGCCGCGCGCCGCCTTGCTCGGAACGCTTGCCGGCGTCTCGATCACCTTCATCTCGATGCGCCCGGCCTTGGAAATGTACCAGACGCCGGTGATCGGGCTGACCTGCTTTGCCATTATCCTGGTGTCTTGGCTCGGCGGCTTCAAATATCCGAAAGGAATTCCGGCGGGCCTGGTCGCCATCGGTGTCGGCATGCTGATCGCCTGGGGATCGAACCTGGTCGGTCTGAATTACGGCGGCCTCACTCTCAAAGGTGTTGCCGACGCATTCACGAATTTCGGTTTCCACGTCCCGATTCCCGCCGTCAATCACGTCTTCTCGGGCTTCCAATATCTCGGCGTGATCCTGGTCACCGCCGTCCCGTTCGGCATCTACGACCTGGTCGAGGCCATGGACAACGTCGAGAGCGCGGAAGCTGGCGGCGATCCGTACCCGACAACCCGCGTGCTCACGGCCGACGGCGTCGTCAGCCTGATCGGCTGCTTGATGGGCAATCCTTTCATCAACGCCGTCTATATCGGCCATCCTGGTTGGAAGGGCATGGGCGGCCGCATCGGCTACTCGGCTGCCGTTGGCATCATGGTGATCGTCCTGTCATGGTTCGGCATCATCTCTTTGATGCTCGCCATCGTTCCGGTTGTCGCCATCTCGCCGATCCTGCTCTATATCGGCATGCTGATCGGCGCGCAGGCGTTCCAAACCACGCCCAAAGCGCACGCGCCGGCGATCGTCCTGGCCCTGACCCCGCATGTCGCGGCCTGGGCAAAGACCATGATGGACGGCGCGCTCTCCGTCGCCGGTACCGGCGCCGTGGCGCTAGGCTTCGACAAGCTTGGCAATGTTGGCGTGCTCTATCCCGGCCTGCAGACCATGGGCGGCGGCTCCATCTTGACCGGCTTGATTTTGGCGGCGGTCGGCGCATCCGTCATCGATCAGAAGTTCGTCGCGGCTTCGGCTTTCGCCTTTGCGGGAGCCGTGCTGACGTTCTTCGGCTTCATGCACGGCGAAGCGGTTGGCATCGCGGTGTCGCCGACGCTCGCGGTTGCCTATACGATTGTGGCGGCGTTCCTCTACGCGCTCAGCCACTATCCGGCGCTGGCGCCGGCGCTGACCGGGCACGCGGACGAGGCTCTCGCCCACGCCACCCCCGCTGAGTAAGTTAGACCCCGCGGCGATTTCGCCGCGGTGAAATCTCAAGATCGGTCCCCGGATTACCGAAGTGTAATCCGGGGATTTTTTTCTGCGAAGATCCCGGCCGCGGCCCGAATATGTCCATGAATTAATTTCCTCTCCAGGTCGCTGTAAGGGCGCTTCCCCACATGTATCCGGCAAGGCGGCTGGGTTTTGGTTGGAAACGCGCGGAACGCGCTCTTGGAGATAACGTCATGACGCAGAACAATCCCCCTCACTCGAAAAAGCCGCGGCTGCTCGGCGCCCGCCGTATCGCGCTTCTCGCTTCGGTGGCAGGTATCGGCGCTGCTTTATTGTTCGCCGGGCCGAATGGCTATTGGCCGTCCGGCGTGCAGTTCGGCGCAGCTCCCGCGCATGCCGCCGACGACACGATGTCGCAGCCGGCCCAGCATCCGCAAGGCTTCGCCGACCTGGTCGCCAAGGTGAAACCCGCGGTGATTTCGGTCCGGGTCAAGATTCCCGCGTCCGCCGAGCCCACGATGATGCAGGAATTCCGCAATGACGACGGCGACAATCAGCAGCAGATCCCGGCGCAGCCGGGCTCGCCGCTCGACAAATTCTTCCAACAATTCGGCCAGCAGTTCGGCGGCAATGGTGGCGCGCATCATCACGAGACCATCGTCGGCGAGGGCTCCGGCTTCTTCATCTCGCCGGACGGCTATGCGGTGACCAATAATCACGTCGTCGATCACGCCAAGTCCGTCCAGGTCACGACCGACGGCGGCGCGATCTACACGGCGAAAGTCGTCGGCACCGATCCGAAAACCGATCTCGCCGTGATCAAGGTCGACGGCAAGAGCGACTTTCCTTATGTGAAATTCTCGAACGAAGCGCCGCGCGTCGGTGACTGGGTGGTTGCGGTCGGCAATCCGTTCGGTCTCGGCGGCACGGTGACGGCCGGCATTGTCTCGGCGCGCGGCCGCGACATCGGCGCCGGCCCCTATGACGATTACGTCCAGATCGACGCCCCCATCAACAAGGGCAATTCCGGCGGGCCGGCCTTCGACGTCAATGGCAATGTAATCGGCGTCAATACCGCGATCTACTCGCCGTCCGGCGGCTCGGTCGGCATCGGTTTCGATATTCCGGCCGACACCGCGAAGCTTGTGGTGGCGCAGCTGGAGAAGAGCGGCCACGTCACCCGCGGCTGGCTCGGCGTGCAGATTCAACCGGTGACGCCCGGCATCGCCGACAGCCTCGGCTTGAAGAAAGCTGCGGGCGCGATGGTTGACGAACCGCAGCATGACAGCCCCGCGGCCAAGGCCGGCATCGAAGCCGGCGACATCATCACGGCGGTCAACGGCACGCCGGTGAAGGATGCCCGCAACCTCGCCCGCACCATTGGCATGATGGCGCCCGATACGGCGGTGAAGCTCGACGTCATCCGCAAGGGTGAGCCGCAGACCATTTCGGTGACGCTCGCGCAAATGCCGAAGGACCAGGAAGTGGCGAGCGCCGACAACGGCAGCGCTCAGCCGATGCGCGGCGTGCCGCATCTCGGTCTGCAGGTGGCGCCGGCGAACGAAGTTCAGGGTGCGGGAAGCCGCGGCGTCGTCGTCACGGCGGTCGACCCGGACGGCCCGGCGGCGGAGCAGGGCTTTGAAACCGGTAACGTCATCCTCGACGTCGGCGGCAAACCCGTCGCCAATGCCGGTGAAGTCCGCGATGCGCTTAAGGAAGCTCAGGCCCAAGGCAAACACGACGTGCTGATGCGCGTGAAGATGGGCGATGCGACGCGTTTTGTCGCGCTGCCCCTCGGCAAGGCCTGATCCGGGATCGATTAGCGTTGCCGCTCGTCGGCGTCACTTTGTCTCCAGGTGGACGCCGACGGCCCGGTCGGGTGGGGACGGGTTCGCAAAGACCCGTCCTCATTCGCGTTCGGGGCGAAGTCCGATCAGTGCGTCGCGCCGACGAGCCGGTGGCTATTGGCATGCACGCAACGCTGCAACGGCGAGTAGGCGCGTTCGGCGGCGGTATAGAAGGACTGTCCATCCGCCAAGGCGCGTTCGGCGGCTATCCCGGCGTCGGTGAAGGCGACGATTTTCTCCGAGATCATGCGGGTGGCTTCCTCCGCCGCGTTCGGCGCGCCGGATACGAAAAGCATCAGCCGTGCCGAGATCACGCTTTGCGCCTCACAGGTGAAGCGCATCGCCTCGAAGCAATTCGTCCAGAAATCGTTCATGCCGTCCCCCGGATCGGTGCTTGGGGCGCAGGAAACGCCGCAGCACTATCCAGGCAGCTTGGAGCAAGTTTTCTAAAATTAAGGCGCGCGAATAGCTAAGACTTGAATCGAATGCTCCCGCGAAAAAGCAAGCTCCGACCCGATCGAAGCGAATCGGAATCTAGGCGGCACGATCGCATTTGTGAAAGAACTTGAAGATGTCGGGCGCTTGCAGCCACATCAGGGAATAGGACAGGCCGCCTTTTTTCGTGATCCAGACCTGGATGTCCGGCGGATAGTTTTTCCACAAATCAGGCGTGATGAAGGCCGGGATCGCCAAGTGGAAGCCCATCGAGCCCTTGGGCGTTACGCAAATCCTATCGCGCGGAAAGTAACCGACGAGCACGGTGCAGGCGGAAACGCACGGGCCGGCGATGCGGATGCTCGCCCCTTCTTTGGCGAGCTTTTCCCATTTCGCCTGATAGAGGACGAGGAGCCCGCCATAATCGCCGTTGATTTCGACCGTCTCGGCGCGGGCTGTGGATGCGGTGAGAGCGAGAATAACAATCAGAACGGCCTGCCAAGCTCTCATGCGGGGCTCCGTGCGGCGGGAGCCTCATCTAATCAAAGCCTTTGCGCGCTGGCAAACCCCCTCGACGGCCCATGAGGCTGCGATCGCGCGCGAACCGCCGCATTCGGCCGCGGCCGTCCTTCAATCGGGGCAGAACGGGATGAATTGGTTCACGCCGATCGCGAGCCCGGCCTCATGCGGCACCAGTTCCAGGAAGCGGCGGATATCGTCCGAAGTGGTTTTTGCCGCATTGGCTCCGGCGACCTTTCTAATTTTCCCGATGTGATCATTGACGGTGCGGCTTAAGGGCTCGGCTCTTTCGTGGCGTTCCCGCTTATCGGCAAATATTCTGACGCAGCTGCTGACTACGGTCTGGGCCGTTGGCTGCCGAAGCAGCGTTCTGACCGTGAGGCTCGCTTTATGCGTTTCCACGGTGTCGAAAAAGGCCGCGATAAGCTTCGGCTCGGCATCCGGACGAACGTGTTTGCGGATGTAATCTGCAAAACCGACGAAAAACTCGTCGAGCCAGCTCTCGCCGCAAGCTTCGATTTCGATCCTAAAGGCATTCTCCGCAGCGCGTCTCGCGCACGCCGCTAGGAGCGACGCTAATATCGTCGCGCGGGTCAGCGATCCCCCCGTCGAGCATTCGCACGCGTTCATGCAATTATGATGCACCGTTTCGAAGAAATCGAAGCCGAACGAGAAGCGTTCCGAGAAATGGCGCTGCAAATCGGCGACGTCTTCGGCGCGCAGGCCGTTATTTGCCTTCGCGTAACGTTCGATGAAGTTGAACACCATGTCGGTGACGGTGAAGCCCGCACCGATGCAGTGATGAATACCGCGTATCCGCTCGGCCATGCGCACTCCCCCAACGTTCGCAACGTCGTTGGGCCGCGACATTCGATGCCATAAGCGCCTGGGCTTTTGGATTCGTGCTTCTACGTAGCGGTAACATACAACCGATCGCATGCTTGCTGGTTCGTTAACGGCTTGCAAATCCCGCTTACCGCGCCGCCGCCATTACTGCGGCATGTTGCGGCGCACGCATCCCGCCTTGCGCTGCACGCGTTCTACGTTGCGGCGCACGGCTACTACCTTGCGCCAGTTCCGCGACAGGTGAAAACTGCAAGCACGACTCAGAGCGTGGCGATCGCGCAATCAGTCAAGCCGCAAGGGTAATGACTCGCGCGTCATCGAGAAACGCACGCAAGGAAATACGGGAGAATACGCCATGGCAATGGCCTTCGATCAACAAACATCCGTTCATTTGTCGGAGCCGGAAAATGACGCGGGCGAACTCGTGAAGCTTATTCGCAAATTGCGTTGGATCGGCATGGACGACGAAGCGGAACGATTGCAGCGAAAACTGGCGCTGCAGCGCACCGAGGTTGACGACACCGTGGTGGCCCGATCGGGCGAGACGGATTGACGGCGAAAGCTCGAACGATGCCTGCCAATCCGGCCTGAACGGGAGAGATCGCCACCAGAAGGAGGAATGCAATGGAAGCGATTTTTTCGCTGATCGTTCTGTTCGCAATCTGGGCGATGGTGATTTGGGGATCGATCTACTTCAATCGCAACGTCGTCTGACTATCGCGGCTTAGCGTGCATTGGCCGGGTCGCCTAGGCCGCGGCCTCCAATGCACGAATGAGATCGCGGTAGAGCTCATCGGCATCTTCAAGCCCTACCGAGAACCTGAGCAAGTCGCGCGGGCATGGCGAGCCGTCGCCTTCGATCGAGGCGCGATGCTCAATAAGACTTTCGACGCCGCCGAACGAGGTGGCCCGCTTCCAGAGGTGGACAGCCGCGGCTACGGCGATGGCGGCGTTCTCGCCCTTCTTGAGTCGGATCGAAAACATGCCGCCAAAGCCGCCGATCATCTGCCGCAGCGCCGTCGCATGACCGGGATGATGCTGCAGGCCGGGATATAAGACGTCGGATATGGCGGGATGGCCGTCGAGCAGCTCGGCAAGCAGCATCGCGGTCTTAGCCTGGCTCCGCACCCGGATATCGAGCGTCCGCATGCCGCGCGTGAGAAGCCAAGCGTCGAATGCACCGAGCGCATTGCCCAGCTGGCCGCGCATCCGGCGAATTCGCGACCATAATTGTCCATCGCGCGCGCTCGCGAGGCAACCGGCGACGACGTCGGAGTGCCCATTCAGATATTTGGTCGCGGAGTGCATCACGATGTCGGCGCCCAAGGCAAGCGGCCGCGTCAATATTGGCGTCGCGACCGTCGAATCGACGCACATGATCGCGCCGGCCCCGTGCGCGATTTCCGCGATCGCCGCAAGATCGCTGATGGTCCACAGCGGATTGCTCGGCGTCTCGATCCAAAACAGTCCAGTCTCGCCGGGAACGACGGCGGCGCGCGTAGCGTCAAGGTCGGACGTTTCCACAAAGCTTACCCGGTGGCCGTAGCGGCCGATCTCGCGCAGCCAGGAGCGGAAACCCCAATACATGACTCTCGAAGCAACGATGTGGGTCGGTCTTTCCAAAGCCAGAAAAACGCTGGTCGCCGCGGCCATGCCCGAGCCGAACAAAAATGCCTCCTCGGCCCCCTCCAACGCGGCGATCAGGCTTTCCGCCTGCTGCACCGAAACATTGTCGGTTCTGCCGTAGACATAACCGGCAGGATAACGGTTGTCGGCATCGCGCAGAAACGTCGCCGACATGTGGATCGGCTGGATAATGGCATTGGTGGTCGGCTCGTGGACGGTGGGAGCCTGGGCGGCAAGCGTCGCTACCGAAAATGCAGGCTTGGTTTGATCATCCATCGCGGGTTCAATGACTTTGGGCGGACTTAAATTGGCCGACCGAGAATTCAGGCGACATCGGGGAATTTGCGAGGCATCGAGTATTCGAGCGGCGAAAAGGCTAAGAAACAACGTGCCACCGCCCGGCCGGTTCCAACGCGGCGACGGCGTCAGCGTGACACAGGAAGCGCGGGAGCCGTCATCACAAACCGACCGCCACAGATCACAATGCCTTGAGACGCGTCGGCCGCGGTGCCGCTACCGCGCACTGCCTAAGAGTACCATCGAGATCGCCGGCACGTAAGTGATGACGAGGAGCGCCGCGAAATTGACGACGACGAACGGCAGCACGCCGCGATAGATCGTACCCATCGGCACGCTGAAAATGGCGCGCGCGGCGAACAGGTTCAAACCGAACGGCGGCATGTACAGCCCGATCGACAGATTGACCGCCATGATGATGCCGAAGTGGAGCGCGTTGATGCCGGCGGCTTCGACGACCGGGAGCAAGAGCGGAGTGAGTATCAAGATCGCGGCCGGCGGCTCGAGGAAGCTCCCGGCGACCAGGAGCCCGGCATTGACGAAAAGCAGCGTCTCCCAGTTCGGCAGATGCATCGCGGTGACGGTGGCAATCAGGTTTTGCGGGATGCCGCTCGTCGTCATCAACCAGGAATAGACGCCGGCGCCGGTGACGATGATCAGGATTTGCGCGATCAGGACGACCGAGCTGGAAATAATCTGCCACAACTCGGTGAGGCCGACTTCGCCGTAAATGAACATGGCGACGAACAGCGAATAGACCACGGCGACACCGGCGGCTTCGGTGGGCGTGAACACGCCGCCATAAATGCCGCCGAAAATGACGACAATGGTGCCGATGGCCCAGCTCGCGTCCTTGGTCGAAGCCCAGATATTCTTCCAGCGCGCCGGGTCGGACAGCGGCACCATCTTGATGCGCGCGTAGATCAGTACATAGACGGCATCGACCACGCCGATCAAAAGGCTCGGCAGGATGCCGGCAGTGAACAGTTTTATCGCCGAGACTTGCGCCGTCATGGCGTAAAGAATCATCGAGATCGACGGCGGGATGATCACGGCGACCGCGCCCGACGAGGTGATGAGGCTGACTGCGAAACGCTCGCTGTAACCGTGCTTGGTCAGCGACGGAAACAACAGCCGGCCGATGGCGACCACGGTACCGACCGACGTATGCGCCATGGCGCCGAACAATTCCGAGGAGGCGACGGTGGTGATGGCAAGCGAACCGCGCACCCCGCCGATGATCGATACCACCCAGGTGACGACGCGGTTGGCAATGCCGCCACGGCCCATGATCTCGCCGGCGAGCACGAAAAACGGCACCGCGAGCAGCGGAAAATTGTCGAGGCTGCCGAACATGTAGGTCTGGATCGCCTGCGTCGGCACGTGTGCGACGAACAGGATCGCCGTCAGCGAGGTCAGGATCAACACCACAAAAATCGGCAATCCGAGGATCAGCAATAGCGCGGGCAGGATGAAATAGACGAACGCACTTCCCATTTCAGCGCTCGATTTCCCGGCTTGAAATGGTGTCGTCGTGGCGCGTGCCGTAAAGGCAGAGCCGCACCGCGATCAAAAGCGCCATCAGCAACAATCCGATCGGTAAAGCCGATTGCGGAATGACCATGGGAATGTTGGCCGAATTGCTGCGCTGGTCGAGGTCGGTCAGCATGGTCATGACCGGCCAGGCGAAGATCGCGAGCGCCACACAGGTTGCGGCAGTCACAAGGTCGGAAAAAATCTCGAAGCCGCGGCGCGCCCGCGGCGGCAACAGCGAGACGACCACATCCATTCGAATGTGCCGGCCGGCCCATCCGACCGGCGCCGCACCGAGAAAGACGCAGCCGATCATGAGAAACAGCATCGCCTCTTCGGCCCAGGATAGCGACACCGACAGGAAGTAGCGGCCGATGATATTGGCGAAATTGATGCCGACGCTGGCGACCAGCATGGCGCCGGCGGCGACGCGGAGCGCCGCCATCAGTGCTCCCGCGAACCGGCCGATGAAATCGCGCATGGATTAATTTTTGACGGCTGCGGCGCGCACCATTTGCAGCATGTCGTGCACGGCCGGCTGGTCCTTGGTCGCGGCGTCGCCCACCGGATCAAGCAGCGTCTTCATTTGCGCCAGGTCGTCGGCCGACAGCGTGTGCACGGTGCCGCCGACCGCGACCCAGTCACCCTCCAGCTTCTTGGTAAAATCGACTTCCCATTGTTGCGCCTTCGCCTGTACGGCGGCGCCGCTGCCGATCACGATCTTCTGCAGGTCGGGCGGCAGTGTGTCGAGCCAAGGCTTGCTGAGGACGGCGATCGAGATGATGAAGGTGTCGTTGGTCACCGTCACGACTTTGAGCAGATCGTTCATCTTGAAGGAGACAAACACCGACAGGCCCGAAATGGTGCCGTCGATGGTGCCCTGGTCGAGCGCGGGTACCACCTCGGAGAGCGGCATGCCGACGCCGGTGGCGCCGAGCTTCGCCATCTTCTGGCGTTCCATCTCGGTGCCGTTAATGCGCAGCTTCTTGCCGCTGAAGTCCGAGAGCTTCATGATCGCGTTCTTGGCGCCATAATCGGAGGCGCCGAGGCTAAGCGTGGCAATACCGACCATGCGCTTCGGCGCGGCGAGATCGAACATCGCCTTTTGGATCGCCGCATCGCGCACGGTTTTGGCGGCGTTTGCGTCGTCGCGGAACAACATCGGCGTCGAGAACACCCCGAAGCGCGGATCGACGCCGACGAAGAAATCGACCGGCCCGACATAGCCCTGGATATTGCCGAGCTGGACGCCTTCGATCTCGCGCGGGATCGGGCCGAGTTGGCTCGCCGGATAGATCTGCACCTCGATGCGGCCGCCCGAGGCCTTCTCGACCTCGTCCTTGTAGAATTTGATGAATTGATGCTGCGTCTCGTTGATGGTGGCGGTGCCGATCTTCATGGTGAAGTCGGCGGCGGCCGCGGGCGCGGCCGGCGCCAGGCCGAGGAGCCCGGCCGCGGTCGCGAACGCGATGTATCTCACGCAAGATGCGGCACAATAACCGATGCTACGGCAAATGGACATTTTCCACCCCTCGGGACGAGTTTCCTCTACGCGTCTTCTGCCACTGGGCGGACCGCGCGCTTTCGGCAGCGACTATAGAGGTCCGGCGCAGCTTGCCAAGCGCGCGCAATGACGCGTGCCGGCCGCTTCCGAGCCACAGGCCGCACCGGTTCGGTAGTTTGGCCTTGTGTTATACGCGTATAAATTGTACTTGAGCCGCCTTGTTCGGGGGGTGGGCAATGCGGGAAGTCGCCGAGTACAGGCGTTATGCGGATGTGTGCCAAAAGCTGAGCCGCGAAATCGGCGACCTGGAGTCGAAAAGGCAACTCGTGGAAATGGCGACGGTATGGACATTGCTTGCAAGCGAGCGTGAACGCTTGCTGGAAAACGACCGCTCGATCGGCGCCAACGGCGAGGTTTCGCCAAGCCTCACCGCTAAGCTACAGTCGCCGCGAATTTGATCGCGCACCGATCATTTTCGGCAATTCGTGCCGGTGCATGCTGTCACTTTCTCATTTTGCGGCAGCCTGTTCTGGCGTCTCTTCGTGACAGCGCACCTGAAATAGAACTACGGTCGCAAGTGGGCCTACTCGGCCCTAATATTAGCCGCGGGGATCACTTTGCTCCACTTCGCCGTTTCGTCGACGATGTATTTCTTGAACTCGGCGGGCGACATCGGAATGGGCTGACTGCCGAGGTCGGCAAGACGCGCTTTGATCTTGGCATCGTTGAGCGCGGTATTGATTTCCTTATTGAGCAGGGTGACGATTTCGGACGGCGTATCCTTGGGCGCGCCGATGCCTTGCCAGGTCGTGGCATCGAAGCCCGGCACGGTATTGCTTATGGTCGGCACGTCCGGCAGCGCTGCCGAGCGCTTCGCGGTCGTCACCGCCAGCGCCCGTACCTTGCCGGCCCGTATGACCGCGATCGACTCGGGTAGGGGACTGAACAGCACTTGCACCGATCCGCCCATCAGGTCGGTAAGCGCCGGAGCGCCGCCGCGATATGGCACATGCAGCATGTCGACGCCGGTCATCTGTTTAAAAAGCTCGCCCCCGATATGGGACGTGCTGCCGATGCCGTCGGACGCCATGCTGATCTTGCCCGGATTGGCCTTGGCGTAGGCTATGAATTCGGCAACGGACTTGGCAGGAACCGATAGGTTCACCTCCATGACGAGAGGCAAGGTACTGATCATCGCGATCGGAACGATGTCGTGGATGAAATTGAAGCTAAGATTTTTGTAGAGCGTGGCATTGGCCGTCACCGAGCCTGGAATAAGGAGAAGCGTGTAGCCGTCCGCGGGCGCGCGTACGACCGCCTCGACGCCGATATTGGTCGCTCCGCCCGGGCGGTTTTCAATGATGAATGGCTGGCCGAGCCGCTCTGAGAGCCATTGGCCGATCAGGCGCGCCAGGATGTCGAGCGCGCCGCCGGGAGGGACCGGCACGACGATGCGCACCGGCCGCGCCGGATAAGTCTCCGCCCAGGCAATGCGCGAGACGGCCGCAAGCGCGGCGACGCAAGCGGCGAAATGGAGAAAGCCGCGCCGGGGCAGGGTCGGGCGCCGGTCAGCTTTTGGATCAGCTATTAGTTTAGCTCTTGGGTTTGGCCGCATCCATCACCGATTTGACCGCGGCATCGGCGAGTTCCTTGGTCTGCTCCGTGATCGCCTGCATTTGCGCCTTCACCAATTCGGCCTGGAGCTGCATCACTTCCTGCACGTTCTTGGCGTGGATAAACCTCTGTGCGAAGTCGAAGCAAGTCGCGACATTACGCTCGGCAAATGTCCTGATCTTGCTGTGCATTTCCATCGAGCCCGATTGTACCGCCGCGGCCTGCCCCTCCATCGATGAGGTGATCTTCTGCGCGGCCGCGATGAAATTGTCGAAGGCTCTTTTGGCTTCGCCAACGCTCTTCTCGGCGAGTTGCCGGACCTCGTTCGGAATTTCAAGGTTCGATTTCACGTCCTCTGCCACGCCCGCCTCCCGCGCAATGCTGCGGCGTCGGTGTTACGCCGGTTCTATGCCGGCCTCGGATACCGACCCGTCAAAGCCAACGCTTCAATGTATCCGACGATAACATGCGCCACACGGAAGGTCTGCGTCTTACTTTATGGCAGGGCAGTCGCCTCTGGCGGACACCCGGGGCCGATTGCCGCGATGCAGCAATGCCGGCCGCGGTCAGAAGTCGAGCTTGTCGCGGATGGCGTCGAGGCCGGCTTTGGCGCATTCCTCGTCCTTGTCGCCGCCCGGCGCGCCGGCGACGCCGACGGCGCCAAGAAGCGTGCCGCCCGCCTCGATAATGATGCCGCCCTGCAGCGTAACGACGTGCGGCAGCGCGGCGAGGCCTGCTGAGAGCTGGCCGCTCTGGATCAGCTTGGCAAAATCGCCGCTATTGGAGCGAAAGCTCAGCGCCGTATAGGCCTTGTCGTTCGCGGTCCCTGCCGCCGGCAATCCGGCAAAGCGATCGCGCAGCAACACTAGTGTCTGGCCGAAGCGGTCGAGCACGACGACGGCGACCTGATAGCCGTGCGCACGGCAGGTCGCGAGCGCGGTCTTGGCGAGATCGAGCGCGGTGTCGGGTGCGATCGACTTATAGGTGACGATAGCCGCGTCGTCAGCGCGGCACGGCGCGGCCGCTCCCAACAGCGCCATTGCAACGATGATCGCCAGCGCGTGTTTCATGTTTCGCTAATCATGGCTTCACGTAGCTGTAGCCTTGCTCCTGAAGCTCCATGATGCGCACGACACCCGCAGGGACGATACCGGCTTGCGCCACGATCGGGATCGGGTGGCCTTCGCGTTTTTCCATTCCCTCCATGGTGTTGTGGCATGCGGAGAATACGATTTTCGACGGGAAACTGACGTCGGCCAATTCCTTGATACGGTCTTTCACCGGCGAGGTGTCCTCGCGCAGCATGTGCAGGCCCGGCCCATAGGCCACCAGTTCGATGGCGACGTCCTCGTGCTTGTCGCGATAATAATCGAGGAGATTTCGTGCGTTATTGAGCGCGAGATTCATCACGGCGGGGTCGTTCTGATCGACCTGGATCACCACGCGGTGGGACTTGGGTTCCTGTTTGGATTCTTCGGCCCGAGCTGTCGTGCCGGCCACGGCTCCCAAGGCGAGAGCCGTGAAGAACGATCGGATCATTCCGGATCGCGTGATTGCGGTCTTGTGTGCCGCTGCGCGGCGCGATTCATTCGTCATTTCAGCCTTCCACACCAATGCCCGGATTATCGGCGAGACCTTTCAGTGTCACGCGATTGGGCCGTTTGATACTAATCGTCTTCTCGCGCCGCAAATAGGCGGCCACCACCTCGCTGACCGGTTTGCCGCTTTGCGGATTGACCGAGGCCCAGCCGGCAACGCGATAGCTTTTGTCAGCTTCGACGGCGCGGCCGTCGTCGAGCGTCATGCCGGAAATCCGTTTTCCCGTAGCTTCGTTCGGGGCGCACGTATAGTCCATGCCGCCGATCCGGACCATGTCGCCGCCCTGCTGGTAATAGGGATCGAGATTGAACAGGTTATCGACGACATCTTCCATGATGTCCTTGATCTGGCTTCCCGTCATGTCCTGCACATAGACCTCGGGGTAAGTGATGGCGGTTTCCGACAGCAGATCCTCCATGGTGATCGGCAGTCCGGGGCATACCGTGGTGCCCCAACGGAAGCCCGGCGACAGCGCGATTTGAGCGTCGAGCTCGTGGCGCAGCGCATTGCAGATCACCTGATCCATCGGTCCGGTGAAATTGCCACGCCGGTATAGCAACTGGTCCGCCATCGCGAGCTTTTCGCCGAAAGCTGCCGCATAAGGCCCACGCAGGCGATCGATCAGCGCCTGCATTTCGCGGTTCGGCTTGATGAAATTCGTATAGACGGGCAGCAGGCGATAACGCACGTCCTTCACGGCGCCCTTGCCGAGATCGAGATCGAGCACGGCAACGAATTTTCCGCTCGAGCCGGCATTCGTGACCAGCGTCTTGCCCGAGGCATTGGCCACTACGGAAGGCTGCGGCACCGCGTCATGGGTGTGGCCGCCGAGAATGACGTCGATCCCGGTGACGCGGCTGGCGAGCTTTAGGTCGACGTCCATGCCGTTATGCGACAGCAGCAGCACCGCATCGACCTTGTCCTGCTGGCGCAAGCCGTCGACGGTTTTCTGCAATTCGGCATCGTGGATGCCGAAGGTCCAGTTGGGTGTGAAGCGCTTGGGATGCGCGATCGGCACATAGGGCATGGCCTGGCCGATGATGCCGATCCGTCGGCCGCCGACCTCTTTGATGGTCGACGGTTTGAACACGCGGCCGGATGCCGAATCGTACGCCGGCGCGTCGTTGAACGCCGCTTCCTCGGTCAAGAATACATTTTGTGCGACGAACTCGCCGTTGAAGGCTTTGAGGTTCTTGCGCAGAATCTCTTCGCCGTAAGTGAATTCCCAATGTCCGGTCTGCACGTCGATGCCGAGCAGATTGCCGGCCTCGGCCATATCGGCGCCGGCCAGTGCCTGCGCCAGACCGCTGCCCTGCCAGAGATCGCCGCCGTCGAGCAGCACCGCATTGCCGGGGCCGCCGGCGTAGCGGAGCCGGTCGACCAGCGTTTTCAGGTGCGCGAAACCGCCCATGCGGCCGTAGCGATCCGCGGCTTCGGCAAAATCGAGGAAGGTAAAGGCGTGGGCATCGATACTGCCGGGCTTGATGCCGAAATAGTCGAGGAAGGCGCGGCCGACCAGATGCGGCGGCCGCCCGCGCATGTCGCCGACCCCGATATTGACGCTCGGCTCGCGAAAAAACACCGGCTCGAGTTGCGCGTGGGTGTCGGTGATATGGAGCACGCGGGCGTTGCCGAAATGCCCGAGCTCGTACATGTCCTCGGCGGCCATGATGGCTGCTTCCGAGGGCGCGGCTTGCGGCACGACGCCCGCTACTGTCGCGGCGGTGAGATAACGCAGGAAATTTCGGCGATCCAATTTGAGCTCCGTCATTCCGGAGCGCGGGCGCAGCCCGCGAGCCCGAAATCCATAATCACAGGTCGTGATGGTCTTCGCTGCATGCGCCTAAATTTCCGCGATGGTGGTTATGGATTCCGGGCTCCTCGCTTCGCTCGGCCCCCGAATGACGGTCAGTGCACAACCGCCTCTTTCCAGGCGGTTTCCTGCTCCTTGGCCTGGGCGATCGAGGCTTTCGCCAAGGCTTCTGCTTGTTGCGCCTGTTTGACTGCGGTCGCGAAGTCGCTTCCAGCCGCCGCTTTTTTGGCCGCCGCCAGCGCCTGCGCCGTCGTCGTCCATTGGTTTTTCAGCGCGCCCGCGTCCTTCTCGGCGGCTTCGGCCGCGGCGAGCGCGGATTTGAAATCGGCCTCCGTGCTTGCCGCCCGTGCGGCGGCTGGAACTAAGAACGTGAGCGCCGCAAGCCCAACAACGAAACGACGCATCTTCGCCCCCTTGGTCACGGCCGCGATCCCGGCCCGGAAATCGGCAGGCCGTTGCTCATGTAGGACAGATAATATTCGACGTCGCGATAGTTCTCGTCCTGCGGTTCGAGCGGCACACCGCGCACCTGGCTGTTGCAAGTAACGAAGCGGCGGCTGATCGTTCCCATGCCGCCCCATTCCGAACGATAGATCGGCATCGCGGCGAGAATGCCGAGCGCCGGCGCCAGCACTTCGGTGCGGATGTGTTCGCCCGGGCTCTGCACGTGGCAGCTGGCGCAGGAGAAGTTGAGTTGGCCGCGTCGCGTATAGAAATATTTCTTGCCGTTTTCATAGGCCGCAAGCGCGCGCGGATCGTTCGGGATCTTGATGTCGAACAGCTTGCCGCGCGACGTGAACGCCATGTAGGCGGTGAGCGCCGCCATATCGTCCTTGACGTAGGAGAACGGCTCTTCGCCATTGGCCTGCCGGCAGCGATTGAGCGCGAGCTCGAGCGTGACCACCTCGCCGGTCTTGTCGTCGAAATACGGATAATTTTGGCGGATGCCGATGCCTTTATTGGCAAAGCAGTCGCCATAGGTCTTGCCGTTCTTGAACGGCGTTGCGAACATTTCCTGGCCCTTATCGAGCGCGAACTGATAGGGCGGAAAGTCCTCGATCGCGGTCCATTGCTTGCGTAGATCGGCATCCATCGAATAGGGACCGTTGACGAAATCGTTTAACGGCACGTTCGGAAATCGCTTGGTGAAATAGTCGCGAAACGCCTTGAAGTCAGCTTGCGGGTTGACGCTGTCGGCCGCGGCGGATTGCGCGAGCCCAAGCAGCAAAACGCCGACGGTTGCGAAAACTGCGCGAAGCATCTTGGCACCAAACATCGCCGCCCTCCCAGCCCCGTGAGCCGCAATTATTTCGCCGGCCCTACTGAATTTTGGCCACCAGCGAGTCGCTTTGGCCCTTGTTGTCCACCCAGCTCACCGTCAAGTCGTCGCCTTTTTGGGCGCCCTTGAAACTGAACTTGACGTAGGGGTCCTTGGCTACGGCCGGTCCCCACAATGCGGTGAAGACTGCTTTTCCGCCGTGCTCGAATTCCAGCACTTCGATGTGGTGCGGCGGGATCAGATTGCCGCTCGCATCCTTGACGAAGCCGGAATCCATCGGGTGCTGCACCAGCGCCTGCACCTCGGTGGTATCGCCGCCGGCGGTCGCGCGGACACGGATTGTCGATGGCATGGTTCTGTTCCTTCCGTTCCAATCAGCCGCCGCAGCCGCCGACAGTGACTTTGACTTCTTTGGTGGCGCTGTAGATTTTGCCGTTCGACTCGACGAGCGCGATCACCTTGCTGGTCTTGGCCATCTTGAGGCGGTTCGCCACCATCGCCGAAGTGCCGGCCGGGATCTTGTAGCTCGCCGCCAGCGGATTCGGATTTTCCGAAACCAGAATGGCGATCGAGGTTACGTTCGGCAGCGCGCTCGACACCGCAATCGGAACGACCGCGCCGTTCTCTGCGATCTCCGGCGCATCGAGCTTGACCTGATCGGACGCTTCGGCATCCTTGCCGTAAAGCGTCTTGATCGCGTCGGCCTCCGCCTTCTGCGCGAACGCATCCTTGGGCCAGATTGCGGCATCGGCGGCGGCGCGGGCGCGCTGCCACAATCCGGTCAGGCTTAATCCGATGCCGGCGAGCGAGCCCTTGAGCATCAGTCGCCGCGTGCGGTCGGGCCGATTGTCGTGTTGTGCCATTACGCTTCTTCCTTTTCGTTCTCGGCGCGGCGGGTTCAGCGCGTGTAGAGGAAATCGATGACGGCTTCGATCTCCGCCCCCGTCAAGATCAGGTTGCGTCCGAATGGAGGCATGACGGTCTGCGGATTGCGTTTGGTCTCGTCGTCAATGATCGCACGCAGCTCTTTGCGGTCCGGATAGCGCTCCTTCATGTTGGAGAGTTCGGGGCCGACATTGCCGGGCGCGTCGCCGCCCTTGATGACATGGCAGGTCAGACAATTGCCCTTGCTGCGATCGAAGGCCAGCGCCTCACCCGGCATGGGTGCGGCCGGCTGCTGCGCCAATGCCGCACAGCTCGACAGCACCGTCGCAAGGATCGCGAGGCTTAGCATACGGCCGGTGAATGTCACCGCCGACCGTCCAGATCGGCCTGCCTGTCGCATCGCATCCTCCCACGCGTTTCTCGGCACCGATTATTTCCCGTTCATCTTATCGAGCGGGCCGGTCGTCCGCGGCGTCAAGTCTTTGCCCTCCGCCGATGACATGACTTTCACACTCTTTGGATCGATACAATCTTTCATGCACGCTTTCGCTGCGGTGTCCGGCCGCGGGTCCTTCCAGATAAAGTTGTCGCGATTGGGCATTTTCACCTTAGGTAGGCTCACGCGGTCGGCAACGAAGTCGCTCGGCACGATATTGTTGAAGTTGAGGATATAGGCAATCAGTGCGTAAACGTCATCGGCGGAAAGCGAGTGCGGTGCCGATAGCGGCATGGCGCGATTGATATAGTCGAACAGCGTCGGCGCGAACGGCCAATAGCTGCCGACACTCGGCTCCGGGCGTTCGCCCGCCAAGGTGCCTTCGCCGCCCATGAGCTTGGGGTAGCGGCCTTCGCCCTCGCCGAAGGTGCCGTGGCAGGCCGCGCATTGCGCGGCGAAGACATCGGCGCCGTGGCTGACGGCGCCCTTGCCGTCGGGCAATCCGGCACCGTCCTGGCCGCGCACGTCGATATTCCACCCGGCGATCTCTGCCGCCGTCGCCGGCTTGCCGTAGCCGAACGCGCCTGGACTGCCGGCGTCCGCGGCAAACGCAACAAGCAGCATTCCGCTCATTCCCGCGAAAGCGGGAATCCAGAAGCCGGGTCCCCGCCTTCGCGGGGACGAGCGGAGGAGAATGCCTGCCTTACCCGAGCTGGACATCAAAAACCTTTCCGTCCGGCTTAACCTGCCAGGTCTGGATCGAATTGTTGTGATAGATCGGGTTGGTGCCGCGCACCTTGCGCAATTGCGCGATGGTTGGTTGCACATAGCCGGTGTCGTCGACGACGCGCGATTCCAAAAGCGCCGGCTGCCCGTCCCAGCGCCACGGTGTGGAAAATCCGGTCAGCGCCTTCGGCAGGACCGGATCGCGCAGTTGCGCCGCCTGCCAATTGACGCCGCCGTCGAACGACACATCGACGGCTTTGACCTTGCCGTGTCCGCTCCAGGCGAGGCCGCGGATCTCGTAAAGCCCCGGCGCCGTGACTGGCTTTTCCGGGCAGGGGAAGGTGATCACCGATTTCGCTTCGTTGACCCAGGTGAAGCCGCGCGCTTTCCCGTCCGGCATCAGCTCGGTGTATTTCGAGGTTTCCTCGCGCGAGTACCACGGTGCGTCGCCCACTTTGAGCCGGCGCAGCCATTTGACGCTGACATTGCCCTCCCAGCCCGGCACCATAAGCCGCAGGGGATAGCCCTGCTCGGGCCGCAGCGCTTCGCCGTTCTGGCCGTAGACCACGAGGCAATCGTCGAGGCATTTGTCGAGCGGCAGGCTGCGGTTCATGCGCGCCGCGTCGGCGCCTTCGGCCATTACCCACTTCGCTTCTTTTTTGAGACCCACCTCGTCGAGCAAGGTCGAGAGCTTTACGCCGGTCCACTCGGCGCAGCTGACCATGCCATGGGTAAATTGCAAGGAATTGAGCTGCGCCTCCCGCCATTCCATGCCGCCATTGGCCGGACATTCGATGAAGTGGATGCGGGACACCGAGGGAAATCGCACGATGTCGTCCATGGTCAGCAGCAGCGGACGCTCGACGAGGCCGTGAATCATAAGCCGGTGCTGGCGCGGATCGACGTCGGCGCGGCCGGCATGATAGCGCTCGAAGAACAGCCCGTTCGGCGTGATGATGCCGTTGAGCGACTGCAGCGGCGTGAAGCTCACAGACGATTCCTTGGTCGCGGTGAGCCACGGCACGTCGCGGCGGATGACGTCTTTTTCGAACTCCGATGGCTGTCCGTAAGGCCGGTCGACGACACCGACACCGGTCGAGACCGACCAATCCGGTTCGCCCGGCGGCGCGGATTCGGTCGCCGCCGCGGCGCCCGCCTGACCGAGCAGCGCACCGCCCGCGACCGCCGCGCCGGCGCGCAGGAAGGAACGCCTTGAATCGGGCCGGCGGAAGCGCTGTAGCGGCTCGGACATCGTTTCCTCCCACGGTTCCGATCCGGCGGAGCAATTCCTGCTCCTACGGCCGATAAATTTGACCGATTTTCCCGGCCGTTTTTGTTGCCGCCGGCCGGCGGCCCGATTAAGGTAGGCTCTATCGACGAATTCTAAATTAGTCAATTCTAAATCATAAGGCTGTGTAAGGAAGCCGCAGCCGTCGGCAAATTGATCATCGGGAACCGCATGGACGCCACCGCAAGACCGACAAAATCGGCAAATCAGCCCCGGCATCGTCCGGCGAAACCGGCAAACCGCGCCCGCGGCGGCGCCGAAATGGAACTGCTCGCAGCCCAGGCCAAGTCTGCGGCGCGGATGCTGAAGCTCCTCGGCAACGAATCCCGGCTCTTGATCCTGTGCTCGCTCGCCGCGCGTGGTGAGATGAAGGTCGGCGATCTGGTCGATACGGTGGGATTGAGCCAGTCGGCGCTGTCGCAGCATCTCGCCTTGCTGCGCGAGGACGGCCTCGTGGCGTTCCGCCGTGAATCGCAGACGCTGTTCTATCGCGTCAGCGATCCGCGCGCGGCGCGGATCTTGAAATTGCTCAAGGACATTTATTGCGGAGATCTGAGCTGAAGCGGCCGGCGGCGATAGCGTTATTGGCACCGCTCCTGGCGCTCGCCGCCGCGATTGGGACGGTGCGATGGAATCGTGCCGTTTCGGCCGAGGACGCCGCACTCTATCCGCCGCTCGGCCGGCCGCTCGTCGTCGAGCAGGTCCCGGGTGAGCCGATCTATTACACGCTCGGCAACCCCGGCATTCCCGATCGCGACAACGAAGGCAACACGTCGAACGCGGGCTTCGTGGTCACGCCGGCCGGCGTCGTCGTGTTCGACGCGCTCGGTACGCCGAGCCTGGGCTGGAACTTGCTGCGGGCGATCAAGAAGGCGACCGGCGCGCCGGTGCGTTACAACGTCGTCAGCCATTATCACGCCGATCACATTTACGGTTTGCAGGCGTTCAAGGATCACACGTCAAGCATCGTCATCGCGCAGGACCGGGCGACCGAATATCGCGAAGACGAAGAGACCTCGGGCGAACGCGCCAATCAAAGGCTCGACCAGCGCCGCGAAGCGCTGGCGCCGTGGGTCGACGCCAATACCCGCGTCGTGCCGCCAGACATCACCTTCAAAGAACAGGCGACGCTTTATCTCGGCGGCAAGCGCTTTGCGCTGATCTATGCCGGACCGGCGCATTCGGCGAGCGACGCGATGATGATGGTCGAGCCGGACGGCGTATTGTTCGCGGGCGACGTGGTGCAGAATGGCCGCATCCCGTTCATGAACGCCGACGACGTCGACACCGCAAACTGGCTCCGGAGCCTCGACGAGGTCGAAAAGCTCAATCCGAAATTCATCATTCCGGGCCACGGCCACCCGTCGGATAACGCTGCCGCCGCGATCGCATTTACCCGCGACTACATTACCTATGTGCGCGCCGCCATGGCCAAGGCGGTGGCCGACTGGGCCGAGTTCGACGCCGCTTATGCGGCCACCGACTGGTCGAGATACCAGGACATACCCGCATTCGCGACCAATAATCGCGGCAACGCCTACCGGATTTTTCTCGAAATGGAACGTGGGCAGTTCAAGCCGGATAAGCCGGGGCAGTGATCCTTGTCGCAAACACAGTGACGAGCGCTTGACAATCGTCCCCAATACAGTTACATAGCCAATGCTCACCCATCGAGGGCGTCACCGGTGACGGCCGATTGACGGGGCGAGTGCGGTTCCTGCGGGCGGGGCTCGTAACCCCGCTCCCGGGCGGCCTTGGGCATCGACCAGCCGGCACAATGACCGGCGTGCGAGGTGCATCGCTGTGACCGCGATCCAAGGCGGAGGTAAAGCCTTCGCTCGGCGTGGATCGCGCGAAGCGCGGCCTGGGGCTGAGCCATGGCCTTCATTGGCGTGGCAAGCGCCGCGGTGGAGCGCCGAGAGGCGAGCCCCCTCCGTATTCTTCTCGATAAACGAGGAGAATTCGGAGGGGGCAGCCGCGCCCGCTGGCGCGGTCTCTAAAACAATGCGCCTTCCGGCGCTCCGCCTCCCTCTTGGGGAGAGCTTTCGGGAATGGCTTGGCAAAACTCGGGCGCGCGGGCGCCGCGAGAACGAGATCGCTCATTTTCGCTGGGCGGTGTCAGCTGGCGCGAAATTGGGGAGAGGCCTTGCAAAAACCGGTCGGCGGATTGCTAGCTCTCGGCCCGGCATTGCACTACCATTCAGCGAAGCGTGCATGGGGAGGACCGATAAAATGACGACGCTCAACGCTGAACAGCGCAAGCAGCAGATCTGGTCGGTAATCCGCGTTTCCAGCGGCAATTTCCTGGAGATGTACGACTTCTTCGTCTTCGGCTATTACGCCGCGGCCATCGGCAAGGCGTTCTTCCCCTCGGGAAGCGAATTCGCCCAATTGATGCTGGCCTTCATGACCTTCGGCGCCGGCTTTTTGATGCGGCCACTCGGCGGCATCATCCTCGGCGCCTATATCGATCACCATGGCCGCCGCAACGGCTTGATGCTGACGCTGGCGCTGATGGCGGTCGGCACCGTCTCGATCGCGCTCGTTCCCGGCTATGCGACGCTCGGCGCGCTCGCCCCGGTGATCGTCGTGCTCGGTCGGCTGATCCAGGGCTTCTCCGCCGGCGTCGAACTCGGCGGCGTGTCGGTTTATCTCGCGGAAATCGCCACCCCCGGCAACAAGGGCTTCTATGTCAGCTGGCAATCCGGCAGCCAACAGATCGCAGTCATTCTGGTCGCCTTGCTCGGCGTGCTCTTGAGCGAAATCGTGCCGCCCGATGCGATGGTGGTGTGGGGCTGGCGCATTCCGTTCCTGATCGGCTGCCTGATCATTCCGCTCCTCTTCATCCTGCGCTCGTCACTGTCCGAAACCGAGGAGTTCGAAAAACGCCGCAGCACGGTGCCGCCGATGTCCGAGATTTTTCTGCGCATCGGCCAGAACTGGCAGATCGTCCTTATCGGCATGCTGCTGGTGACGATGACCACGGTGTCGTTTTATTTCATCACCGCCTATACGCCGACCTTCGGCCGCGAAGTCCTCAAGCTCGGCAATATCGACGCGCTGGTGGTGACGCTGTGCGTCGGCATTTCCAATTTGTTCTGGCTGCCGGTAATGGGGGCGGTCTCCGATCGGGTCGGCCGCAAGCCACTCTTGATCCTGTTCACGGTGCTGATGTTTGTCTCGGCCTATCCGGCGCTGTCGTGGCTGGTGTCGTCGCCGTCGTTCGCTCGGCTTCTGATCGTCGAGCTGTGGCTGTCGTTCATCTACGGCAGTTATAACGGCGCCATGGTGGTGGCGCTGACCGAAATCGTGCCGCTACATGTGCGCACGACCGGATTTTCGCTCGCCTACAGTCTGGCGACCGCGACTTTCGGCGGCTTCACGCCGGCGATCGTGACCTATCTGATCCATGCCACCAACAACCGCGCGGTCGCCGGATTGTGGCTCATGTTCGCCGCGGCCTGCGGCCTGGTCGCGACCCTCTTGGCCTATCGCCAGGGCGCGGAAGCGGCAGCGCCGCCCGGCAGCGCGCCGATGGCGGTGCGGTGACTGCGGCTAGACCAGCATCCGCACGATGGCCATGCCGGCAAAGAGCGCGCCGATTGCCAGCGCCACCGAGGCGATGACGTAGATCGCCGAGCCGGCGAACTGACCTCGCTCGTAAAGCAGCGCGGCTTCGAGCGAGAACGCGGAGAACGTCGTGAAGCCGCCGAGGATGCCCGTGGTTAGAAATAGCCGCCAGCGTTGTGGCAGGCCGGCTTTGAGCGCGAAATACTCGGCGATCAGCCCCATCGCGAGCGAACCAAGGACATTGATGATGAGCGTGCCGTAAGGAAATGCGGTGCCGAGCATGCGTGCCGCGACAATATTGGCGCCGTGCCGCAACGCAGCGCCAAGTCCGCCGCCGAGAAACACGATCAGAAATCCCATTGCAGTTCTCCAAAACGGCCGCGTCCGGCTACGCGATCCAGCCCGTTAGACAGTTCAAAGCTTGAAGGCGGTGGGAGCACACCAGACAGACTCCTACCGACGCCAAGCGCCCAGTAGGAGTCATCAGCGATCACGGCACGATGGACCGTGACTGCGGTTAAAGGGGGACTCCATCCCCGGAATCGGGTCGAATTTTAGCGGCAAAACGCGCGCTTACAAGCGCAAATTCTCGTCGCGTCAGCCCGCCCGGCGCGCGGCCGATGGCTCCTCCGGAAACAACCGATCCGAGAGTTCGGCGGTATAGCGGAATTCGCTTTGCACGATCTTGGCGTTGTTCTTCTCGCGAAGCGCTGCATCCGCTTCGCCATAGAGGAAGGCGAGGAAAGCGTAGCGACGGCCGCGGGTGACCGGCGTGACTTGATGCAGCGCGCCGCAGGAGAACACGATGGCGCCGCCATGCGGCGCGCGATAGCTGCGGCTGCCGAATTCCGGAAAGGTCAAGTCGCAGCCGTCGTAGTCGTGATTGAGGTTGATGGTGACGGCAAAGCGCCGGTGTTGGGCGCCGACATTGACGTTGTCGCGATGCCGGTAGAAATGCCCGCCGACCGCGCTGTCGTAGCAGGCGACGATATAGCGATCCATCCGGGTCGCCGAAAACTGGAAGAAACGCTCGATCGCCGGTACGAGGCGGCGGACGATCTGGCCGCGGATAGCGTCACGTAGATCCGGCACCAACACGCTGAGGTCGTTACGGCGTTTGAGTCGGTAATCGACGACGGTTGCGGTCTGCCCATTGGCATCAAGGAGGAAACCGGAATCCTTGCCGCCGAGCTTGTCGTAGAATTGCACCAGAAAATCGCAGAGCTGAAAGTCGAGGACGCGCGGCACGATCAACACCGGCGCGCTCAAGGGCACGCCGGCCGAATCGTCGACCGCAGGCAGGCTTTGCAGCACGCTGCGCACCGACGCGGCATGTCCCGTCGGATGATCCCAGGGGATATTGGCCACTGCTCGCAACATCGGATCGAGCACGATGGTGCGCGGCATGTCGGCGGCGCCATAGCCGCGGCTGACCGTGCTGTCATAATCGGCGATGAAGGAAATGGCGGGTGTGCTGAGCGCGGTATAATAGGCGGGGTCGCTCGGCGGTGCGGCGAACACGCCATAAAAAACGATGCGATCCTCGTGAAACAGTGACACATTGCGAAGGAGTTCGGTGAGTTCCAGTTGCGCTTTCGGATCGCTTGGCGCGCCGAGAAAGCTGAGCACGATCCAGCGCCCGGCAGCGACCTGCAGATTGAAGGCGCCGTTGCCGATCAGCGGCGCGCCGAACCACGGCACCGGATCGCCCAGGACAACGCCGGCATCTGTTGCACCCATTGCCATGACCGAGACCTCGATTGCGCCTTGCGCCCGCGCCATGGTCGCGGATTTATAGTAAACATTGTCCTAACCGACCGGGCGCGCGCGAATGCGTATGGCGCCGTGTTTCGCCGATGAATGGCAACGTCGGCGACGCGCTATTTGGTGAAATTCCCTGATGGAAAAGTGCGGACTTCCCCGCCGTTTGAGCGGATTTTTAACGATCCGTTAACTACAAAATGCCCAAACTATGGGCGCTGGCCCCGCTCCAAAAAAAGAAAAATGCAATCGGCGGCCGGCACAGCGGGTCAATCAAGGAACACGCCGATGACCAGCAATCAGCTTCGCATTGCCATCGCCTTCATTGTCAGTATCGCCGCGACCGGCGCCTTCGCGGAAGACGGTGTCAGTGGCGACAAGATTGTCTTCGGGCAAGTCGCGGCACTCACCGGACCGGCCCAGGATTTGGGCCAGGGCATGCGTCAAGGCATCTTGGCGGCCTTCGACGACGCCAATCGCCACGGCGGGATTGCCGGCCGTAAGCTCGAACTCAAATCGCGCGACGACGGCTACGAACCGGAAAAAACCGTAGGCGAAACGCAGAAGATCATCGACGAGGATAAGGTGTTCGCCCTGGTCGGCGCGGTGGGCACGCCGACATCGAAGGCCGGTCAGCCGATCGCAACGGCTGCCAAAGTGCCGTTCATCGGGCCCTTTACGGGTGCCGAGTTCTTGCGCGACCCCTACAACCGCTATGTCGTCAATGTCCGCGCCTCGTATTTTCAGGAAACCGAGGCATGGATCGAGCATCTGACCAAAGACCTCGGCGTCTCCAAAATTGCGATCCTTTATCAGGACGATGCCTTTGGCCTGGCCGGTCTTGACGGCGTGCAGCGGGCGCTCGCCAAGCGCAATATGACGCTGGTCGCCTCGGGCTCGTTCAAACGCAATACGACGGCGGTCAAATCGGCACTGCTGGACATCATGAAGGGGCAGCCGGAGGCAGTGGTGACCGTTGCGCCATATCAACCGGTCGCCGAATTCATCAAGCTCGCGCATCAGGTCAAACTGAACGCGATGTTCGTCGCGATCTCGTTTGTCGGCTCGGATTCGCTGGCCCATGAACTCGGCAGTGAAGGCTCCGGCGTCGTCGTTAGCCAGGTCGTGCCGTCACCGTGGGACAAGACGCTGCCTGTCGTCGCCGAATATCAGGCGGCGCTCGCGGCCGATGCCGCCGGCGCCAATCCCGGCTTCGTCTCGCTGGAAGGCTATCTGGTGGGTCGGCTTGTCGTCGAAGCGCTCAAGCGTGTCGACGGCGAGCCGACCCGCGAGAAACTGCTCAACGCCGTCAATGCGGCACCGTTCGATCTCGGCGGTATCAAGCTGACCTATAGCCCGACCAAGAACCAAGGTTCCGACGAGGTGTTTTTCACGATTTTGCAAGCCGACGGCTCGTTTAAGCCCGTGGTCAGACTTGTCAGAATGGCCGGGCCGTGATGGCGATCGGAGCCGTTCGGCGGTCCAGTTCGAATGTCGGCCGGTTTTGCGAGCGGTTGGTCGCGCTGTCTTGGCTGAGCACGATCCGGTCTCGGCTTTATCTGGCGTTTGGCGTCACCGCCGGCATGACCGTCGTCGGATCGCTTTTCGCGCTCTTTGCATCGACCAATATCAGCACGACCTTGAGCGAGATCGCGTCGCGGAGCATGCCGGCGACGGTGGAATCGTTTCGCCTGTCGGAGGAAACGAGCCGCCTCATCGCCGCCGCGCCGCGCCTCATGTCGGTCGCGGACGAACGCCACCGGGCGGAGATCGCCGCCGAAATCAATGCGCAATCGCACAGTCTTGAAGCGAGGATTGGGCGATTGCGCGCGCTCGACGCCAGCGAAAGTGATGAAATCGCGGTGGCCCGTGCGGCGATGGCAGAACGCCTCGACGCGCTCAACGAGGCCGTCGCTGATCGTATCAGAATTTCCGATCAACGGCGCGCGCTCGCGATTGCCGTCCGCAAGGCCCATGAAATCCTGCTCGAAGCGCTGACACCGGCGATCGACGACGCCAATTTCGATCTGATGACCAAAAGCCAGGCGGCGGAGAATCGGACGGAACTCAACCAGTCCATCGATGCGCTGCGACGGCTCCTCGAAGTGCAGGCAGACACCAATCTTCTCGCCGGCCTGCTGATCGAATCCTCGATGGTCACCGATGTCGCGAGCCTGCCGCCGATGCGCGACCTCATCGCCGCGGCAGGGCGCAATATCGATACCAACCTTAAGGCCTTACCGGACACCGAACAGCGTACCAAATTGGTGACGCTTTACGGCAAGCTCGCCGCCTTGGGCGGCGAATTCGGCATCATGACGCAACGCACGAACGAGTTGACGCGGGAGCACGACGCGCAGGAGGTCTTTACCGCTGCGCTCGCGGAGGCGACGCGGCTCAGGACCGCCGTGGAAAGTCTGATCCAACGGCAGAGCACCTTCGCGCAATCGCTCTCGGCGCGAGCGATTTCCCAGATCGAGATCGGCCGGATCATTCTGGTCGTGTTGAGCGTGGCAGCGCTCACCGTCGCCGGCTTGATCGCCTGGTTCTATGTCGGCCGCAGCATTGTCGGTCGTCTGACATTGCTCAGTGGCGCCATGCGCCAGATCGCGGCGGGTGAGGCGAACGTGCCGGTGGCTGTCGGCGGGCACGACGAAATTGCCGGCATGGCGCAAGCACTGCTCGTGTTCCGTCAGGCGATCGCGGACGTGACGGTGGCGCGCCAGCGTGAAGGCGATCGAGCCCAGCAATCGGAACTGCGCCGGCAGCAAATGGAGGCAGCGACGCGGGAGTTCGAGCGGGCGGTAAACGATATCGTCCAGGCGCTCGATGGCGCGTCGAGCACGATGGACCATTGCGCCCAGATCATGGCGGAAACCGCCAAGCACAATCAAACCCAAGCTAACGCTACCGCAGCGGCCTCCAAGGAAGCGACGGCGAACGTCAGCAATGTCGCCATGGCGGCGGATGAAATCGCGCAATCTGTCGAACAGATTTCCAATCAGGCGCGCTTTTCGGCTGACATCGCGCAGAAGGCCAGCGGTGAAGCCAAGGCGATCATCGGCACGGTCGAGCGGCTCGCCGCGACGGTAGGTCAGATCAACAACGTCAGCAACCTCATCCGCGACGTAGCCGCACAAACCAATCTGCTGGCGCTCAATGCGACAATCGAAGCGGCGCGCGCCGGCGCCGCCGGTCGCGGCTTCGCCGTCGTCGCCCAAGAGGTCAAAAGCCTCGCCGCGCAGACCGAGAAGGCGACGGGCGACATCACTCAGCAGATATCGTCGATCGAGGGCACGACGTCCAGCATGGTGCAGGCGATGAAGGCGATCGCCGGTACCATCGTGCAACTCGACGAGAACGCCACCGACATTTCGGTCGCAGTGCAGCAGCAAGATGCGGTCAGTAAGGAAATCGCGCGCAACGCCAATGCCGCCGCGGGACGGACGCGCGAGGTCTCCGCGAGTGTCGCGCAGGTCTCCGATGCCGCTGCCAAAACCGGCGAGGTCGCCGAGGCCGTTCTCAATGCCGGCGGTGAACTCGCGGCGAAGTCCGGGCGGTTGCGGGCCGAGGTCGAGCGCTTCTTGGCTCAGGTCCGCGTCGCGTGAGCCGAGCCGGTCAAAGCTTCTGCGAGATGCCGACATAATAGCCGCGCCGCGCGCCGAATTGCGGCGCAAAGACGCCGATGCCGGACCCGTCACGCAACTCGTAGACCTGGTCGAACAGATTGACGACATCAAAGCGCACAGTCGCGGGCTTGTAGTCCGGTGACCAATGGAAATCCTGGGCAATACCGGCATTGATCACCGCATAGGGTGTCGTGTGCAGCGTATTGGGCACGAACCCATCCGATAGATCGCCGGCGCGGAGGCCGCTGCCATAGATCAGGTCGGAGGTAAACAGCGTGTCGTACCAGCGATAGGATACCCCGGCCGAGCCGGTCATGCGCTGCATGTCGTCGGTGTAGTGATAAACATGCTGTAGAAATGCGAGAGTAGCCGCATCGAATAGATACTGGTTCGACTCCGCGTTGATCGCCCTCGTTATATTGTAAGAAAAGTTTGCATAAGCGTTGAAGTTTCCATTGTTGTATTTGAGTTTGAACTCACCGCCCTCGCTGTAGCCGCGTTCCCAGTTGAACTGGGTCAGGACGACGGCGGCGCCGAACTGGCCGTCGTCGATCATGTCCCTCGCCATCTTGTAATAGGCGTCGAGGCCCATGGTCAGGCCAGGCAGCACAGTCTGATCCACGCCGACGTCGAAATAATGGGCGCGTTCGGGCTTGACCGGGTCAGCGACGAATTGGTCGGGTTGATTTGTGGTATTGGCGAACAGCGCGATATTGGACTGGGTCGCTTGCGCCTGATAGGGCGGCGTAAAATAGCGCGCATAGCCGGCGTGAATGGTGGTCCCGGCGATTGGCTTGTAGACGACGCCGAAACGCGGGCTGAGTTGGTTGGCGTCGACGAATTGATACAATTGATCGAAGCGCAGGCCGCTGTTCACCGTCAGTTGGTCGGTCAGCTTCCATTCGTCCTGGATGTAAGTACCGATGTTCCAGCCGAGTAGCGAGGTCTGATCGGTGATATTGAACGGCGGTCCGGTAACGGCGCCGACATCGCCGGGCATGACGGTTGAGACATTGGTGACATTGGTCTGTTCACCCGTTACCGCGAAGCCGCCCCTGAGCGTATGGCGGTCGTTCACAATATAGGAGCTATCGAACTGCGTGCCGGTAAGCGTGCTCTGCCGCGTAACGTCGGACGCGACGTCGTTGAACGCCAGGTCGCCGAACACGTCCGGTACGAAATGGACCTCGGCGTAGCGTGAGAAGAAGGCAAGTTGCGCGTCGCCATCGGTGCCGTGCTTCTGCAACGATGCGATGCTGAAGGCATAGGTGTCGTATTCGTTCTCGTCGAGGCTCGAGGAAGTCATATTGACCGGGAAATCGCCGGTCTGAGTCTGCCCCGGATTATTCGGTATCTGGAACTTGCTGTAAGACAATCCGGACATGAAACTCAAACGCGTCGAATCGTCAAGCAGCGTCGATGCGTAGCCGAAGAACTTGCCCTGCGCGGTGCGGTCGTGGATGGCGTTGAGGCCCGGCGTCAGATTCTCGAGCCCGAGATCGTTCCAGTCGCCGCGGGCAGTAACGAAATATTCCGATTTGCCGAAGCTGCCGCCGTAATCGATGCTGGGCGTGATGGTTTGTCGGCTGCCGCCATAGAGGCTGACCTCGCCGCCAGGTGCTGCAAAACTTCGGCTGGTGATATCGAGCACGCCCGCGGTGCGCAGGCCGTATTCGGCGGGCAGCGCTCCGGTGAGCAGCGACATGCTGCCGATGAAATTGGTGTCGAGAAAGGCGCCGAGGCCCGATACGCCTTCCGGGACGACCACGCCGTTGATGCGAATCTGGACGTTGGCGTACTCGTTGCGAACGTGGAAGTTCGGATTTGACGTCGCGGTGTCATAGGACACGCCCGGCAATTGCAGAACGACCTTGTCGATCGGGGTATTGTCGCCCTGCGGCAGTTTTTCGATTGCGGCGCGAGTAATCGTGGCCGTCGAGGCGCCGGTTTTTGGCAGCAGATTGTCACGGGCTTGATCGAGTCCGGTCATCGCGGTGTCCAGCGCCGCTTGCGCGGGCGTTGCGGCGTTGTCGGCGACCGCCGGCGGAATTCGCTCAGGACGCCGTTGCGCGTCCTTGGGCTTCGGCTTGTGTTTCGGCGCCGTGACGATAATCTCGGGCATTGGCACAGCGGCGGCCGGCTTGGGCGATGGTGGTACCGGCGGCTCTTGCGCGAGCGCAACACGCATCGAAGCCAAGCCCAGCGCGACGGCGAGTGCGGCGATCGTTAGTTCGCGCCCGAAGCTGAAAACCGAAACCCTTGCAGTGTCACCGAATGTTGCCACGCGCCGTCTCGTCATCATAGTTTAGAACTATTAAAAATCTACTGGTACTTCAATATGTTGGTAGCAAGCGAAGTATTGTCAGACAACACCTAAATGTAATTCCAGCGCCGAAAGTAATTGTAATAATTAAAAACTGACGTTTTGCTTGTTGTAGTAATTCTAGATGGTACATGCCGCAGCAAAATTCTGGCGTCCGATCAGCACCGTGCGCAGCCACGATGGCGCGGGTGTCGATTCTCAGCCGCGTAGGCGCCGATAATCGGCGTAGAGCGGCTCCCACATTCGCGCCCGGATCGCGCCGGCAAGGGCCTCATCGGACGCTGGCTTGGCGAGACCTTCGGCTTGCGCCCGTTTGGCGACGGCCTGCGCGACATGAAAGGTCAGCTTCCGGATATCGACAAGAGGCGGCAAGAGATTAGCGCGCGGATCTGCTTTCGCGGGCGAAAACGCCGCGACGACCTTCGCGGCGGCAAGAAACATCGTATCGGAAATGCGGCGAGCATCGGTTGCAATCGCGCCGAGTCCGATGCCGGGGTAAACATAGGCATTGTTGGTTTGGTCGACGCGGAATTGCCGACCATTGCGCGCGACCGGCGGAAACGGGCTGCCCGTGCCGATGACGGCGCGGCCTTGCGTCCAGGCATCGAGGTCCGCAGGCGTGGCCTCGGCACGATCGGTGGGATTGGATAGCGGGAAGATCACGGGCTGGTGCACGTGGCTGGCCATCTCGCGCACGACCGCCTCGGAGAAGGCGCGCGGCTGGCCGGATGTGCCGATGAGCACCGTCGGTTTGGCATTGGCGACGACGTCGGCAAGATCGATCCGGTCCGCGGCACTGCATTTCCACTGCGCGAGCCGTTCGCGCGATTGCGCGAAAGGCGTTTGGAAGGATTGCAGGCCGGCCATGCCGTCGACCAAGAGACCTTGACGGTCAACCAGGTAAAAATGGCTGCGCGCTTCCGCTTCGCTCAGCCCCGCCTCGACCATGGCGCGTAACAGCAGGGCGCAAATGCCTGTGCCGGCCGAACCCGCGCCGAGCACGGCGACGCGCTGCTCCGGCAGTGGCACGCCCGTGACATTGATCGCGCTCAACAATGTGCCGACCGCAATCGCAGCGGTGCCCTGAATGTCGTCGTTGAACGTGCACAAGTGATCGCGATAGCGGCTCAGCAGCCGGTTGGCGTTGCCGATGGCAAAATCCTCCCAGTGCAGGAGAACATGCGGCCAGCGCTCACGCACGGCGGTGACGAATATTTCGACCAGTTCGTCATATTCGGCGCCGCGAACGCGCTCGTGCTGCCAGCCGATATAAAGTGGGTCGGCCAAATGTTCCTTATTGTCGGTGCCGACATCGAGAATGATCGGCAGCGTTGTCGACGGATGCAGCCCGGCGCAGGCGGTATAGAGCGCGAGCTTGCCGATCGGGATTCCCATGCCGCCTGCACCCTGGTCGCCGACGCCGAGGATGCGCTCGCCATCGCTGACCACGATCGCCTCGACGCGATCGAATCGCGGGTGGCCTAGGATTGTCCGGATCAGTTCCTTGTGCGGCAGGCTGAGGAACAGGCCGCGCGGCTTGCGAAAGATGCGGCTGAAGACCTGGCAGCCCAGCCCGACCGTCGGCGTGTAGACGACCGGCATCATCTCTTCGATGTTGCGGGTCAATAGCGCGTAGAACAGCGTTTCGTTGGAATCCTGCAATCCGCGCAGGAAAATGTAGCGTTGCAGATCGCTGCCGAGCCCGCGAAAGGCATCAAGCCGCCGTTTGACCTGGTAGTCGAGCTCGGCGACATGCGGCGGCAGGAGACCATGCAAATCGAAGGCGTCGCGCTCGGCCTCGGTGAAGGCCGTGCCTTTGTTGAGCAGCGGATCGTTCAGCAGTTCGTAGCCGCTTAACGCGGTCTCGACGATCGTCGTATCCATCGGCCCCGGCGCTCCAGCCCGCAGCACGATACCCGCGAACGGCGGTTTTCCATAGGCCCTTGTGGGCGCGTCATCGGGCTGGTTTCAGGCTACCGGAACGACTTGGCTTACTTGACTCCAGCGGCAACCGCGGATGGCCGCTGGTCTTCGGCGCGGCTTCGATCCGCAGATGATCCTGTTGGTACTTCCTTGGCCCGCCGAAGCTGATCTGGCGATAGCCGGGTTCTGGCGTCGATGTTTCTCGTCGATGCTGACTAGCCCTCGACTTCGGTCTCCGGCCGATCGTCGCCGCGCGCCAGCTCCTCATGCCACTTGCCGTCGGCGTCTTCCCAGGAAATTGCCCTGGTCTCGCCCGCGACGTGTTGCTCGAGCGCGGCGCGCTGTGCCGCGGCGCGGGCCTTGTCATGGCTAGGGAAGGTCTCGGAAAAGACGCCGTTGACCTGGTAGGCCCAGCCGCCGTCATGTTCGACGATGTGATAGGTGATCTTGGACATGCCTGCCCTCCCGCTCGTAAATAACATTATCTAGTACGAAATGTTCCGGCTAGGCGATCAGAGCGGCGGCTTTTTCGCGCTTGCGGCGCGCCTCATAGGCCTTCAAATGCGCGTAGGCGATGCCAAGGAGCGCGGCGCCGCGAGGCGCACTCCCGGCGCGCAACAACAAATCGCCGACGATGTGATCGGCCTCGGTCGGCGCGCCCCGCTCGATGTCGCGCAGCATTGATGCGGCAAATGTGGAGCCCTGCAGGGTCAACATGGATCGGTTTCGAGCCATGGTCGGTTCGCGTGGGGCAAAGCCCTGTGCTGCGGCAATCGCCGAGCATTCATCCAGCATGCTAAGTGCGAGTTCCGTGGCATCCGCCGCCACGATGTCCCCGACCGGGGCTCGCATCAGACAGGTGATGCCGGCCATGGTCGATATCAGCACCCACTTTTCCCACATCTCTTGCAGGATGGCGTTGCTGAGGCGCGACTCGAAGCGCGCGCCCGATAGTGTCGCCGCGATCGCGCCGGCGCGCGCAGAGATGGAACCGTCGCATTCGCCGAACGACAAGCCGTGGGTGTCATTGAGATGGAGGATCCGGCCCTCGCCGTCGAGCGTCGTCGAGATGACGCATTGCCCGCCGAGCACGGCGCCGAAGCGGGCGGCGAGCATGTCCATGTGAGCCATGCCGTTAAGCATCGGCAGAATCGCGGTATTCGGTCCGACGGCGGGCGCGAAGGACTCCATTGCGGAGCCGAGGTCGTAGGCTTTGCAGCTCAGCAGAATGAGATCGTAATGTTCGCACAGCGTTTCCGCTGCGACGGTCGGCGGTGCCGGCAAGTCGGCGTCGCCGTAGGGGCTGCGGATGACAAGGCCGGTCTTCGCCAGTTGCGCGGCACGGCGCGCCCGCACCAGGAAGGTCACATCGCGGCCGGCTTCTTTGAGGCGGCCGCCGAAATAGCCGCCGATCGCGCCGGCGCCAACCACAAGGATACGCATCGGGTCGTCCTGCCTAATTCGCTGGTGGGCGGCGCGGCACGAGCAGATTGCCGGTGAAGACCATCACGGGTTCGGCGTTTTGATTGAAGGTGGTCATGCGGACGCGGAGCATGCCGCGGTCGGGGCGGGACTTGGACGGCCGCACCTCGAGTATTTCGCTTGTGACGTGCAGCTCGTCGCCCGGCCGTACCGGACGCGGCCAGCTTAAATTATCGAATCCGACGCCAAGAATGCCGCCGGCCGGTTTGAATTCGCCCTCGACCATCAGGCGCATGGTGAGCCCGGCCGTATGCCAGCCGCTCGCCACCAGTCCTTGGAACGGCGATTGACGCGCCGCCTCGTCGTCGAGGTGAAATGGCTGCGGATCGAATTGGGCGGCAAAAGCGACGATCTCTTCCTTACTGACGCGCAAGCGACCGGACTTGAAAATTTGCCCCACGGCAAAATCGTCCAGATAATACACCGTCATTTTGGGGTGGCTCCTGAAATCGGCCTGTCGAACCACGCGCCGGCTGCGACCGCGGCCGCATTGATCAAGCCGAATGCGGCCAGCGCGATTGCGAGCGCGATAAAGATGTCGGTGAGACTGCCAAAAAAGCGCAGCGCGAGGAAGCCGCCACCCGCGGCGATGGCCAAGCGCGCCAAATTGGCGAGAAACGGCCACAGCAATCGGCCGGCGCCTTGCGAGGCGAAATAAAGCGCCATACCGAAGCCGAATAGCCCATAGACCGGACCGACAGTGTGCAGATAACGGGAGCCCGCGTCGATCATGGCCGGATCGCTATTGAACAGCGACAGCCAGGCGCGGGGCATCGCGGCGGCGGCGAGCCCGATGATTTCGCAGAGCGTGGCGGCGATCGCGGCGCCGATCCAGGCGACGCGCAGCGCCCGGTCGGGACGCCCGGCGCCGATATTGGTGCCGACCATGGCGACGAGCGGTCCGCCGAGCCCGAATACCAGCGGAATGAGCAGATATTCGAGACGAGAACCGGTGCCGTAACCGGCGATGGCCGCGGGGCCGAAGACGCCGACGAGGCCGGTGGCGATGGCGATGGTCAGATTGGTCTGTACGGTGATCAGCGCCGCCACCGCGCCGACGCGAAGAATGTCGGCAAACAGCGACCAGCGCAGGCGAATACCGCGAAGCGTCAGCCGGACAATGCTTCGGCCTGAGCCCAGATAGGCCGCCAGCACCGCGGCGCCGACCGCATAATAGAGCAGCACCGCGACCGCGCCGCCCGCGACGCCAAGTCTCGGGAAGGGTCCGAGGCCGAAAATCAAGCAAGGCGACAGCGGTATCAGCACCACAACGCCGACACAGGTGACGATCGCCGGAAACGCCATATTGCCGGTGCCGCGGATCACATTGGCAAGCGAATTGAACAGCCAGACCAGGATCGCGCCGGCAAAAACGACCCGCGAATAGGTCATCGCCGCGTCGAGCGAACCGCCGCTGCCGCCCATGGCCGTATACAGCCATCGCCCGCCGGTCAGCAGCGCGAACGTGAAAGCGAGGCCGAACAGAATGCCGATAACGAGCGCGTGCAGCGCCAAGGCATCGGCGTCGCTGCGCCTGCCGCCGCCGAGCGCGCGCGCGATCGCCGATGACATGCCGCCGCCCATGGCGCCTGCCGACATCATCTGCATCAGCATCAGCGGCGGAAACACGAGCGCGACGCCGGCCAATGGATCGGTGCCGAGCTTGCCGATGAAATAGGTCTCCACAAGTCCGACGGAGGACTGCGCGAACATGACGAGCGTGTTGGGTGCGCCAAGCCGAATAAGCGTCGGTGCGATCGCGCCCTCGATCAGGGCGCGGGTGCGCGGGTCGTAACGCGGTTTGTCGGGCGCCGCGGCGGCGCCGGGAAGCGGATCGGCGGCCGCAAGGACAGTCGCGGACGTAAGGTTCGTCGCGGACACAAGGCTTGTCGCGGGCACAAGACTTGGGGCGGACATTCTGTCGCTCCGATCGGCCAATATTGCAGGCGTCGACATATAGGAGTATATACGCCTATATCGGCTGGCAAGACCTTGGAAGGGATTTTTGGTGATGGGGATGCTGTCCGAGGAGACCAATCCGGCGGCCTGCAATTGCCTGGCGCTGCGCCAGGCCGCGCGCCATGTCACGCAATTCTATGATCAATTCCTGGTGCCGAGTGGCCTGCGCTCGACCCAGTATTCGATTCTTGCAAGGCTGCAACGCAAAGGACCGATGACGATCAATGCGCTTGCCGCCGAACTGGTCATGGATCGCACCACGCTCGGCCGCAATATTCTGCCGCTCCAGCGCGACGGGCTTATTGCCGTAGGACCCGGAAAGACCGATCGCCGCAGCAAGGATGTGCGCTTGACGCCCGCCGGGATCGCCCGGTGGCGGTCCGCGCTCAAAGCTTGGGAGAAAGCGCAGGCGCGATTTGAGACTGTGTTCGGCGCTACGCGTGCCGAGACGCTGCGGGCGCTGTTGCAGGAGGTCGCAACGGACCAGCAGATCGCCGCGGCCGGTCCCCAGTAGAGAGTTCACGCGGTACGGCTTTTTCGCTATCATGCGGCAAGATATCAGAGTGCGCCCATGCGCCGGATGCTTGCCCCCGCTGCCTTATCGATTTTCCTCGGCCTTGCGCCTCAGGCTTCGGCCGGGTCGGGGCCCGCCGGAGAATTTTGCTACTGGTGCGTCCGCGACGCCATCTATGCCGACGTCAGCCCGATCGGGCGTCTCGCGGCTAATCCGGATATCGATGAAAGCGTGAAAGGGCCCGAGATTGTGGCGGCGCGTGCCGATATTCATCGGTTGCGCGCATTGCTCGGGCCGGTGCGGCCGGCGCAGGAGCTTTGCTGCTACAGCCGTCCGCGGCTCGATGTCCGCTGATCATTGACGCGCCGGCGGCGCGCCGAACAACCGCGGCAACAGGCGTCCGCGCGTCCGCAGCGACCACTGGCCGAGCCGATCGAGATAGAGATACACTACCGGCGTCGTGTAAAGCGTCAGCAACTGGCTGATGAACAGCCCGCCAACGATCGCGATACCGAGCGGCCGCCGGATTTCGCCGCCATTGCCGAAGCTGAGTGCCAGCGGCATCGCGCCGAGGATAGCGGCCGTCGTGGTCATCATGATCGGCCGGAAGCGCAGGATGCAGGCCCGGTAGATCGCATCGTGGGAGCTGAGATTTTGCGACCGCTTTTCCTCGATGGCGAAGTCGATCATCATGATCGCATTCTTTTTGACGATACCGATCAGGAGGATCACGCCGATCAAGCCGATGATATCGAATTCGGTGTGAAACAGCATAAGCGCCAACAGCGCGCCGACGCCGGCGGAGGGCAGCGTCGAGAGAATGGTGACGGGATGGATGTAGCTCTCATACAACACGCCGAGCAGGATGTAGACGGCGGCAATGGCGGCTGCGATCAGGACCGGCTCGTTGGCGAGTGATTCTTGAAACACCGCTGCCGTGCCGGCGAGACTGCCATGAATCGTGACCGGCATCCGGATTTGCCGCACCGCATTGTCGATCTCGCGCGCGGCGTCACCGAGCGCCGCGCCCGGCAAGAGGTTGAATGAAATTGTGGCCGCGACGAAAAGACCTTGGTGGCTCACCGACAGCGGCGCGTTGCCGGCATTGTAATGGCTGAGCGCGGCGAGCGGGATCATGGTCTCCATCGCTGTCGACACCGCGGCGCCGGAGGATGCGCTGCCTTTGCCGACGTTTGCCAGCGCATTTGTCGCGGCATTGCGCGCCGAGTTGTTATTGGCGTTGGCAGCCGCGCTCGTGCTCGCCGCTGCCGTCTGGCCGGCCGTTGCCTTGGTGGGCGCGGTCACGTTGCCGAACGGCGCATTGCTCTGCGCAGTACCCGATGCGCCGCCGCCCGAAGTCGCGACATAAATGTCACGCAACGACGCCGGATACTGCGTGTAGCGCGGGTCGATCTCCATAACCACGTGATACTGATTGATGGCGCTGTAGATGACCGACACTTGGCGCTGGCCGAATGCGTCATAGAGCGTGTTGTCGATCTGAGCCGGCGTGATGGCCAGCCGTGACGCCATATCGCGGTCCACGACTAGGTCGGATTCGAGGCCGCGCTGCTGCTGATCCGAACTGACATCGGTCACTACCGAACTGTGTTCCAGCGCGGCCACAAGCCGCGGGGTCCATGTCTGAAGGTCTTCGGGGTTGTCGGCCTGCAGGGTGTACTGATAGGCGGCATTGCTCTGCCGGCCGCCGGCGCGAATATCCTGCACCGGAATCAAAAACAATCGGCCGCCGGGAACGCTGGCGAGTTTCGGCCGCAATCGCGCCATCACGTCGCCGATCGCCGGGCGTTCCGAAATCGGTTTCAGCGACACGAACACCGAGCCGGTGTTGATCTGGCCGAAGCCGCCGCCGGAGCCCACTCCGGTATAGCCGACGACATGCTCCACCGCGGGGTCCTGCTGCACGATCGCCATCATCTGCCGCAGCTTCTGCGTCATCAGCTGAAACGACACGCTTTGATCGGCTTGCAGCGACCCGATCATCCGCCCGGTGTCCTGCTCCGGAAAAAATCCCTTGGGCACGATAATAAAGAGGACGATATTCAACACGACGGCGCCGAAGAAAACGCAGAGCACGAGCCGCGAGTGCTGCAGCGCCCAACGCAGCGAACGCTCATAGCCATTAAGCGCCCGGTCGAATAGGCCGGCACGCCGGCGTGCTTCTTGTACCGGCGCGGCGCGCAGAAAAAACGCGGCCATCATTGGCGTCGTAGTCAGCGAGATGACCAGCGAAATCATGATGGCGAGCGAAAGCGTCATCGTAAATTCGCGAAACAAGCGGCCGAGGATGCCGCCCATCAGCAGAATCGGGAGGAACACCGCGACCAGCGACAGGCTGATCGACAACACGGTGAAGCCGACTTCGCGCGCGCCGCGCAGCGCCGCCTGCAGCCGCGGCATGCCGGCTTCGAGGTGGCGCGAGATGTTCTCGAGAACGACGATGGCGTCGTCGACCACGAAGCCGGTGGCGATGGTGAGCGCCATCAGCGACAGGATGTCGAGGCTGTAGCCCAGCAGATACATGGCCGCGAAGGTGCCCAGGATCGAAACCGGCACGGCTACGGAGGGAATCAAAGTGGCGCGAAAATTGCGCAGAAACGCGTAGACGACGAGCGTGACGAGCGTGATGGCGATGACCAGCGTCACTTCGGTGTCGTGCAGCGATTGGCGGATTGTCGTGCTGCGATCAATGGCGATGGTAACGTTCACATCCGCCGGCATCGCCGCTTCGAGATGCGGCAATTCGGCTTTCACGCTGTCGATAGTGTCGATGATATTGGCGCCCGGCTGCCGAAACAGGATGATCAGCACCGAGGGTTCGCCGTTGGAGAGCCCGAGATTTCGCACGTCCTCCACGGAATCCGAGACGTTCGCGACATCCGACAGCCGCACCGCCGCGCCATTGCGATAGGCAATGACCAGCGGTGCGTAATCGAGCGCTTTGGTCGCCTGATCGTTGGTATAAATCTGATAACGGCGATTGCCGTCGGTGATATCGCCTTTCGGGCTATTGGCGTTGGCCGACGCGATCGCGGCGCGCACGTCCTCGAGGCCGATGCCGTATTTGAACATCACCTGGGGATTGACCTCGACGCGTACCGCGGGCAGCGCCGAACCGCCGATGATGACCTGGCCGATGCCGCCGATCTGCGACAGCTGCTGGGCGAAGACGTTGCTGGCCGCGTCGTACATCTGGCCTTGCGTCAGCGTCTTCGACGTCATCGCCAGAATCAGGATTGGCGCATCCGCCGGATTGACCTTGCGGTAGGTAGGATTGGATTTCAGGCTCGACGGCAGGTCAGCGCGGGCGGCATTGATAGCGGCCTGCACGTCGCGTGCTGCGCCGTCGATGTCGCGGCTGAGGTCGAATTGCAGCGTAATGCGGGTTTGGCCGATGCCGCTCTGCGACGTCATTTCGCTGACATCGGCAATTTGGCCGAGATGGCGCTCCAGCGGTGCGGCGACGCTGGTCGCCACTGTTTCCGGGCTGGCGCCGGGAAGCTGCGCGTTGACCGAAATGGTTGGAAAGTCGACTTGGGGCAGCGGCGCCACCGGCAGCTTCCAGAACGCCAGAACGCCGGCAAGCGCGATGCCGATCGTGAGCAGCGTGGTCGCTACCGGCCGATTGATGAAGGGCGCGGAGATGTTCATCCGTCCGGCGTTCCGGACGCGAGCGGGTTCGCGGGCGGCCGGCCGGTCAAGCGACGAGCGAGGCGGTCGAAGTAGAGATAAATGACCGGCGTGGTGAACAGCGTCAGCATCTGGCTGACGATCAAGCCGCCGATGATGGCGATGCCGAGCGGCTGCCGCAGCTCTGAACCGGTGCCGGTTCCGACCATCAGCGGCAACGCACCCAGGATCGCGGCCATGGTCGTCATCATGATCGGCCGGAAACGCAACAAACAGGCCCGATAGATCGCATCGCGTGGGGCGAGGCCCTCGGCGCGCTCGGCGTCGAGCGCAAAGTCGATCATCATGATGGCGTTTTTCTTGACGATGCCGATCAGCAAAATGATCCCGATGATGGCGATGACATCGAGGTCGTATCGCAGAGCCATCAAGGAAAGCAGCGCACCGACGCCGGCCGACGGCAGCGTCGAGAGGATGGTGATCGGATGGACGAAGCTCTCGTAGAGCACGCCGAGCACGATATACATCGCCACCACCGCAGCGATGATCAGAAACACTTCGTTGGCCAAGGACGACTGAAATGCCGCCGCCGTGCCTTGGAATGCGGTGATGAAGCTCAACGGCAGGCCGGCTTGCGCCTCCGCTTGTTGAATGGCGGTAACGGCGGCACCGAGCGAGTAGCCCGGCGCCGTATTGAACGAGATCGTGGTCGCTGGAAATTGACTGAAATGCGTGATCAGCAACGGCGAAGCCCGCTGCTCGATATGGGCGATCGCGGAAAGTGGCACTTGCCCATTGGTCGACGACGAAGACGAGGGCAGATAGAGCGAGGACAATCCAGTCAGCGATTTCTGCAGATTGGGGGCGATTTCGAGGATGACCCGGTACTGGTTCGATTGGGTATAGATCGTCGACACGATGCGCTGGCCGAAGGCGTCGTAAAGCGCATTGTCGACGGTTGCAGGCGTAATGCCGAAGCGGCTGGCGGTGGCGCGATCGATCACGAGGTCGACGGCGAGGCCTTGTTGTTGCAGGTCGCTCGCCACATCGGTGAGCTGCGGCAGTTGGCTGAGCCGCTGCACCAGGCCCGGCACCCAGGTGTTGAATTCCGACGCATTGGCGTCCTCCAACACGAAGTGATAGGGCGCACGGCTGATGGTCGAATCGATCGTCAAGTCCTGTACCGGCTGCATGTAGAGCGTGATGCCGGCGACGCCGGCCACTTCCTCTTCCAGCCGCCGGATGATGGCGGAAGCGGATAAATTGCGGTCATCGTGCGGTTTGAGCGTAATCAGAAAGCGGCCGGCATTGAGCGTCTGGTTGGTGCCGTCGACGCCGATGAAAGAGCTCAAATTGTCGACATCCGGATCTTTCAGGATCGCCTCGGCAAGCTGATTTTGCAGGTCCGCCATCGCCTCGTAGGAAATGCTCTGCGAAGCTTCCGAAATGGCTTGGATCATGCCGGTGTCCTGCACCGGAAAGAATCCCTTCGGGATCACGACATAGAGCAGGACCGTCAACGCCAAGGTTCCGAGCGCGACTGCGAGCGTCGCCGGCTGGCGGTCGAGCACCCAATTCAGGGCCCGGCCGTATTGCGCGATCACCGCTTCGAAGGCGCGCTCGGCGGCGAGGTCGAATCTCGACCGCTCGGCTTCCGGACGATGCCGAATGAGCCTCGCGCACATCATCGGCACCAGCGTCAGCGAGACGACGGCGGAGATGATGATCGTCACCGCGAGCGTGATCGAGAATTCGTGAAACAGGCGGCCGACTACGTCGCCCATGAACAGTAACGGGATCAGCACGGCGATCAGCGAGATGGTCAGCGAAATGATGGTGAAGCCGATCTGCGCCGAACCGCGCAACGCGGCTTCGAGCGGGTCCATGCCGTCTTCGACGAAGCGCGCGATATTTTCGATCATGACGATGGCGTCGTCGACGACGAAGCCGGTGGCGATGGTCAGCGCCATCAGCGACAGATTGTCGAGACTGAAACCCAACAAGTACATCGCGCCGAAGGTGCCGACGAGCGACAGCGGCACCGACAGGCTCGGGATGATGGTGCCGGGAAGCGTGCGCAGGAAGACGAAGATGACCAGCACGACGAGCACGACGGCGAGGCTGAGCTCGAATTCGACGTCGGCCACCGAGGCGCGGATCGTGACGGTCCGGTTAGAGAGCACCGCGACATCGATCGCCGACGGCAGCCCCGCGGTGATCTGCGGCAACAGCGCTTGGATGCGGTCGACGACCTGAATGATATTGGCGCCGGGCTGGCGCTGAACATTGATGATGATCGCCGGCGTCGTGTTGGCCCAGGCGGCGAGTTTGGTGTTTTCAGGACCGCGGACGATGGTCGCCACGTCCGACAGTCTGACTGGCGAGCCGTTACGATAGGCGACGATGAGCTTCTGATATTGATCGGCGCTCGTCACCTGATCGTTGGCATTGATGGTCAGTGCCTGGGTGGGGCCGTCGAAGTTGCCCTTCGGTGTGTTGACATTGAGGTTGCCGAGCGTGGTGCGAATATCGTCGACATTCAGGCCGTAAGCCGCGAGCGTTTGCGGATTGACCTGGATACGCACGGCCGGCCGCTGACCGCCGCTGATGCTGACCAGGCCGACGCCGGTCAATTGCGAAATTTTTTGCGCGAGCCGGGTCTCGCTGAAATCTTCCAGATCGGTGAGCGCCAGCGTTTTCGACGTCACCGCGAGCGTCAATATCGGCGCATCGGCGGGATTGACCTTGGCGTAGATCGGTGGCGTCGGCAGGTCAGCTGGCAACAGATTGCCGGAGGCGTTGATGGCGGCTTGGACCTCCTGTTCGGCGACGTCGAGGCTGAGATCGAGGTTGAACTGCAGCGTGATTACCGACGCGCCGCCCGAACTCGCCGACGTCATCTGGTCGAGGCCTGGCATCTGACCGAACTGCCGTTCCAACGGCGCCGTGACCGAGGACGTCATGACTTCCGGGCTGGCGCCGGGATAGAGCGTGGTGACTTGAATGGTCGGATAATCGACTTCGGGTAGGGTCGACAGCGGCAGGAACGAATAGGCCACGAAGCCCGACAGCATGATGGCGACCATCAAAAGCGTGGTGGCGACCGGGCGTAGGATGAAGGGTTCCGAGACGTTCATCGCAGTGTTTCACCGCCGCGCAGGGGGTAGGGCATTTCGCTGAGCAGAATCATGCTCGGCAACGGCGCCGTCACTGGCCGCTCGGCGGTGAACCATTCTGCGGCTGGCCGGAGCGCTGCCGCTGATCGCCTTGGCCGTTCTTCCCTCGGTCCCGGTTTTGGCCGCCGCCTCGCGCTCCCGGGGGACCGGCGGGCTGCCCGTTCTCGGCCACCACGCTGACGTGAAGCCCGTCGCGCAAGCGGTCGGTGCCGTCGATCACAACCCGCTCGCCGGCGGCAAGCCCCGAATTGACGGCCGTGAAATCGCCGTCGACAACCCCGGTCACAATCTGCCGTACCGAGACGGTAGAGTCGGCATTGATCACATACACATAGGCACCAGGCGAGCCACGCTGAATCGCCGAGGTCGGGACGGTGACGACGTTCTTCAGCGTCGTCACCAGGAGCCGGGCGTTGACGAACTGGTTCGGAAATAATTTGTTGTCGGTGTTGTCGAACTGCGCGCGCACCTTCACGGTGCCTGTGGTGGTGTCGATCTGATTATCGACCGCCGATACCTGGCCCGCCGCGAGCTGGTGCAAATTCGCGCGATCGTAGACAGTCACCGGCAGCGCGCCGCCGGCGCTGAGTTGTGGCATGATGCCGGGAAGTTCGTCCTCCGGTATGGAGAAGATCACCGTGATCGGCTGCAATTGCGTGATCACGGCGATGCCGGAGGCTGACGTCGTTTGCACATAATTTCCCGGATCCACCAGGCGTAGCCCAACGCGGCCCGTGACCGGCGACACGATGTGGCAATAGGCGATGTTGAGATTTTGCGCATCGACCAAGCCCTGATCCTGCTTCACCGAGCCGGTGTATTGTTGCACGATGAAGACCTGATCGTCGGCCTGCTGCTTGGCGATCGAATTCTGCTGTGCCAAGGTTTGATAGCGCGTCAGATCCATCTGCGCCTGCGCCAACAGCCCCTCATCGTGAGCGAGCTGGCCTTCGTATTGTTCCTTCAGGATCTCATAGGGGCGTTGATCGATTTGGGCGAGAAAGTCGCCTTTCTTGACCAACTGACCCTCGGTAAACGCAACCGCCGTGAGTTGACCGTTGATCTGCGTCTGCACGGTCACGGTCGCGAGCGGGGTTACGGTACCGAGCGCATTGACGATTTCGCGAACATCGCCCAAGGCCACCGTCGCGGCGCCGACGCTCTGTAGCCCGCCCGGTGGGAAGCGGCCGGCGGTCGGCGCCGGCTTGGTCCAGCGCACGGTTTCATAGACCGTCAATGCGAGGAGGATTGCGAGCACCCCGCCGCCGATCCAGAATCTCGATCGCGACCGCGTCGTAACACGCGCTTCAGGCGCAGGCCGGCGGATATTGGGCGGCAGGTCGTCTTCAGTTCTGCGCGTACGCTCGTCCATGATGGGCGTTCATCGTTCCCGAGATGCTCGACTTATAAAGTGCGCCGCCTGCACCCGCCTAATGAATATTCCCTAATGAGCGCGCCAGCGCGCCCACACACTGCCGGATGCGAGAACTTACCGGGCAAGACTCGCGAGGATGACGCGGCCGAGGGCTCTTGGCGCCACCCGCAGTTTCATCGGAATCGTAAGTTTAATCAAGTGTTTGACTGGATTTACTGATCATAAGGAGTGGCGCGTAAGTGGCCCCGGGCCAGATCGAAGCCGTCCCGGCATTATTATTGGGTTGCCGGCAATGCGACCGGCGGGTTCGACGGCGTCGGCACCTTGGGCAATAGCTCGACGGCGAGCGGTGTCGGCGATTCGAGTTTTGGCACCAGGGAAAAGTCCTTCTGCAATTGGAACTGATCGGGCACCAGAATCGTATCCCAACCGCCGCCCAATGCCTCGATCAAGCTGACGCTGGCGAGGTACAGATCTTGCCGCACCGTCAACTCGCCCTCCTCGTCGGCGAGCAGCGTGTTCTCCGCCGTCACCACCACAGTCAAGTCGACAATTCCCGCCCGGTATTGATTCATGTCGACGCGCACGGCTTCGCGCGCGTCCCGCACGGCCTGCTGCTGCAAGGCGAGTTGACGCGACAGGATGCGCACTGCGGCGAGCTCATCTTCCACTTGCTGAAACGCCGTGAGAACTGTCTGCCTGTAATTGGCGACGCTTTCCCAATAGACCGCACGCGCGGCGTCGACTTGCGCCGACGTCAAGCCGCCGTTGAACAAAGTTTGTGTTCCCGCAGCTCCGATCGAGCCGATCGAGCGCGCCGCGTTGAATGGAGTTGGAATCGGCCCGAGATATTGCAGCATGCTGGAGAGCGATATATCCGGGAAATAGGCGGCCTCGGCGACGCCGATCAGCGCGTTTTCCTGCTGCATGGTCCGCTCCGACGCCGCGATATCGGGGCGCCTTTCGAGCAGTGTCGAGGGAATCGCAACGGGTATCTTCGGGATGCCGCCGCCAAGACCGCGTCGCGCGACTGTGAGTTCGGACGGCGGCCGTCCGATCAGGATGGCGATGGCGTGCTCGAATTGGGCGCGCTGTACCCCGACATTCAGCGCCTGCGCCTCGGCATTTTCGACCTGCGCCGAAGCGAGCGCGAGGTCTGCCGGCGACACACTCGCCAAGCCCGGCCCGGAACAGCAGCCGGCATTGACCTTGTCGCGCGTGACCCGAAGCGTCTCCTTGTCCTGCACGACGGTGCGCTCAAGCAGCGCGCTCAGGGAATCCGCGGCGCGAAGATTGAAATAGGCGGTGGCGAGTTGCGCCTGCGCCGACAGTTTGGCGTTGTCGAGATCGGCGGCGCTGGCTTGCGCGGCCGCGGTATTGCTCTCGATCTGCCGCCGAATTTTGCCCCAGACATCGAGATCCCAAGTGCCGCTGATCGGTGCGTTGTATTGGGTCGTGTATCTGGTGCCCAGCCCCACTCCGACCGCGCTTCCGCCCGTGGTGCCGGCCAGTGAGCCTGTCCGTGTCCGCGTAACGCCATATCCAGCGGTCGCCGTTGGGAAGAGCGCCGCTTGCGCTTCTCGGATGACCGCTTTGGCCTCCTCAAAGGCCGCCGCTGCCGCCGCAACCGTCTGGTTGGAGATTTCGACCTGTGGCAACAGCGTATCGAGTGCGGGATCGCGATAGACTTTCCACCAGTCACCGCGATCGACATCGTCGCGCGGATCGGCGAGCTTCCAGCCTTTCAATTCCTTATATTGCGTCGGCGCCGGTGCGGCTTCGCGCTCGTAATTGGGCCCTACAGCGCAACCGGCGAGTGCCAGGGCGATAACCAAGGCAGGGGCGCAAGTCTGCTTGCCTGAATAAACTCTGCGCCGCACCCAACTACCCCGATGCATACCAGCATGGGCCAACGCAAGCACTGCCCGCAACCCGTTGCTGTAAACCCCCAAATACGCTGCTCGACGCACAAGACTACAAGACAATCGTACCAACGACCGCGTTAAGCATGCCCAACCCAGGCGTGAAGATCAACCGCAGCCCGTAATCGAGCCGTGGCGTAACTCTTTATCGGACGCGATGTGATATTCGGGCGACACCGCCATCCACGCTCCGGAGTTTTTCCGCTACGGCGCAGCTCCCAGATTAAATCTTCTCCATCTTGCGTGCCGGATCTTGAACCATTCCGGCTGGCCACAATTATTCAAACGAGCGATTGAAATCCGAACCGGATTTCGGTGCATCGCAGCATTACGTCAAGGCGCTGGAACCGGGTTCCATATCTTGCGTTGCCGATGCGACATGGAGGCAATTTCGATGAACGCCTTTGCGAAAAGACCTTCTGATTCCGGTCAGTCGAGCCTTCGAACATTCGGGCTCGGCTGCAGCGCGGTCGCTCTGACGCTATGTCTCGCGACCGGGGCAAGCTTTGCTGCCAAGCCCGCCGGTCATCCCGCTGGAGGGCACCCGGCCGGAGGCGGAGGGCATCCTGCGCCGCACTTCAGCGCTCCCCATGTGAGTGCAGCCCATGTCGGTGCAGCCCATGTCGGTGCAGCCCATGTCGGTGCAGCCCATGTCGGTGCAGCCCATGTCGGTGCAGCCCATGTCGGTGCAGCCCGTCTCGGCGTTTCGCATCTCAGTGCCGGACGGGCATTTGCCCATGTGCATGCTGCGTCGCATGTGAGCCATTCCTCCGTCTCACGCGCCGCGCATGTCTCTCACTTCGCACACCCGTCATTCGCCGGGCGGTCGCGGTTGGCCCATGTCACGCCATCGACCCGAACAACAGCGCACTCCCTGGCGACGACGGCGCATCCTCTTACGGCTGGTGCTCATGCCTTCCCGCATGCCCGCTCCGCAGCCTTCCACGCCGATCCGAGAGCCTTCGCTGCGCATCGGCAGTTTGCCGCCAACGCCGCGTTCCGGCCGTTCTGGCATCACGGCTGGCACCCTTACAATCATCTCGGCTGGATCGGTCCGGTATTCTGGCCCTATGCCTACGGAGATTTCTTTTATTACGCGCTGTGGCCTTCCGATTATGATGTCGATCCGTTCTGGGCCTATGGCTATGGCGATATCTACCAGGCCATCTTCTCGCCCTACGACTATGGCGATTACGTGCAGGGACCTGGCGCGCCGACGCGGATGGCGACCCTGACGCAAGGCATGGCGCAAAGTTGTGCCGACGAAGCCGCCGAAGTCACGGGCTGGCCGCTCGACCAGATCCAGGCGGCCATCCAGCCAGACGGCCAGCAATCCTCCCTGCTCGACAATCTCGGCAATGCGCTCGTCAAAGCCAGCGACGAAGTCAAAGCGCATTGCCCGACTACGGTCTCATTCGCGCCGACCGCGCGGCTCGATGCCATGCAGCAGCGTCTGCAAGCGCTGGCCGATGCGGTGACTATCGTCAGCCCGCCGCTCGATAAGTTCTACGCGTCACTGAGTGACGAGCAGAAAGCGCGTTTCAACGACATCGCGCCGCCGGCGCCGCAACAGGCCGGCGCGCCGAAGGGTCAGCAGCAGGGCTCGCCAAACCTGCAGGCGCAGTGCAACGCCAGCGTCATGGCATGGCCGACCGATCAGATCGATCGCGTGGTGCATCCGAATGACGCGCAGCGGGCCAAACTCGATGCGCTGCAGTCGGCGGCCGCCCAAGCTGCAGACACCATCAAGGCGGCGTGTCCGACCGAACTGCCGGCCACCCCGCCGGACCGGCTGGCGGCAATCGGCAAGCGGCTCGACGCCATGCTGCAAGGCGTCAACACAGTGCGGCCCGCGCTCGCGAATTTCTACGACTCGCTGAGCGACGAACAGAAGGCGCATTTCGACGGCATGGGCCGGCAGTTGTTCGCGGCAAACCAGGAATAGCGGCCGACGCGAATTGCGAGTGGCGAGTAGCGAGTGGGAGATTGGCGAAAATAACGCTAGTCTCCGTTCGCTACCGGCCGTTTCGCCATTTGCGGAGATCCTCGTGAGCATTCCCAAACCCAGTTACAATCCGCCGTTCAATATCACCCGCGCCAGCCATGTCGTGCTGAACGTGACGGACCTCGGCAAAAGCCGTGCGTTTTACGTCGATCTCATCGGCTTCATTGTCAGCGCCGAGGACAAGGATACAATCTATCTACGTGGCGTCGCCGAAGCTTCGCATCACTCGCTGGTCCTGAAGCGGGCAAGCGCCGCACGTGCCGAGCGGGTCGGCATGCGCTGCTTCAGCGACGAGGATCTGGAGAAGGCGAAATTCTATTTTGAAAAAACCGGATTGCCGGCGCAATGGGTGGAACGTCCGCATCAGGGCCGCACGCTTCACGTCAACGACGCCGTCGGCGCGCCGCTCGAATTTTGCGCGACCATGGCGCGACAGCCGCGTCTTGTCGTTGCCTTCGAGCATCATCACGGCGCGGTGCCGCAACGGATCGATCACTTTCAATTGCTGGTGCCGGACGTGCCGCGCGCGCTCGAATTCTACACGGCTATGGGCTTTCGGCTGTCCGAATATATCGCGCCGGACGGCAGCGACGATCCGATGTTCGTATTCCTGCAGCGCAAGGGCAACCCGCACGATATCGTATTCGCCGCGGGTGCCGGGCCGCGGCTGCATCATGCCGCCTTCGCGATCCCGGAATCATATTTGTTCTTCTATGTCTGCGATCTCGCTACCTCCATGGGCTTTGCCGACAATATCGAATTCGGTCCCGGCCGGCACGGACCCGGCCATGCGCTGTTCGTCTATTTGCGCGATCCGGATGGCCATCGCATCGAGCTGTTCAATACGCATTATCAGTGCATGGACATTGACGACGAGCCGGTGCGCTGGGACTCGTCCTATTTGTCGCGGCGCAACTGGCAGCTTCCGGCGCGCGAGCGCTGGTTCATCGAGGCGAGCCGTTTCGCCGGCATCGAACCGACGGAACCGCCGCGCAAGGGCAATCCGATGACGCTCGAAAAATATGTCGGCGCAAAATAGCCCGGGCGGCGTAGCTCTCAGATGCTAGAATCGCCGATGATCGCGCAGAGGCCCCGCGGCAGCATGCGGGGCCGTGTCGAGGATCGCGCCGCCATGGTGACCGGGCGATGACCCAGTTGACGCCGAGCGACGCGACGGCGCAGACGGAAAAGCCTTTTTGGCTGGCCTCCTATCCCGTGGGCGTGCCTCACACCATTAATCCCGACGCTTACGTTTCGCTCTCCGCGATGTTGCTCGATGCCTGCCGGCAACATGCCGAGCGTCCCGCCTTCGAATGTTTGAGCGCGCGGATGAGTTACGCCGATTGGGGTCGCGACAGCCGTAATTTTGCGGCGTTTCTGCTCGAGGAAGCGAATTGCCCCGCGGGCGACCGCCTGGCGATCATGCTGCCGAACATGCTCGCCTATCCGGTCGCCTTCCTCGGCGCGCTGCGCGCAGGCCTCATCGTCGTCAACGTCAATCCGCTCTACACGCCGCGTGAATTGCAGCAGCAGCTTGCCGATTCCGGTGCCACGGTCATCGTAATCATGGAAAATTTCGCCCATAAGCTCGAAGCCATCATCGCCGATACGACGATCCGGCATGTCGTGGTCGCCCGTCTCGGCGATTTCGTCCCGCTGTTCAAGCGCTGGGCGTTCAATTTTGCCAATTCTTACATCCGCCACGCCGTGCCGTCCTGGCGCTTCGACCGTTTCACCATGTTGCAGGATGCGTGCGGCCGGTCGCCCGGCGAACAATATCGGGATGCGGCGCCGCGTCCGGGCGATGTCGCGCTATTGCAATACACCGGCGGAACCACCGGCGTACCGAAGGGCGCGATGTTGACCCACCGCAATCTGGTCGCCAATACGCTGCAGTGCTGCGCGTGGACGGCCGTTGGCATTCAGACCGAGAGCGAGCGCGTGCTGACGCCGCTGCCGCTTTATCACATCTTTTCGCTCACCTCGAATTTGCTCAGTTTCGCGCTGTTTGGAGGCCTCAATATACTCATTCCAGATCCCCGCGATCTGAAGCGCCTGATCCGCACCATGCGCGACGCCAAGATCACCGCCTTGACGGGGGTCAACACCTTGTTCAATGCGCTGATCAATCTGCCGGAGTTCGCCGCACTCGATTTCAGCGCCTTGCGCATCGCCATCGGCGGCGGCGCCGCCATCCAGAGCGAGGTGGCGCGGCGCTGGCGCGACATCACCCATAGTCCCTTGATCGAAGGCTATGGCCTCACCGAAGCATCACCGGTCGTCTGTATCAATCCGGTGTTCAATCCCAAAATCGGCACCGTGGGCCAGCCGGTCCCCTCGACCGAAGTGTCGATCCACGACGATCACGGCCGCGTCCTCGGCCTCGGCGAGGCCGGCGAGGTTTGGGTGCGGGGCCCGCAGGTCATGCTCGGCTATTGGGGTCGGCCGGACGAGACCAAGGCAGTTCTTAGCGCCGACGGTTGGCTGCGGACCGGTGACATCGGCTCGTTCGATGCCCAAGGCTATCTGACCTTGCTCGACCGCAAGAAGGACATGATCAATGTCTCCGGCTTCAAGGTGTTTCCGAATGAAGTCGAAGACATCGCCATGCAGCATCCTGGGGTCTTGGAGGCCGCGGTGATCGGCGTGCCGAGCCCGCATAGCGGGCAGGGCGTCAAACTCTTCGTCGTCAAGCGCGATGCCGCGCTCGATAAGGCGGAATTGAGCGATTATCTGCATGCGCGCCTGGCGGGCTACAAACGTCCGACGATCATCGAATTCGTCGACAGCCTACCGAAGAGCAACATCGGCAAAATTCTGCGCAAAGAACTGCATTGACGATATGCCGGGTTCTCGTAAGTTCACTTCAATAATCAGTATGGAAACGCCGATATGAGCCAGCTCGACGATCTCCTGCGCGATCTCGTTGTCGCCAACCGCATCCTGTCCCACGAAGACGTGGTCGATGCCTACGGCCATATCAGCGTCCGCCATCCCGATAATCCGAAGCGCTTCTTCATGTCGCGCTCGCGCGCGCCGGAATTGGTCGAGGTCAACGATCTGGTCGAGTTCGACCAGCAAGGCGAGCCGGTCAAGGACAAGCGCCAGCCTTATCTCGAGCGCTTCATCCATGCGGCGATTTTCGAGGCCCGGCCCGACATCATGGCGGTGGTGCACGCCCATGCCGAAGACACGTTGCCGTTCGGGATCATATCCACGCCGCTGCAGCCGGTGATCCATTCCGGCAGCTTCATCGGCGGCAAGGTGCCGGTCTGGGATATCGCCAAGAAATTCGGCGACACGAACTTATTGGTGACCAACATGGCGCAGGGCCGGGACCTCGCGAAATGTCTCGGCGCCGGCAATGTCGCGCTGATGCGTGGGCATGGTTTTGCCTCGGCGGCGCGTTCGATCATCGAGGTGGTGCGGCTTTCCGTCTATCTGCCGCGCAATGCGCGGGTGCAGATGAATGCGATGCGGATGGGCGGTAAACCGAAGCCTCTGTCCAAGGGCGAAATTGCCGCCCGCGCCGCCGGCTATAAGCCGCACGCGCCCGAGACCTGGCGGGCTTGGGAATACTGGGCGACGCGCGCCGGCTGCGCCGACATGATCGGCAAGCCACATGATCATTCCGTGAAGCCGTGACGCCGGCTTGATGTTGCGCCGTTTCTCCGCCCCGGTTCTGTCATCGAGCTTTAGTCGAATCGGGCGGAAGCTTCGCATGGGAAATTTTGGCCGAACTGCCCTGGTAATTCCCAACCAAACGCTGTGAATATGGGCGCGGTCGGTCCTGCGGAGGCGTAGCAATGGGTTTGATGGATGTTCTCAATGGAATGCAGAACGGGCCGCACGGCCAACGCGGCCCGGCGACCAGCGGTGGCGGCATGTCGCCGATCACCATGGCAGTGCTCGGCCTGATCGCCTACAAGGCATTCAAAAGCTTCACCAACCAACCCGGCGCCGCACCGGCCGGTCCGGTGGCGTCGTCGCCGAGCCTGGGCGCAAGTGGGCTTGGCGGCGGTCTTGCAGGTGGACTTGGCGATCTTCTCAAAACGGGGTTGGGCGGTGTGCTCGCCGGGGGTGCCGCCGGCAGCGTGCTGAGAGGCGGCCTCAACGATTTGCTCAAACAGTTCACGGAAGCCGGGCATGCAGAGGCCGCCCAGTCCTGGGTCGGCAACGGTCCGAATCAGCCGATCTCGACTGACGATTTGGCCAAAGCTCTCGGCAGCGACCAAATCGGCACGCTGATGGCACATACTGGATTGTCGCGACAAGATTTGCTAGCGGGTCTTAGTCAACATTTGCCGGAGGTCGTCGACCAGCTCACGCCCGATGGACGGCTGCCGAGCGAAGACGAGTTGTCGCGCTCGATCTAGGCGAGCGTCCGAATATTTGATTGTCTCAATAGTGAGGCACAGACCAAGGAGCCCAAGCATGACCATTCGTTATACGGCCTTATGTGCAGCCGCAATTCTCGCGGCCGTCGCACTGCAAGGAACCTCCGCTCACGCGCTCTCGATGACGGAGTGCAGCGCCAAATATAAAGCTGCCAAAACCGCCGGCACGCTCAACGGCATGAAGTGGAACGACTTCCGCAAAGCGCAGTGCGGCTCGGATACGGCCGCGCCAGCGGCCGCGCCGGCACCCGCCACGGCGTCAGCTCCCGCAGCGGCACCGGCGCCCAAGCCCGCTCCGGCGGCGGCGCCCGTAGCGACCGGCAATGCCGTATTTCCGAGTGCGGTCGACGCGAAATATTCGAAGGAATCCGCCGGTAAGGCCCGCATGGAGACCTGCCTCGATCAGTACAGGGCGAATAAGGCCAGCAACGGCAATGGTGGCCTGAAATGGATCCAAAAGGGCGGCGGCTATTACAGCGAATGCACCAAAAAGCTGAAAGGCGCGTAAGCGCGCAACAGTTCTTGGAACTAACATCGGAGCGCGGGCTTGCCGCGCTCCGATTGTATTTCGACTAGACCCCGATCTAATTCGATCGAATTAGATCAGGGTCTGGATTGTTCCTTTGAGCATGATCTTAGCCGAAAACCGGGTTCCACTTTTCGGGATCATGCTCTAATCAATCGTCAGCGCGTCATGCGGTAAGAAATTCGCCCAGGGCGCGGTTGAATTCCGCCGGCCGGTCCATGTTGGAGATATGGCCAGCGCCGGCAAGCTCCACATAGCGCGAGCCGGGAAGCTTTTCATTCAGTTTGCGCATCGCCGGGGCCGGCGCGTCCTTCTCGCCGACCAGGAACAGCACGGGGCATTTGATCGATGCGACGGCCGATGCATAGTCGTGCGCCGCGAGCGCTGCGGCGCAACCGATGAAGCCGTCGACCGGCGTCGTCCGAATCATGGCGCGGACCTTGTCGATGTGCGGCGGCTTCTTCGCCACGATCTCGGCAGGAAACCAGCGCGCGATAGTCGGCTCGACGAGGGCCTCGATGCCCTTCTGCTGCGCCACCGCGATGCGCTCTTCCCATTGCTGGCTCGACTGCGGCGTCGACTGGCAGGGTGAATCGCAAACGATAATGCGGTCGAAGCGGTCGGGATAACGTTCGGCAAGCCCTAATGCCGTCGCACCGCCCATCGACAGACCGGCGAAATGCGCCTTTGCGATGCCCAGCGCGTCGAGCAAGCCGAGCGCGTCGGCAAGGAGCGTATCGTAAGCATAGCGGCCGGACGGGACATCGCTGCCGCCGTGACCGCGCTGGTCGTAGCGCAACACACGGAACTTATCTTTCAACGCGTCGGCCTGTTCGTCCCACATCGCCAACGACGTCGCGAGCGAATTTGAGAACACCAGCCAAGGCGCGTTGTCCGGACCGTCGATGCGATAGTTGATGGTAATGCCGTTTGCTTTGGTCTTCATGACTTAACGGTTCTCCTCAAGGGCGCATCCCGCCGAAAATCTCACCGGAGCGCGTGGTCGAGCGAATAGTGTCCGCCGCCGCTCACCAAAATATAAAACGTAGCGATCGTCCACATCAGCGTATATTCGAGCCCCTGCCGGTTCCAAAAATATTTTCCGATCCGCCACCGTTCGACATTGGCGACGAGGAGGAACACCAGAACCACGCCCGCGACCGGCCGCGTAAACAAGCCGAGAGCAAGCAGAGGTCCACCGACCAATTGTGTGATCGAAATGGCAGCGGCCCAGAATTTTCCCGGCCGGTACCCGTTGGCGTCGAGATAGCGCGCCAAATCGCCGAGACTGAGCGTAGGCATGCCGGTATTGGGAAAGAATCCGAAGGTATTGCGCAATCCATGCGGCACCAAGGCAAGTCCGACCGCGATGCGAAGGAGCGCGTAGGCGAACGGCACGAGCGGCGCGACCAAAGGTGCCAAATGGGGCATCAATGCGCCATCAAGACCGGTAGCTTCGCATTGGCGAGGATGTGCCGTGTGGTGCCGCCGAAGATCATCTGCCGCAGCCGGCTCTGCGTGTAGGCGCCCTTGACGATGAGATCGCAGCCGAGTTCCTCGGCCTTGGCCAAGATGGTGTCGCCGGCGCTGCGCTTGCCGGGCTTCATGGTGATGGTATCGGCGATCATGCCGTTGAGCTTGAGCGAGCGGGCCATTTGCTCGCCGCTCGGTCCCGCGACGGTGGCGCCCTCGACCGTCAGAATGGTGATGCGTTCGGCGAGGCGCAGGAGCGGCATGGCGTCCGCCATGGTGCGCGCCTGTTCGGTGCTGTTGTTCCAGGCGATCAGCACATTGCTGCCGAGCGAAGGCGGCGCGGTGGGCGGCGCGATCAACACCGGGCGCCCGCTTTCGAACAAGGCGGATTCGAGCGTGATCATCGACGGGCTTTGCCACTCGTCGCCAGGCCGCGCCAAGACGATCATATCGAAGACCCGGCCGTAGCTGCCGACGAAGTCGTGACCGCTCGGCGCATCCTTGAGCCATGAGCACGATAGCGCGGCCGCGCCGTCGCCGCCGTAGGGCGGCACGCCGTGATGTTCCATGAAGGAACGGAACAGCATCTCCGCCTGGCGCACCATTTCGGCGTCGTTTTCCTTGACCGCGACCATGGTCAGCCCGCTGTCCGGATCCATGGCGACGAGGTCGGCAACCGCGGGACGCAGCGGAAAGCCCTCGATCAGGCTGTCGAACTTCCGCGCCAACAGCAGCGCGGTGTCCAACGCCGATGCCATGGCGGAACCCTGCTCGGTCGGAACCAGAATGGTCTTCATGCGCGCGCCCCACATGCACTCGGCAGAGAGCCGACGGACAGCTGTTCCCCTGGAGCAGCCCCTTTCCGGGGTCTTGAGCTTGGCGTCATACTGCCGCGCTTAGGCTTTGGCCGCAAGAATGAGAATTTCGGCCGGAAAAGCTTTGTTGTCGCGGCGGACCGAGGCGGCGGTCTGATAGACTACGCATGATTCGAATCTGTGCTGCACTGCGGGATCGGCGGGGCGCTCATCATGCGAAATTTCGGCATTCCACAAACATCTTCGACGACGCGCATTCTGCTGGTCTGTCCCGACTGCGGCGAGCGGAATCCGGAACCTGCCGATAGGCTGCGCGGCATGCGGAGCTATTGCTGCGCCGGCGATGGCTGCGACTACATCTTCGACCTCGCGCCTGACCGGCCGCTGGAATTCGGCGGCGGATTCATCGAGGCTTGCAAGCGGTTCTATGCATCGTTCTACCTGGTCCGCGGGCAACGGGCGCGATAGCGCGCTTCCGATCGTCTCTCCCGGCTTTTGCAAGCAATCGATTCAGCGGCGCTGTCAGCACAGCGCTTTCGCTGTCGCTTTGACGAGATCGACGGGATCGGTGAAGGCGGCGACGCCGAGGTTGCGCAGCCTTTCGATTGCCGCCTCGACGCTCATCTTGCGGGTCGCGGCATGGCCGGCCGCGAGGCCGACGAAAAGCGGCTTGGGCAGCGGCTCGGCGGTGATCCATGCAACAAGCGCATCGATCCGCTCGGCGAGCGAACGCGAAGCGATCACGGTCTGGAATACGATCGCCTTGATATTAGGCCGTGCGGCAAGCGCGCGGGCGATTTGCAGCCGCTCGGTCATGGTCTCGTCCGGCGCCCCGCGCAGATTGTCCATGAAGCTCGCGGCGGCAAGCCCGTGGTCGGCCAATAGATCCATCATCATCATGGCAAGTCCCGCGCCGGAGGTGACGAGCACGACGTCGCCGCCGGTTTCGACGAGCTGGAAGCCGAGGTCGCGCGCCGCGCGTTCGAGCCCCGTCAAGGCGCGTTCGGCGAGCCTGCGGCTGATGGCGAATTCGCCCGCGGCGTGCCGGAATTCGGCGCTGTCGTCGCGGACGATTTTGGCGTCGCAGGCAACGAGTATGCCGTCGTCGGTCAGGGCCAGCGGATTGATCTCCAACAGTTCCAAATCCTCCTGGCGGGCGATTTCCGGAAGTCGCGCGGCGTAACGTGCGACGCGCGCGGCAAGCTCGCTTGGAAGGAGTTTGACGATCGTGGCGAAGATTGCTTCCGGCGACGCCGTCGCGGCGACCCCAACGCCGATGCGCGCGATTTTGCCGGATTGCTCGACATTTTCTCCGCCTTGCGGTGCGATCAAAAGCTCGAGCCGCTGCCGCGTGCCGTCGACGCGGACCGCAACGAAAATTTCGCGCGCGATCGGTATCGCCTCTTCGAGGAGGAGCGGCGTATCGGCGTCCTCGACACTCGCCAGAATAAGCCGCCGTACATTGCGAAGCTCATCCGGCTTGTCGAAACGCCGCACCAAGCCGCGTTTGCCGCGGCCACCTTCGAGGAGTTGCGCCTTGAGCACGAAACCGGGCCAGGTCTCGGTGTACTGTGGCGGGTCGTCGCTGCCACAGAGCAGGACACCGCGCGGCACTGCGAGGCCATGGCGACGCAGCAAGGCTTTCCCGTCGGCCTCGGCAAGACGCATAATAGGCGGTTCCCTCTCGCGCCGTCCGGCGCAATTTCCCCGGAGCTTACCGCATGTCGGGCGTCATGCGCCTGCCGTTCCTTAGTCCCGAGCCATGGCGGGTCGCGGTGCTCGGCCCGACCGGACGCTATGCGCGGCGCCAGGTCGCGGGCATGATCGAGGCAGGCACGCCGCTACTCGGCGGCGTCGCGCTCGGCCGCGGCGGCACCGCTATGGACGGCTTGCCGCTCCACGATCGCATCGGCAACATGCCGCAGAGGCCGAATATCGCGGTCATCTATACGCCGGCCGAAGGCGTCCGTGACGCGATCGCCGAATGCGCGGAGCTTGGCGTGCCGACCATTATGGCGGCGGCCGAATATGTGCCGGTGCACGATACGCTCCGCGCCGCGGCGCAGGCGCGCGCGGCGGGCAGTTGGCTCGTCGGGCCGAATTCGCTCGGCATTTTCGTCCCCGGCCGCGGGCTGCTCGGCTCGATCGCGCCGAGCTTCTGCCGGGAAGGCAGGCTGGCCGTGATCGTGCGCAGCGGCACGGTTGCGCTCGCCTTGGCACGGCAATTGACGCTCGCCGGTGTCGGCCAGCGCATCGTCGCTCATATCGGCGGCGATAGCGTCATCGGCCGCAACCCACATGAATATCTGCAGGCTCTCGCCGACGATGAGAGCACAGCGGCGGTGCTGTTCTGCGGCGAGATCGGCGGCGACAAGGAATACGCTTTTGCCGAAGCCGCACGTCGCTTCGCTAAGCCAATCGTCGCCATGGTGGTCGGCCGCCACGCGCCCGCGCAAAAACAAATGGGCCATGCCGGCGCACTGATCGGCAGCGCCCGCGAGAGCGCGGCGACGAAACTCGAAGCGCTCGATGCCGCCGGCTGCCGGATCGCAAAAGGTCTCGCGGAGGCCGTGACGCTCGCTGCTGCTGCGGTTAACGGATAGAGTGCGGCCATGAAGCTGCATTGGTCGCCGCGTTCGCCCTTCGTGCGCAAAGTCATGATCGTCGCTCACGAGCGCGGCCTCGTCGACAGCATCACCTGCGTGCGCACGATCGCGGAAACTGCGAGACCCCATGCCGAATTGATGCGCGACAATCCGCTGTCGAAAATCCCGACGCTTGTCCTCACCGACGGCACGGTGCTCTACGATTCGGCGGTGATCTGCGAATATCTCGATGCGCTTGACGGTGCGTCGAAGCTTTTTCCGCCGGATTTCACGGCGCGCATGGTCGCGCTGCGCCGCCAAGCGCTCGCCGACGGGTTATTGGATCTGCTGGTACTCAATCGCAACGAACGCGCCCGCACGCAGCCCTCGGACCTGCATCTAAAGAGCGCCGCGGTACGGACCGCCGCCGTGCTCGATCATTTGGAACGCGAAGCCGAAGCCTTGATGGCGACGCCGTTCGATATCGGCCATATTGCCATCGGCTGTGCGCTGTCTTATCTGGATTTCCGTTATGCCGAAAACGACTGGCGCAAAGGACGCAGCCAGATCGCGGACTGGTATGAAGTATTCGCGGCGCGACCCGCGGTGCGGGCGACGCATCCGGTGGACGACTCGTAGGATTCACCCCAGCGTCGGATCGAGTACGATCTTGCCTTGGCCTTCGTGGGCCTCCACAAGCCGATGCGCTTCGGCGGCCCGCGACAGCGGCAACACGCGGTCGATCTGCGGGATGACTTTGCCCTGCGCCGCGGCGGCGAGGCAGTGCGGCAGGTCGGACGGCGTGTAGCCGGGCATGCCCTTGATGGTGATACGCTTGTGGTAAAGGTGCGAGAAATCGATCGGCACATGGGGTCCGGCATGGGCGCCCGCCGTGACCAGCCGGCCGTTCATGCCGATAGTGAGGAAAGCGAGCGGCAGCACGGCAGGATTGGCGATATTGTCGTAGAGCACATCGACGCCTTTGCCGTCGGTAAACTTCATCACCTCGTCGTAGATGCTGTGGGTCGCATAATTGACGCCGTGATCGGCGCCGAGCTTGGTGCCGACCGCGACACGCTCGTCGGAGCCCGCCGCCGCGATCACGCGGGCACCGATCACGTTCTTGGCGATCTGGATGCCGATGGTGCCGAGATTGCCGCCGGCACCCATGATCAGCACCGTCTCGTCGAAAGTAAGCTTCGCGACATGGGTGAGCAGATTCCACGCCGTCGGCACGTGCCGCATGACAACGGCGGCGCGATGGAAGTCGAGCGCATCAGGCAATCGCGTGGCGGCAGCGGCGGGCACGGCGACATATTCGGCAAAGCCGCCCGGCCGCTTGATGCCCATCATGCCGCGCGGTCCGTTGTAGCCGGAGCCATCTTCGGCACAGAGCTCGAGCGGCATGAAACCGGCCGCGGCAACCCGATCGCCGACCCGCCAGCGCGTCACCTGCGGCCCCACCGCATCGACGGTGCCAGCACAATCGACGCCGGGAATAAGCGGCAGCACCGCGCCGCGCGCACCTTCCTTGCCGGCGCGCAGGCTGACATCGAGAACGCGATTAACGGTTGCGGCGTGCACCTTGATGCGAATTTCGCCGCTGCGCGGCTGGGGATCGGAAATCTCTTGATAGCGCAAAACTTCCGGCGGTCCGTATTCGTGGATGACGATGGCTTTCATTCGCTTGTCTTTAATGCTTTCAGCCTAGGGCGGGCATTGCCGATAGCAGAGCTGTCGCGCCATGTCAGCACGGCAGCCCGCCGTGCATGAGCTCAAGGGGCCGTCCGTATGGAATTAGCCGACAAGATCGCCATCGCGGAGCTGATCCAGGCTTGGGGTCTTTATCGCGATCAAGGCCGATGGCAGGAGTTGCGCAGCACTTTCACGCCCGACGGCCACATCTCGGTTTCGTGGTTTCGCGGCGCCTTCGAACAATTCGTCGAGCGCTGCCGGGCGAGTTTTGACGTCGGCCATACCTGGTCGCGGCATCATCTGTTTACGCCAGCCGTTAAGCTCAGCGGCGACCGAGCCGTGGCGGAAACGAGCGTCATCATCCGCGTCCGCCAGCCGTTCAAAGGCGTCGCCGTCGATTTGACGTCGTGCTCGCGCTTTCTCGACCGAATCGAAAAGCACGCAGGCCGCTGGCTGATCGCCGAACGCGCCGCGATCTACGAGCGCGACCGGCTCGATCCCGTCGAACCCTCGCCGGCCTTCGATGCTTTGTTCGCGGCTGGCGGCGCCGCGCGCTTTCCCGAAGAGTATCGCTATATGGCGTTTCGTATCGCGCATTCGGAAGGCCGGGCGCTGGCGCCGGTGGTTTACCGCGATAAAGGCCAGGAGACTGCCGACCTTTATGCCCGCTTTGACGGGTGGCTTGCCGGCGGCACAGCTTGACGGGACGGTGGCTAGCACGCTAGCCGCGAGGGGTCCTTGGAGACCTTCATGGCGGTCTATACCGATGTCACGGCGGAGGATTTGGGCCGCTTCCTTGCCGGTTACGACGTCGGCGAGCTGTTTTCCTACAAGGGCATTGCCGAGGGGGTCGAGAACTCGAACTTCCTCGTTCATGCCGGCGGCGGCTATTACATCCTGACGCTCTATGAGCGGCGCGTCGCCGAACGCGATCTGCCGTTTTTCCTCTCTCTGATGGAGCATCTGGCGAGCCGCGGCATTACCTGTCCACAGCCGGTGAAAAACCGGGACGGCCAGGTGCTGGGCCGACTTGCCGGCCGGCCGGCCGCGATCGTAACTTTCCTCGACGGCTTGTGGATCCGCCGGCCGACCGCGGCGCATTGCGGGGCTCTTGGCGAGGCTCTGGCGCGACTTCATCTTGCCGGCGCCGATTTTGCGATGCGCCGCGATAACTCGCTCTCGGTGGCTGGTTGGCGGCAGCTCTACGAAAACTGCCGCGAGCGCGCGCACAACGTGGAGCGCAATCTGGAAACGCTTGTGTCAGCCGAACTCGATGTGTTGGAGCGCGATTGGCCGAGCGGTTTGCCGCAGGGCGTCATCCACGCCGATCTGTTCCCGGACAATGTGTTCTTCCTCGGCGACAGGCTGTCCGGCCTGATCGATTTCTATTTTGCCTGTACCGACACGCTAGCTTACGACGTCGCCATCTGCCTTAACGCTTGGTGCTTCGAGCCCGATCACTCCTACAACGTCACCAAGGGCCGCGCGCTGCTGGCGAGCTACAGCAAGACGCGGGCGCTGTCGGCCGCGGAATGGGAAAATCTGCCGCTGTTGGCGCGCGGAGCCGCACTGCGCTTCTTGCTGACGCGGCTCGTCGACTGGCTCGACGTGCCGCCCGGCGCGCTGGTGCGGCCGAAGGATCCACTCGAATACGCGCGCAAGCTCCGTTTCCACCAGAAGGTCAGAAGCGCGAGCGATTACGGCGTGCTCGATCACGGGGAAATGCTGCCGTGAGTAATGCGCAGCCGCATGCGCTGCCGCACGTGACTGTCCATACCGACGGCGCGTGCTCCGGCAATCCAGGTCCGGGCGGCTGGGGGGCGATCCTTACTTTCGGCGATCACGAGAAGGAGCTGAAAGGCGGCGAGGTGAATACCACCAATAACCGCATGGAGTTGATGGCGGCGATCGAGGCGCTAGAAGCGCTGAAGAAGCCGTGCCGCGTCGATCTGCACACCGACAGTCAATATCTGCGCAACGGCATCATGTCCTGGATCGCGAATTGGAAGCGCAACGGCTGGCGTACCGCCGACAAGAAGCCGGTGAAGAACATAGATTTGTGGCAGCGTCTCGACGCTGCGCTTGGCGCCCATCAGATTCGCTGGCACTGGGTGAAGGGTCATGCCGGCCACGACCTCAACGAGCGCGCCGACGAATTGGCGCGCGCGGCGATTGCGGAAATTCGGACCAAGGGGAGGCCGGCCGGCTAGGACCGCGGTGCGATGGGTGAAAACCAAGACCTAGCTCGGCTGCGCCAAGCTATCGCGTTGTCCGAAACCGCTGCCGCGCAAGGCGGCCGGCCGTTCGGCGCTGTTGTGACGGACGGCGATGGCCGGGTCATTGCGCAAGCCCAGGGCCTGCCGAGCGTCGAACCACGAGACTGGACCGCGCACTCCGAAATGCAGGCGCTGCGTTCAGCATCAGCGATATTGAGCTGGAAGGAGCTCAGTCGCGCTACGATTTATGCCAGCGCCGAGCCATGCCCGATGTGCGCCGCAGCGGTCTATTGGTGCAACATCCGGCGGCTCGTGTTCTGCGTCGGTGAACCGGCGATGCGGGCGCTCCGCGCACGTTACGAACGCGCCGCCGGCATTGCGATGCGTTGCGAGGAAATCTTTGCGCGCTCGGACCGGCAGATCGAAGTGATCGGGCCGCTACTGGAAGACGAAGGCTTGGCGGTCCATCGTCGCTTTTGGCCGGGCGCCAGCGACGACGTGTGAGCGCTCCGGGAGAGCAGGATTTCGCCCACGCTCCCGGAGCGACGTGATCAGAGCGATTTCAGCAGGTTGTCGGCGCCCGAAGCTTCGGCCTTGCCCGGCGCCTCTTCGATGTTGAGCGTTTTCACCACGCCGTCATCGACCACCATGGCATAACGCTGCGAGCGCACGCCGAGGCCGCGTTCGGTCAGATCCATCGTCAGCCCGATCGCCTTGGCCCAGGCGGCGCTGCCATCGGCGAGAAATTCGATGCCCTCGCCACTCGAGGCCTTCTTCCAGGCGTTCATCACGAAGACGTCGTTGACGCCGGTCACGGCGATGGTGTCGACGCCCTTGTCCTTGATCGCAGCGGCGTTCTGCAAAAAGCCCGGCAGGTGATTATTGCTGCAGGTGGGCGTGAAGGCGCCCGGCACCGCGAACAGCACTACCTTCTTGCCCTTGAACAATTCGTCCGTGGTCTTCGGCTTCGGCCCGTCGGCCGTCATCACCGTGAAGGAGCCGCTCGGTACGTGGTCGCCGACCTTGATAGTCATGATCAATCCTCTGGTGGGGGTTAGGGTAGGGGCGTTTCTCGGGGCGCAAATTACCGCATCATCCGAAAAGTGGAAACCGGTCTCCTGCTAGGATCAATTGGCGCCCGACGAATTAGTCGAGACGGGCCGGAACCTCAATCGCGTCGTCGGCGGACACGGCGGTGAAGGTCAGCGTGGCGCCCTTGGGTTGCGCGTCCGGCGGCAGCCCATCGAGGTCGAAGCTGAATTGCTGTGTCGAGCCCTTGCCGCCGGCGGATCCCGCAATGAGCTCGGGCAGCGGCAAGGACCATTCCGGCGTCGGCCCTTCGACGAACAGATCGATCGGCGCGCCCGCCGGGGCCGCAACATCGACGACGACGCGCTCATGCGCGCCGCCCGGCTCGCGATGCAGGGCAAGAATGGCGAGCCCGCGGTCCTTGCCTTCGCCGAGCGCTAGACGCCGGGGTACACGGACCTCCGCCTTCTCAACTGCGCTCTCCCCGGCGCCATCGCCGGTGAGCGGGAGCTTGAGATTGGCGTCCGCCGGCACGCACATGGTGCCGCAAACGTCATAAGCGAGCTTGAGCTGGAGCGATGTCGGCTTCGCGGCGTCGAGCGGCACCACGCGCAGTGGCAGGATGACATGGTCCAAATAGCCGATCGAATTGCCGCCAGCACCGTCGGGGAAGCGCGCGGGCGCGGGCCACAGTACAGTGACGTCCTTCACGTTCTCTGATCCGGAGAAATCAAAAGTCGGCGGCACGCCGGAATCGCCAGGATCGCGCCAATAGGTCTTCCAGCCGGGATCGAGCTTGATTTCGACGCCCGCGCGCAGGAACGCCGCATTGGCTGTCTTGGCCAGTGAGCCGGCTATCAACCGCGCCGCGGTATGGGGTTCCGCACTCCAATCGGATGCGTCCTGCGCCCGGGCCGCCGTCAGGCTGAGCAGGGCCGTGGCCATGATTGTCAACAAACGAAACTTCAACATCGCCGCTGTCTAAGGCGAAGTGCCTACAAGTGCCACTGACATGATCGTTACCGCGCGGCAGATTGACGCCGGGACGGAGTGCGGCGCGAGGCCATATCATGAACTTTTAGGGCCGTGGTTCGTTTGCAAATCCGGGTCGATCGGCTAACCTTTCGAGCCATGAAATTGCCGCGCGGCAGCACATCGGGAAAGAGCCGGCGCCGAGGTTATCTCGACGGCCAGATGCTGATCGCTATGCCGGCGATGCTCGACGAGCGCTTTTCGCGCTCGCTGATCTATATTTGCGCGCATTCTTCCGAAGGCGCGATGGGCATCGTCGTTAATCATCCGGCGCCAAATATCAATTTCTCCGATCTCTTGGTGAAGCTCAACGTGATCCCGGCGGCCGACGTGATCCAGTTGCCGACACGCGCCGGCGTCGTCAAAGTCATGCGCGGCGGACCGGTCGAGACCGAACGCGGTTTTGTGCTGCACTCGGCCGATTTCTTTATCGAGAATTCGACGCTGCCGATCGACGACGGCATCTGTCTCACGGCCACAATCGACATTCTCAAGGCGATCGCGCGTGGCGACGGACCGGACAGCGCCATTCTGGCGCTCGGCTATGCCGGCTGGGCGCCGGGCCAGCTTGAAAACGAAATCCAGGGCAATGGCTGGCTGCACTGCGCCGCCGATGCCGAACTGCTATTCGGCACCGATATCGGCGGCAAATACGAAAAGGCGCTGAAGAAAATCGGCATTGATCTCGGCATGCTGTCGAGCGAGGCCGGGCATGCGTGATGGCTGCCAAATGCTGTCCTGTGGAAGCCGCGGCACGGCACGCAACTTGTCAGGAGCCGAAGACTTTTGTCCGGATTCCGGCAGCCTGCTGCTTGATTCCCGACTCGGGCTCGAGTAGGGCCCGCGCCCGCTCGGCCGTCATCGGCTCGCCGAACACAAACCCTTGCGCATATTCGCAGCCGAGTTGGGAAAGTTCGACCGCGTCGGAATCGCTCTCGGCGCCTTCCGCCACCACGTCCATGCCGAGATCGTGGGCGAGCGTGATGATCGAGCGCAGGATGACCGGGCGCGTGCCCTTCGGAGTCGTGCGCACGAAAGATTGGTCGATCTTGATGGTGTCGAATGGGAACCGCTGCAGATAGGACAGCGAGGAATAGCCGGTGCCGAAATCGTCAAGCGCGAGGCCCGCGCCAAGCTCACGAATCCGATGCAGCATTTGGGCGGCGTGTTCGGGGTTCTCCATCACCACCGATTCGGTGATTTCGAGTTTCAGCGACCCACGCGCCAGCGGCGCCCGCGCCAGCACGGTACGCAGATCCTGAATCAGGTCGTGACGCAGCAATTGCCGTGACGATACGTTGACGCTGGCGAACAACGGCTCGCGCTGGCGCAGCGTGCGCTGCCAGGTCGAAAGCTGCCGCGCGGTGCGATCGAGTACGAACAGACCAAGCTCGACGATCAGCCCGGTTTCCTCAGCGATATTGATGAAGTCGACGGGCGAGACACGGCCGAGCTTCGGGTGATTCCAGCGCGCCAGCGCCTCGAAGCCGGCGATGGAGCGATCCTCGAGCCGGACAATCGGTTGATAGAAAATGGCGATCTCGTCGCGCTCCAACGCCCGCCGCAAGTCGGATTCGATCGAAAGCCGGTCGGCCTTGCGCGCGCGCATGGCAGGCTTGAAAACATCGATGCGGTCGCCGCCGCCGCGCTTGGCGTGATACATCGCGAGCTCGGCGTCTTTCAGAATTTCTTCGCCGCGTTGCGGTTCGCTGTCTCCGAGCGTCAACCCGATCGATGCGGTCAGAAAGATTTCGCGGTCCTTGAACGTGATCGGCGCGCGGACGGTCTTGCGCATCGTCTCGGCAAAGGCGGTGATGCGCGCCGAGTCGCGTTCCGAGAGCAGGATCAAGCCGAACTGGTCACCCGAGAGCCGCGCCAGCGTGTCTTGCGGTTTGATCAGCCGTCCGACGCGGCGCGCCAAGGTGAGCAGGATGGAGTCGCCGACGGCCATGCCGACCGAATCGTTGACCTGTTTGAAGCGGTCGAGATCGATCACCATCACGGTCGGGCGGATCGTGGCGTCGGCCTTGGCGAAGTTGAGCACGGCTTCCAGCCGGTCGAGAAACAATTCACGGTTGGGCAGGCCGGTGAGATTGTCATGGACCGCATCGTGCAGCATGCGCTCTTCGGCGGTCTTGAATTCGGTCACGTCGGTCAGCGTTCCGACCAGCCGCACCACTTCTCCGTCCGAACCGACGACGGGCCGCGCCCGCAGCGCGTACCAAAGATAGTGCCCGTCCGCGGTGCGCATGCGAAAATCCTGCGCCACGCGGCCGCGCCGCTGTTCGAGCACGCTGTCGAGTGTGGCGCGAAAGCGGTCGCGATCGAGTTGGTGCAAGACTTCGAGCCACTTTGCCGCCGAACCTTCGAGCGTGCCGTGTTTCAATCCCAGCGCGGTCTCGGTTTCGGGGCTGGTGAACACCTTGTCGGACGAGACGTCCCAGTCCCAAATCATGTCGCCGGCGCCGGTCAGCGCCAGCGCGCGGCGTTCCACGTCAGAGACGATGCCGCTCGTCGTGCCGCCGGCAAAGGCATGCTGCATGACGGTAAAACCGATCAGCATGACGATGAGAACGAGGCCGCCGAGGAGGGCGGGGCCGACAATATCGTTCGTTAGGAAGCCTAAGACCGTGGCCGCAGCAGCCACGACCCAGACGACCAGTAGGAGCCATGTCGGTATCAGCATCACGGCGCGGTCGAAATCGTGGGTGGCAAGATAGACGACAAGCGCAAAGCCGAGCACGGCGACGAAAAACAGCGAGATGCGCGCGATGCCCGATGCGACCGCCGGCGAGAACAGGGCGACCGCGACCAGCGCGCCGAGGAAGGCGAGCCAGCCGACGGTGATATGCGCATAGCGCACATGCCAACGGTTGAGATTGAGATAGGCGAAAAGGAAAACCAGAAGCGTTGCGGCCAAGATCGCCTCGCCCGAGGCGCGCCAAATGCGCTCGGCGCCGGACGACATGTCGAAGACCTTGGGCCAAAAGCCGAAGTCGATGCCGATATAGATCAGCACCGCCCAGCCGAGCGCGGCCGCGGCCGGGAACATCACGCTGCCCTTGACCACGAACAGTATGGTCAGGAACAGCGCCAGGAGGCCGGCAATGCCGATGACAATGCCCTGGTACAACGTCAGCGAATTGACCTTGTCCTTGTAGGCGTCGGGTTCCCACAAATAGAGCTGCGGCAGATTGTCGGTACGCAGTTCGGCGACGAAGGTGATCACCGTACCGGGGTCAAGCGTGATCCGGTAAATATCCGCCGAGGCATTTTCCTGCCGCTCCGGCGGATCGCCCGAGGACGGCGTGATGTAGACGATGCGCGACAGCCCGAGATCCGGCCAGATCAGGCCGGAGCCGACCATGCGGTAATGCGGCGCCACGATCAGGCGGTCGATCTGTTCGTCGCCGTCATTGGCCAGCGCGAAGACCGCCCAATTGCTGCCGGCTTCGCGAGCGCGGACTTCGATGCGGCGGATGATGCCGTCGGGACCGGGTGCGGTCGAGACTTGGATGCGATCGCCATCGGCATGACGGAACTCGACCGCGTCGGTCAGGTCGATCGCGGCCGCGTCATTGCGGACATTGACGGCTTCGACGGCATGCGCCGCCGGCGCGCCGGCAAGCACCATCCATGCGGCGGCGAGGAGCGCGCATGTGATGTGGGCGCTCGAGCGGGCGGCACGCAAAAATACCAAGAAACGACCTCCGAGGCCGGCAGCCGGCGCCGTTTGCGCCACAATCGAAGTCCCCCGCAAAGGCTTTAGCGAGATTACCTAACGGGCTTTGCGCCGAATTCGCGGCCGTCTCGCCGGCTTGCGCGAGCGGTCACGGCGGCCAATTCCACCCCAAGCGATCGAGCCGAGGGATTTAGTAACCGTTGGCGGGCCGCGGGGCAAGGATATTTCCTGTGTACTTTCAAAGGGTCAGGACAATTTTGCCAATGTGGTTGCCGGCTGTGCAGCGGGCGCTCTTGCCATTTCTCCAGGTTCGCCAGCGGGAGACGTCGGCGGCTCGAGGGTGGTGTGACAACGCAGCCTGCGGCCGGTAAAATTGCCGGCTAGGAGCCAGGCGATGCCCGCCGTTGACGATGACGATAAGCCGAAGAAGAAGCCAGCCCATGAGATCGGGCAGGATCTGACCCTATTGTCGGCTGGGGAACTCACCGAGCGAATAACGCTCCTCAAGGAGGAGATCGCGCGGCTCGAGGCCGACCGGTCGAAGAAACAGGCGCACAAATCCGCCGCCGATATGTTATTTAAAAAATAAGCGTTCTCAGGATGTTAGCGGGCGGGTCGGCGAAGCTAGCTGGTGCCACTTATGCGATTCTTTCGGTAAGCCGCTGTAATTCCTTAACCTTTGATTAAGCTTTCTCGTTCATTACAGAGGCTGTCCATCTTCTGGACATTGAGTGGCTCCTGTCCACTCTGTTTGACGCCTCCCTGTTATCACCTTGAGCCGCCGGCAACGGCGGCTCTTTTTTATCGGCCGTCACGTCTCTCAACTATGTTCGAAGCTTCACGAGGCTGACCGCTGGACAGCGCACACGCCGCGCGCGATGCTAGCGAAGGTGTGAGGCGTACATGTCCGAGAAGCGTATGATGGAGGCCGGCGCGGTCTCGTTTAGCGAGCGGCTGGCGAGTTCGCAGGTATTTGCGACGCTTTTTCGCGATGGGATGGCGCTGGTCGAGGAGACCGCGAGCTATCTCGACGGCGCCGGCCGACAGGAATCCAAGAAGCTCGAGCGTAGCGCCAGCCTGATCTACGCCACCGAAAGCATGCGGCTGACCACCCGGCTGATGCAGCTTGCCTCCTGGCTCCTGCTGCATCGCGCGGTGAAGGAGGGCGAGATGACGCTCGCCCAAGCCAATAAGGAAAAAAGCAAAGTGCGGCTCGCGGCTTGCGAGCCTGGCGACGCCAAATCGCTCGTGCTTCTGCCGGCCAAACTGCAGGAACTGATCGCGCGCTCCACCAAGTTGCAGACGGAGGTGCGCCGGCTCGACGCCACCATGCATGCGCCGGTTGCGCCGAAAATGACGGCCGACAACCCCGTCGAGCGGCAATGGGGACTGCTGAAAGCCGCGTTCGAATCCGACGCTTGAACCCGCCGCTCGCCGCGGAAATCTTCAGAACCGCGGCACAAATCCCGAGCCATTCTTCTCGATATAGCCGGCGAAAGGCGCTCCGACGTGCCCGGGGAACACCAGCGCGCCGTGCGCCGCGCAGGCTTCCAACACGCGCCGGCGGCTGGTCCTGGCCTCGTCGACGTTCGAATTCTTGGGAAAATTCCAATCCGGATAGAACACTTGCAACAGGTGATGGAACACGTCGCCGGTCAGCATGGCGTGGCCGCCGCCGATATCGAGCTTGAACACGAAGTGGCCGGGCGAGTGCCCGGGCGCCGGCAGGATTTCGATGAACTCGTTGAGGCGGTGCGGCCCGGTGACGAGATCGGCGCGGCCGGCTTCGACCACGGGCAGGACGCAGTCGCGAAATGTGCCGAATTCCGCCGGTGCAGTGGCGGGATCGCGATCCATGGCCTGGAAATAATCGAAATCCGGCTTTGAGAAGACATAACGCGCATTGGCGAAGGTCGGCTGCCAGCGGCCGTCTTTCAGTTGCGTGTTCCAACCTAAATGATCGTGGTGCAGGTGGGTGCACATCACCATGTCGATCTCGTCGGGCCGGGCGCCGGCCGCCGCCAGCCGGTCGAGCCACGGCGTATCGAGCATGTTCCACCACGGCCGCGACGGCCGGGACTTCTGATTGCCGCAGCAGGCGTCGATCAGGATCTTGCGGCCGTCGAGCTGAAGAAGCCAGCTGTGGACGCTGAGCTTGAGCTTGCGCGTTTGCGGATCGTAGTGATCGGGGGCGAGCCAGTGGCCGTGCTCTTTCAGATGAGCATCACCAAAGTCCGGGAAAATCTCCGTCGGCGGGTAGATCGCCAGATAGGTTTCTTCGATGCGGGTGACGGTCGCCTTGCCGACTTTGAAGACCGTCATGGTCAACCGCCCCGGCGTCGAATCTATCCGCTGGCGAAAAGGCTATTTCTTGAGAAAGCCTTCGAACTTCTTGTTGAAGCGCGACAGCCGGCCGCCGCGGTCCATCAATTGCTGCTGGCCGCCGGTCCAGGCCGGATGCGACTTCGGGTCGATGTCGAGATGCAGCACGTCGCCGGGCTTGCCCCAGGTCGTGCGGGTGGTGAATTCGGTGCCGTCGGTCATGACCACCTTGACCTGGTGGTAATCGGGATGGGTATCGGCTTTCATGGCGTTTTCGCGGATCTCGGTTCGGGGAAATTTGGCGGCTGTATAACGCGATAAGGCCGGCGCGACAAGCCGAGGCCGCAGCGCTCCTTCGACACGTTGCCAGCGCCTTCTTCTAGGGGCATTGTCCGGCGCAATTCGGCTGCGGGGGCGGCAAAAACGCGTTGCGGCACTGGAATCCAGCAAGAATCTGACATGAATTTGCGTGCCCAGGACGAAATCGCGGCACCGACGGCTCTGCCGCAGGAGGTGGCGGCTGCGGCCGTAACGGCCGCGCCGGTCGCGGCGCCGGAAGCCCGCAAGGTCGGTTTGCGGCCGCTCGCCTCGCTCTTGCCCTATATCAATCGCTATCGCGGCCGCGCGCTCGCGGCGCTCGGCGCCTTGATCTTGGCTGCCCTGACGACGTTGGTGGTGCCGATTGCGGTGCGGCGGATGATCGATTTCGGCTTCACGGCGCGCGGGCTGCAGCTGATCAACAGTTATTTCCTGGTCATGATCGGCGTCGCGGCCGTGCTCGCCTTCGCCAGCGCCGCCCGTTACTACCTCGTCACCACGCTCGGCGAGCGCGTCGTCGCCGATCTGCGCGGCGACGTGTTCGCGCATCTGACCGCGCTGTCGGCCGCCTTTTTCGACGCCGCCAAGACCGGCGAGATGATCTCCCGCCTCACCGCCGACACGACGCAAATCAAGGCCAGCGTCGGCTCCTCGCTTTCGGTGGCGTTGCGCAATCTCGTGCTGTTCGTCGGCGCCAGCGCCATGATGGTGGTGACGAGCCCGCGGCTGTCGGCTTTCGTGCTCGGCGCGATCCCGATCATTGTTCTGCCGCTCTACGCCTTTGGCCGCGCCGTGCGCCGCCGCTCGCGCTTCGCGCAAGACACGCTCGCCGACGCCTCGGCCTATGCGGCGGAATTGCTCGGCGCCATTCGCATTTTGCAGGCCTTCACCAATGAGCGGCTCGGCATTGCGCGCTTTCGCGGCGCGGTCGAGGGCGCCTTCGAGGCGGCGCGCCATTCGATCCGCGCCCGCGCGCTGCTGACGGCCTTTGCCATCTTCCTCGTGACCACGAGCGTCGTCATCGTGCTCTGGGTCGGCGCCCAGGATGTGCTGAGCGACCGCATCACGCCCGGCCGGCTCGGCCAATTCGTGCTCTATGCGGTGTTCGCCTCCGGCGCCTTGGGCTCCTTGTCGGAGGTCGGCGGCGAGATCGCGGCCGCCTCGGGCGCCGCGGAACGGCTGTTCGAAATCCTTGCCATCAAGCCCGCGATCCTTCGTCCGGCGCACCCGCTCAAGCTGCCGTTGCCGGCGCGCGGCGAGGCTGCGTTCGAGGAAGTGCGGTTCTCCTATCCGTCGCGGACGGCTGTCGCGGCGTTGAACGGCGTGTCGTTTGGCGTCCGCCAAGGCGAGAAGCTCGCGATCGTCGGGCCCTCGGGCGCCGGCAAGAGCACGATCTTTCATCTGTTGCTGCGGTTCTACGATCCCACCTCCGGCCGCGTCACGCTCGACGGCGTCGGATTGACCGATCTCGATCCGGCGGATTTGCGCGCCCGCATTGCGCTCGTGCCACAGGACAGCGTGATGTTCGCCGCCACCGTGCGTGACAATATCCGCTTCGGCCGGCCCGAGGCTGCCGATGCCGATGTCGCGCGCGCCGCCGAGCTTGCCCACGCCGCGGGCTTTATCGGCGAACTGCCTCACGGCTTTGATACGCAGGTCGGCGAACGCGGCGTGACACTGTCGGGCGGCCAGCGCCAGCGCATCGCCATCGCGCGCGCCATTTTGCGCGACGCGCCGCTCCTCCTGCTCGACGAGGCGACCTCGTCGCTCGATGCCGAGAGCGAGACGCAAGTCGCGGCCGCGCTCGCCGATCTGATGCGCGAGCGCACCAGCATCGTCATCGCGCACCGGCTTGCCACCGTGCAATCCTGCGACCGTATTCTGGTGCTCGACGAAGGCCGCATCGCCGAGGAAGGCACGCATCAGACGCTCGTTGCCGCGGGCGGTCTCTATGCCCGGCTGGCGAAGCTGCAATTTCAGGGGACGTAGCCGCAGGTCATTGCGAGGAGCAACGCGACGAAGCAATCTAGTTCCCGGGCTCCGCTCTGGATTGCTTCGCTTCGCTCGCAATGACATCACGGCCGCCAGCTCATGCGGTGAACGGGTTTGCCGCTGATCGGATTCTTGCCCGCGCCCGTAATGACAAATCCGCATTTTTCGTAAAAGCGAATGGCGCGTGCATTGTCGGTGTTGACGTCGAGGTCGAGTCCATTCGGCGACAGACGTTTTGCTTCGGCGACAAGCGCTGCGCCGATGCCCGCGCCCCAATATTCCGGCGCGACCACGAGCTGATCGAGATAAAGCGAGCGCGGATCGACGGTGACGAAGCCGATCATCGCGCCGTCGCTTTCAGCGATGGCGATCGTCGCGCTGGGCGCGAGCTCTTCGCGCCAGCGCGCCCGCCACCAATCGAGCCGGGCGGCGAAATCGATGTCCGGATAAGCCGCTGGCCAGGTTCGGAGCCACAGCGCGATGGCCGCGTCTTCGTCGCGCGCCGCGTAGGGCCGCAACGAAACACCGGCGCTCACGGCGCGGAGGCTTCCCTGGCGGCTTGCTGATTGGCTTCCTTGCCCGCCTCGCGGCCGGCTTCTTTCAGCAACCGCAACAATTCGTGGTGCATGGTGTCGTTGCCGGCGACGACTTGGTTCTTGGTAAAGATCGCGTCGCCGCCGTCGAGATCGGTGACGAAGCCGCCGGCTTCGCGCACCAAGAGCGATCCCGCCGCGATATCCCAGGGCGACAGATCGCGCTCCCAATAGGCATCGAGCCGGCCGCATGCGACCCAGGCGAGATCGAGGGCCGCCGCGCCATAGCGGCGCAGTCCGGCGAAGTGTTGTTGCGCGGCCGCGATTTCGTGCCGCGCCAGCGCGAGGTCGCCGCGGCCGTAATGCGGCAGCCCGCAGGCGACGACGGCCTCGGCAAGTTTCAGCCGCGCCGCGACCCGGATGCGCCGGTCGTTGAGATAGGCGCCCTTGCCACGCTCGGCGAGGAACATGTCGTCATTCGCCGGATTGTAGACGAGGCCCGCGACGATGGCGCCGTTCCTCTCGAGCCCGATCGACACCGCGAAGTGCGGGATGCCGTGCAGGAAATTGGTGGTGCCGTCGAGCGGGTCGACGATCCAGCGGTGGCTTTTGTCGGCGCCTTCGATGGCGCCGCCTTCCTCGCCGAGGAAGCCGTAATCGGGCCGCGCCTTGGCGAGTTCCTCGCGCACGATTTCCTCGGCGCGGCGGTCGGCGGCGGTGACGAAATTGCGCGGCCCCTTGACCGAGACCTGCAAATTCTCGACCTCGCCGAGATCGCGCTTGAGGCTGCGGCCGGCGCGATGCGCGGCCTTGATCATGACATTGAGCACTGCGGAATGGAGCATGGCGCTTCGCGTAGCCTTCATCAGGTGCCGGTGCAAGCCGAGTGTTCATCCGCCACCGCGATAGCGGGGGAGGGGGACCACCCTGCGCGGCAGGGTGGTGGAGGGGGCGCGGGCCTCGACGATTCTCTTGCAACGACAACGAAGCTCCGAGCCAGAGGCCCCCTCCACCGTCCTTCGCGCTATGCGCTACGGATGGTCCCCCTCCCCCGCTGCGCGGGGGCGGATATGCCACGACGTCAGCATCGGCAGCGGCTCGCCGCGCACGATGTGTTCGAGATGGCTTGCCGGCGGAATGCGGCGCGGACCGCCCGCCACTACCTCCTTCGCCGCCGCAAGCCGCTCTGCCTGCGGGACCGAGGGCAGGCCGCGCATCAGGCAGCCGGCCGGTTCGCCGAGGCAACGCCGGTGCCGGCGGCACGGCTTTTTCGGGCAGCCGCGCCAGAAACGGAAGACCTCGCAATAGAGCCGCCACACCGCCTCATGCGCCGCATCGGCGAGCCGCAGGCCTTGTTCGACCGTGCGCCGCTTGGTGAAGTCCTTCTGGTTCGGTTCTTTGTCACGCGGTTTTGGCATCGGTTGCCTCCCTTGTTGGGTGAAAAAGGGCAAGCGTCTTCGTTCCCGCGGCGCGTCTACGCGCCCGGGTTATGCAGGTCATTGCGAGGAGCGAAGCGAGGAAAGAATCCAGAACTGCACCGCCGCACCGGATTGCTTCGCTTCGCTTGCACTGACGAATTTAAATAAGGAAGGGCCACGCGCAGTGGTTCGCGATAAGGCCGTTAGGGCTTCGCGGGCGCCGCCTGCGGCGCAGCTTGCGCCTGCTGCTGCCGCTCCGCTTGCAGCGCGTCGAGCCAGGGTTTTGCCGCCTTCTCGGCGGCGGCGCGCTGGTCGGGGGTGAGTTTTTCCATATAGCCGTCGAGCTCGAGGTCGGTTTCGCCAGAAGCGCGCGAGATCAGATGCCATTTCATCGCCTCGACCGGATTTTCCGGCGTGCCTTTGCCGTAGGCGAGGATCAGCGCGAGGCGGTCCTGGGCGATGGCGCTGCCGTGGAGGGCGGCCTTGCGGAACATCGCGGCGGCGGCTTCCGGGTTCGGCGCGATGCCGTCACCATTGTAGAGCGCGATCGCATATTCGACCTGCGCGTCGGTATTGTCGGCGAGCGCGGCCTGCGACCACAATTGCACGGCCTCGTGCATGTCTTTCGGCACGCCGCGGCCCTCTTTGTAGAAGGTGCCGAGCGCATATTGGGCGTCCGGGCTGCCGGCCAGCGCCGCCTGGCGCAAGAGCTCCGCCGCGCGCTTGAAATCCTGCGGGAACAACTGGCCCTCGATATAGAGCAGCGCGAGGTCGTAGGCGGCGAGCGGATGGCCGAGCTTGGCGGCGGCCGCGAGCAATTTGGCGCCGGCCTCGCGGTCGCGCGGGCCGGCGCGGCCGTTGGTGCGGAACATGCCGAGCGCAAACAGCGCATTCTTGTCGCCGCGGTCGGCGGCGAGCTTGTACCAGTCCGCGGCCCGCGCGTCGTCGCGCGGCACGCCGAGGCCGTTGGCATAGAGCTCGCCGAGGAGCGTCATGGCCGCGGCGTCGCCGGCCGTGGCGCGCTCGGTGGCAAGGCGAAAGGCGGTGAGAAAGTCGCCGCGCTGAAACGCCGCGAAGGCCACATCCGGCTCGGCCGCAGGCGCCGGCGCCGCGCCGGCTGCGCCGAGCCATAGCGCAGCGAGCATCGCCGCAAGGGCAGGTCCGATCCCGGCTCTGAGGCCCGCCCTCACGCCAGCTGTTCGGCGGTTGCCGCGATCACGGCGGCCGCGCCTTGTGGCTCCGTCCATATCCAGTCACCGAGCGCTATGAAATCGGCGCCGGTGTGCGCCAGCGCTGCGACCTCGTCGAGACTTGCGGCATAGCCGACGCAGGGTATTTCGACCAAGTGCGCCCACCACTCAAGCCGGTCCAGCGTTTCTTCGAGCGAAGGCCTGCGGTCGCCGACCTTAGTTTCACTTTTACCCTCCCCGGCGTGCGGGGGAGGGGAGGGAGGGGGCTCGCCGAACATCACGTAGTCGGCGCCAGTCTCGCCCGCCAGCATGGCATCATGACGGCTCCGCACGCCGCCGGCGCCGGCGATCCGCTCCGGCTTGAGCAGCGCGAGCGCCGCCGCGAAGGCATCGACGCCGGTGAGATGGGCGCCATCGGCGCCAGCTCGCAACACGAGATCGGCATGGCCGTCGAGCAGCACCGCGACGTCGCGCCGCTGCGCGGCGGCGGCAACGGTTTTGGCGCGGGCGATCAATGTGCGCTCGTCGGCCGCGGCGAGCCGCAACAGCACGGCGGCGACATCGCCGGCGCCGAGAGCTAGGTCGAGGTCGGGCAGGAAGGCTGCGGGGTCCTCGAGTAGTGGTGTTATTAGATACAGGCGCGGCGCGCGCATCCGCCCCCGCGAAGCGGGGGAGGGGGACCGCCCGGAGGGCGGTGGAGGGGGCTTCGGACTCAAAGCCTGTCCAACGCTAATCGAACGATGGCGTCCGCCGTTGCGTCTGCATCGTACGTCAATTCGGCCGCGGGGATGCGCATGACAGTCACACCGTGTTTCTTGAGCCAGGCGTCGCGGCGTTCATCTCGCTTCGGCCGATCATCCATGTCGTGGACTACTCCGTCGATCTCGATGCCAAGATTTGCTTTGGCGCAATAAAAATCGAGTACGTATGGGCCGATCGCATGCTGACGGCGGAAGACCGGCTTTCCTGGAAGTCGCGCCCGTAGGCGACTCCATAATCGTGCTTCCGGAACCGACAATGTTCGTCGAAGGCGGCGGGCGTTGCCGATGGTTTTCTTCGGCGCTCTCATTGCGACGAGTCAGACGCCCCCTCCACCGCGCTTCGCGCGGTCCCCCTCTCCCGTTTTCACGGGGGAGGATATTGAGCTACGCGGCCTTGCGCTCGAGATCGGCTTTCCACTGACCGAGCGCCGCGAGGCTGTTCATCATGGCGCGGTGATTGAAGGCGCGTTGCGCGGCGGCGACGTTTTCGGATTTGCCCGACCAGGTCTTTTGCGGCGCGGCTTGCAGCGCGCGGCCGTAGGAGAACGACACTCGCCAGGGCAGCGGGCCCATCCGGTTCATGGCATCGAGATGCGCGGTCGCCTCTTCGTCGGACTGGCCGCCGGACAAAAACGCGATGCCGGGAACCGAGGCCGGCACGCAGGTCTTGAGCACGCGCAACGTCTTGTCGGCCACTTCCTCGACCGAGGCGCGCTTACTGGACTTCTTGCCGGGCACGATCATGTTGGGCTTCAGCACCATGCCTTCGAGCGCGACGCGCTGATAATAAAGCTGTTCGAAAACAGTCTTGAGCACCCATTCGCTGATCATGGCGCAACGATCGGCGTCGTGATCGCCGTCCATCAGCACTTCGGGCTCGACGATCGGCACGATGCCTTCGTCCTGGCAGAGCGCCGCATAACGGGCGAGCGCATGCGCATTGGTCATGATGCAATTGTAGCTCGGGATGCCCGGGCCGATATCGATCACCGCGCGCCATTTGGCGAATTTGGCGCCGAGGCCGCGATATTCGACCAGCCGCTCGCGCAAACCGTCGAGACCTTCGGTGATCAGCTCGCCGGGACAGAACGGCAGCGGTTTCGTGCCTTTGTCGACCTTGATGCCGGGGAGCGCGCCCGCTTTCTCGATCAGCTTGACCAGCGGCGTGCCGTCCTTGGCGTTTTGCCGGAGGGTTTCGTCGTAGAGAATGACGCCGGAAATATATTTCGACATGCCCTCGGCCGAGCGGAACAGCATTTCGCGGTAGTCGCGCCGCGTATCGGCGGTCGATTCGACGCCGAGCGTGTCGAAGCGTTTCTTGATCGTGCCGCTCGACTCGTCGGCGGCCAGGATGCCGCGGCCGGGAGCGACCATGGCTTCGGCGACCTTGTTCAATTCGCTGAGATTCATCGCGCCCTCCAAATCTCTATCTCTCGATCATGCCATTCGGCGCCGGCGGTCCGGCTTGCTCTAAGTTTGCTGCGGCTACGCAACGCGCTTTCTACCCTAAGCCGGGGTAGCCGCGGGAGTCCGATTGACCTGCAATACCTCGATACCCGGAAGCACCTTGCCCTCGAGCCATTCGAGAAAGGCGCCGCCGGCGGTCGAGACGTAAGTGAATCGCTCGGTCACGCCGGCAAGGTTGAGCGCCGCCATGGTATCGCCGCCGCCCGCTATGCTGACAAGCCTGCGGTCCGCGGTGAGTTCCGCCGCGGCTTCGGCGACCTCGACGGTGCCGTTGTCGAACGGTTCCAATTCGAAAGCGCCGAACGGCCCGTTCCACACCAAGGTCTTCGAACGCGCCAGGACCGAGATCGCCTGCTCGATGCTGCGCGGTCCGATGTCGAGAATCATGTCGTCCGGGCCGACCTCACCGACCGGCACGACGCGGGTCGGCACATGGGCCGCGAATTTCTGCGCCACCACGGCGTCGACCGGCAGCACGATCTCGCGTTTGAGCGATTTCGCCTTGGCCATGATGTCGCGCGCGGTGGGGATGAGATCGGTCTCGACCAGCGACTTGCCGACCGATATTCCTTGCGCTGCGAGAAACGTATTGGCCATGCCGCCGGCAATGATCAGCGTCTCGACCTTGCTGATGAGGTTGCTGAGAAGATCGAGTTTGGTCGAGACTTTGGCGCCGCCGACGATCGCCGTGACCGGACGCTCCGGATCGAGCAGCGCGCGCCGCAACGCACTGAGCTCTTCCTGCACGGCGCGGCCGGCATAGACCGGCAAGAGATGCGCGATGGCCTCGACCGAGGCGTGCGCCCGGTGCGCGACCGAGAACGCGTCGGCGACATAGAGGTCGCCGAGCCGGGCCAGCTTTTGCGCGAATACCGGATCGTTCTTGGTTTCACCACTGTGGAAGCGGGTATTTTCCAAACAAAGAATGTCACCCGGCCGCATCGCCGCCACGGCGCTTTCGGCGGTGGGCCCGACGCAATCTGACGCAAAACCGATCGGCCGGCCGATGACCTCGACGGCTGCGGCGACGACGGGCTTCAGCGATTCCTTCGGGTCCGGACCCTTGGGCCTGCCGTAATGCGAAACTAAAATAACCTTGGCGCCTTTGTCGGCGAGCTCCGTGATCGTCGGCACCAGCCGCTCGATGCGCGAGGCGTCGGCCACACGACCGTTCTGCACCGGGACGTTGAGGTCGACGCGCAACAGCACGCGTTTCCCTTTGACGTCAGCATCGTCGAGCGTTCGAAAGGCCGGCATCACACTTCTACTCAGGGAAGACATACTTAGCGAAGACTCGCTTAGCGAAGATTCGCGATCGCATCGTCGGGCGGGGCGGTCACACGAGCTTGCCCATCGCCACCGCGGTGTCGATCATGCGATTGGAGAAGCCCCATTCATTATCGTACCACGACATCACGCGAACCAAAGTGCCGTCGAGCACTTTGGTCTGGTCCATATGAAAGACCGATGAATGCGGGTCGTGGTTGAAATCGCTCGATACGTTCGGCTCGTCGGTGAAACCGAGGATGCCCTTGAGCTGCTGCTCGGCGGCGCGTTTGACCGCTCCGTTGATCTCGTCCTTCGAGGTCGCGCGCTTGGCGACAAATTTGAAGTCGATCACCGACACGTTCGCAGTCGGCACCCGGATCGCGACGCCGTCGAGGCGGCCGACGAGCTCGGGCAGCACAAGGCCCACGGCCTTGGCGGCGCCGGTCGAGGTCGGGATCATGTTCTGCGCCGCGGCGCGGGCGCGATAAAGGTCCTTGTGCACCTGATCGAGCGTGGGCTGATCGTTGGTGTAGGAGTGCACCGTGGTCATGAAGCCTTTGTCGATGCCGACGGCGTCGTTGAGCACTTTGGCGACCGGCGCCAGACAATTGGTCGTGCAGGAGGCGTTGGAGACGACCGTGTGCGCCTTGGTGAGCTTATCGTGGTTGACGCCATAGACGACCGTGAGGTCGACGCCGTCGGCCGGCGCCGAGACGAGGACGCGCTTGGCGCCTGCCGCCAGATGCGCCGAGGCCTTGTCCTTCGAGGCGAATATGCCCGTGCATTCGAGCGCGATGTCGATGCCGAGCTCGCGCCACGGCAATTGCGCGGGATCTTTGACCGCCGTCACCTTGATGGCGCCGTTGCCGCAGCTGATGGTGTCGCCCTTGACCGTCACGGTGCCGGGAAAGCGGCCATGCACGGTATCGTAGCGCAGCAGGTGCGCGTTGGTCTCGACCGGCGCGAGATCGTTGATGGCGACGATTTCGATATCGTGGCGCTCGGCTTCGACGGCGGCACGCAGAATATTGCGGCCGATACGGCCGAACCCGTTAATGGCAACGCGAATAGACATATCCCCCGGCCTCCATTCACCACCGACCCAAATCGGCGGATCGGGCATTCAATATAGGAATTAACCTAGGCTGCGCGGCTCGCATAATCGAGCCACGCTTATAACCGAGCCGCTCTTATAACCGAGCCAGGGCCGCCTCGGCCAGTTTTTCGGCCGTCAATCCGAAGTGTTGGTAAAGCTCTTTGGCGGGCGCGCTGGCGCCGAAATCCGTCATGCCGACAAAAACGCCGTCGGAGCCGATGATGGCGTCCCAACCCTGGCGGATGCCGGCTTCGATCGCGACATTCACGGCGGCATCGCCGACGATTGCTGCGCGCTCGGCATCCGGTAAAGCGAGCAACAGCTCGAAACATGGCACCGAGACCACCCGCACGGAAATCTTGCGCGCGGCGAGGAGCTTTTGCGCCGCGACCGCGATGGCGACTTCGGAGCCGGTGGCGAATAGCGACACCACCGGCGCGTCGTCAGGCGCGGCGATCAGCTCATAGGCGCCGCGGGCGCACAGATTGCGCGCGTCAAAGCCTTGGCGCAGCTGCGGCAGGTTCTGCCGGCTCAGCGCCAATACGCTCGGGGCGTCGTTGCTTTCCAGCGCCAACTGCCAGCACTCGACGGTCTCGACCGTGTCGCAGGGGCGGAACACTTTCAGATGCGGAATGGCGCGCAGCGCCGCGAGATGCTCGACCGGCTGATGGGTCGGACCATCCTCGCCGAGCCCGATCGAGTCATGCGTCATCACATGGATGACGCGCTGGCGCATCAGGGCGGCGAGCCGGATCGCCGGCCGGCAGTAATCGGAGAACACCAGGAAGGTACCGGAATAAGGAATGACGCCGCCATGCAGCGCCATGCCGTTCATGGCCGAAGCCATGCCGTGCTCGCGCACGCCATAATGAATGAAGGTCCCGGCGTAATCCTGTGCCGACAGAACCTTCATGCCTTTGGCGCGGGTATTATTGGACCCGGTGAGGTCGGCCGAGCCGCCGATCATTTCCGGCAAGGCCGCGGTCAGCGTATCGAGCGCGAATTCGGATGCGGCGCGCGTGGCGATTTCCTTCGGCGCGTCGGCGAGCCGATGTTTCAGGTCGGCGACCGCCGCCGTGAGTTTGCCGGCAAGGTCGCCGGAGAGCCGGCGCGTGAATTCGGCGCGCTTGCCGGCATCGAGTGCGGCGAGCCGGCCTTCCCAGGCCAGCCGCGCCGGCCGGCCGCGGGAGCCTGCGGCGCGCCATTGGTCGAGAATGGGCGAGGGGATCTCGAAAGCCGGCGCGGTCCAGCCGAGCTTGACCCGCGCAGCCGCGACCTCGGCGGCGCCGAGTGCCGAGCCGTGCGCCTTTTCGGTGCCGCCTTTGTTAGGCGCGCCGAAACCGATGGTGGTGCGGCAGGCGATCAGCGACGGCCGGTCGGATTTTTTTGCCGCTGCGATAGCGGCGGCGATCGCCGCCGGATCGTGACCGTCGATCCGGGTCGCCGCCCATTGGGCGGATTCGAAGCGCTCGATCTGATCGACGGAGTCCGACAGCGAGGTCGGCCCGTCGATGGAAATATGATTGTCGTCGTAGAGCACGATCAGCTTGTTGAGCCGCATATGCCCGGCAAGCGCAATCGCCTCCTGGCTGATGCCTTCCATGAGATCGCCGTCGGAGCAGAGCACATAGGTCGTGTGGTCGACGATGTCGCCGTAAAGCGCCGCGAGGTGGCGTTCCGCGATCGCCATGCCGACCGCATTGGCAAGGCCCTGGCCGAGCGGCCCGGTGGTGGTTTCGACGCCCGGGGTGTGGCCGTGTTCGGGATGGCCGGGCGTCAGCGAGCCAAGCTGGCGGAAGCGCTTGATCTCCTCGATGGTCATCTTCGGATAGCCGAGGAGATAAAACAGCGCATAGAGCAGCATCGAGCCGTGGCCGGCGGAGAGCACGAAGCGGTCGCGGTCGGGCCAAGCCGGATCGGCGGGATCGAATTTCAGAAACTGGGTGAACAGCACGGTCGCGACATCGGCCGCGCCCATCGGCAGGCCGGGATGACCCGAATTCGCCTTGTCGACCGCGTCCATCGCCAGCGCCCGGATGGCGTTTGCCATGCGGTCATGCTCGGCGCGCGATGCCTCGCCGGGAACGGGCGAGGGTTCGGCGAATGTTGAACTCGCCGCTGTCAGACGGTTCGGCTGGGTCATGGGCTGCCAAACGCGGGACGAATTCACGTGCCGCGGTCACGGTAAAGGGCAAGGCACAGATAACATGCGAAGTTCATGAGTCAATTCCGGCGTCCCGCACCGGTTCCGTCATGCACAGGCTTGCCGACACGGCGTTGACGCTTTCCCGCGATACGACGTAAAGTTCCCCCGGTAAGCGATTGCCGTCGCACAATTTTCGTACCTCGTGTGACAGTGGAGATAAGCGCGGCGCGGCCGCGGCAAAAACGCCCGATGAGCGACACCGATTCAATCGACCTCGCCCAGCGCCGCCTCGCGCTCGCGCTCGATGCGCTCGACGCCGCGGCCGAGCGCCGCCGCGAGGCCGACCGGGCAGGAGCTGCGCTCGCCAATCAGGTCCACGCGCTCGACAGCGACCGGGCGCGGCTGGCAAGCGAACTTGACGACACGACGGCGCGCGCGCGCGCGCTCGAAAATGCGAGCCGCGACGTCAAAGCGCGCATCGATCACGCCGTCGAAACGATCCGCGGCGTGTTGGAGTTGGAAGAATAGCGCATGATCCCGAAATGCGGATACCGGTTTTCGGACAAGATCATGCTCCAGCGAAAAGTTTGAGCGAGATGTCCGAGGTCAACGTCACCATCAACGGCCGGCAGTTCCGGATGGCGTGCGAGGACGGCCAGGAGGACCACCTCATGAATCTCGCGCGCGATCTCGATTCGCGGATCGGGGGCTTGCGCTCGAAATTCGGCGAGATCGGCGATACGCGGCTCACCGTGATGGCGGCGATCACCGTCGCCGACGAACTCGCCGAGGCCGCGCTTCGCATCAAGCGGCTTGAGGAAGAACTTACCGCGCTGCAGGACGCCCGCGTCTCCGCCTCCGACCGCAGCAAGGCAACTCAGGCCTCGATCGCCGCCGCCCTCTCCGCCGCCGCTGCGCGCGTCGAGGATATTACGAAGAAGCTCAATCAGACCGTCGGCGGCGGTGGCGTGGCGCTGGGCTAGTTCCCCCTCTCCCGCTTGCGGGAGAGGGCGCGAGCAAAGCGAGCGGGTGAGGGTCTGTCTCCGCAGCGCCGAGCCCAGCCTCCCGCGCCCTCACCCCACCCTCTCCCGCAAGCGGGAGAGGGAGCCGCGAGCGGCCAATCCGAGATAAAGTGGCGTCGGCTCCCCATCGGCACTACATTCGAGTCGCGGGGCTGCCCGGTGCGTAGGAGACAATTATCCGGGGCCTTACGATCCTCAAGGGAGCTGTCCCTGGCCGAGCTCCTGGGTTCGGTCACATGGCGCCCACCTACTTATGTAGGTTCCCGGGATCGCACTCTTACGGCCGGCGCGGCTCCGCACTTAACATCATGGCTTCAGCCATCAGCGCATCGCCCAACGTCGAGGAAGCAAAGACGTCGCTCCGTCGCGACGCCGTAGCGCGCCGCGAGGCCGTGCCTGCCGACATACGACGCGCGGGAGCCGAGGCGATTGCAGGCCGGAAATTTCCAGTTTGCATCACCGCCACCACCATCATTTCCGGCTTCATGCCTCTGAAGTCTGAAATCAATCCGCTGCTGCTGCTGAAAAAGCTCGCGGAAGCGGGCGCCACGCTGGCGCTGCCTGTCGTCGCCGGGCCGGGCAAGCCGCTCATCATGCGGGCCTGGCGGTGGGGCGAGCCGCTCGACGAAGGCGTGTGGGGCATTCGCGAGCCGAAGCCCGAGGCGCCGGAGGTGGAGCCCGATATTTTGCTGGTGCCGCTATTGGCCTTCGATCGCGCCGGCAATCGCATCGGCTATGGGGCCGGCTATTACGATATGACCATCGCCCGCCTGCGGGCGCGCAAGCCGGTCACGGCCGTCGGCATCGCGTTTGCTATCCAGGAAGTTGCCGCCGTGCCGGCGACGCCCCGCGACGAGCGGCTCGATCTCGTGCTAACCGAGAAAGAGGTGATCGAGATCAAGGGCCGCTAGGAATGCGTATTCTCTTTGTCGGCGACATTGTCGGCCGCAGCGGACGCACCATCGTCTATGAGCGCATGCCCAAGCTCATCCGCGAGTGGAAGCTCGATCTGGTGGTCGCCAATGGCGAGAACTCGGCCGGCGGTTTCGGCATCAGCGAGCAGATCTATCGCGAGCTGCTTGAAGCGGGCGTCGACGCGGTCACGCTCGGCAATCATGCCTGGGATCAGAAAGAGGCGCTGGTGTTCATCGAGCGCGCGCCGAAACTGATCCGGCCGATCAATTTTCCGCCCGGCACGCCGGGCCGGGGTGCTGCCATGATCGACGCGAAGAACGGCGCCCGTGTTCTCGTCGTCAACGCCATGGGGCGCGTCTTCATGGACCCGCTCGACGATCCCTTTGCGGCGATCGACCGCGAATTGATGGCCTGTTCGCTGGGTACCGGCGCCGACGCCATCATCATCGATTTCCACGGCGAGGCGACCAGCGAGAAGCAGGCGATGGGGATTTTCTGCGACGGGCGCGCCAGCCTCGTGGTCGGCACCCATACGCATGTGCCGACCGCCGATCTGCGGGTGCTGCCGGGCGGCACCGCCTACATGAGCGACGTCGGCATGGTCGGCGATTTCGATTCGGTGATCGGCATGGCGAAGGACGAGCCGCTGCAGCGTTTCACCCGAAAAGTTTCCTCGGCGCGGTTCGAGCCGGCGACGGGCCCGGCGACGCTTTGCGCGGTCGCGGTCGAAACCGAGCCGAGCGGGCTTGCGGCGCGGGTTGCGCCGGTACGGCTCGGCGGCAAGCTCGAACAGGCTAAGCCCTCGTTCTGGGCTTGAGTTTTCGCCGCGCGGCGCTTTATAGGAGCGTCATTGCGAGGAGCGGAGCAACGAAGCAATCCAGCTTGGCGCCGCCGCGCTGGATTGCTTCGCTTCGCTCGCAATGACGATGATGGATATGCGGGACAGGGACCATGGCCGGGCATTCACAGTTCAAGAACATCATGCACCGCAAGGGGCGGCAGGATGCGATCAAGTCAAAACTGTTCGGCAAGCTGGCGCGCGAAATCACCGTCGCGGCCAAACTGGGTGCGCCCGATCCCGCCATGAACGCGCGGCTGCGCGCGGCGATCATCGCGGCGCGCGCCGAGAATATGACCAAGGACAGTATCGAGCGCGCCATCAAGAAGGCGTCGGGCGGCGAGGGCGAGAATTACGAACAGATCCGCTACGAGGGTTATGGCCCGGCAGGCGTCGCGGTGATCGTCGAAGTCTTGACCGACAATCGCAATCGCACCGCGGGCGAAGTGCGCGCCACTTTCACCAAGAGCGGCGGCAATCTCGCCGAGACCGGCGCGGTCTCCTTCATGTTCGATCATCTGGGCGTCATCGAATATGACGCGAGCGCAGCCAGCGCCGAGACGATGTTCGAAGCGGCGCTCGACGCCGGCGCCGACGACGTGCAGTCGTCCGAGACCACGCATGAAATCTACGCCGCGCAGGATCATTTCGGCTCGGTCGCGAAGGCGCTCGAGGCGAAGTTCGGCGAGCCGCGCAAGGCTGCACTCGTGTGGCGGCCGCAGAACACCGTCGCGGTCAATGACGAGCAGGGCGAAAAAGTTCTAAAAATGATCGAAAGCCTCAACGACAATGACGACGTGCAAAACGTCTATGCCAATTTCGATGTCTCGGACGCGCTGGTCAGCAAGATGAGCGCGTGAGCTCGAGCCATGACGGCTTCAGGCGTGCGGCCAGTGCCGGTCGTGGAACCAGTTGCGATAATCCGACATCTTGGCGCGCTGCGCTGCCGGCGCGTGGCGCTTGCAGGTCGATGCCTCGTCGCTTTCGTCGGGCGCTGCCCAGCGCAACTCGACGCAGTCATTCGGATTATAGGCCATTTCGAGCGCCGCTGAGCGGTCGATGACGTCCTTGAGCGACAGCGTCCAGGCCGAGCCGTCGCTTCGCGTATAGGTGAATTTGCGCGCCGCAAGCTCGGAGGCGAGCGCGTTCTGCAATTGTGCCTTGACGTCGGCCACGCTCTCGCCGGCCGGTATCGCATAGCGATCGGCCCGCCGCGCCACGTGGTCGGGGAAGCCGCGCACCACGTCGATTGCGATCAGCAAGCGAAAATCGCGCGCCGGCGTGGAGAAATCCTCCCAGGCGCCATTGGTCTCGAAAATCGACGCACCGTTCGGCATGTCGGCATCGCCGCGGCCGCTCCCTTGGAATTTGCGTCCGTTCTCGACCGCGACAACGCGGGTCTTCACCTGCTCCTCGAGCGAGGTGATGGCGTCCGCCATGGCGCGCGCCGGATCGAGCGGCTCGGGCGACATCACGTCGTCCATGCGGTCGTAAAAATCCTCGGCGCTAAGCTTCGACTGATCGAGCGAAAAATCGCCGTAGTCCGGATTTTTGGCGATCTCGGCATTGGTCAGCCGCCGCAACGCGCCGTTCTTCTCGCGCATGATCGGCCGGAACCGCTTGAAGCCCGGGCTGCCGAGCGAGGGCTCGTGCACGAACAGGAAGTTGCCGCGCCAGAAACGCTTGCGCGTCACCGTGCCGTCGGGCTCGGCGTCGACCGCGAGGAAGACGCCCGGCACGCCGTTTAGCTCCGGCACGCGCTCGACCAGCATCAAGACGTGGCCGTAGGGATCGGCATAGACCGTTCCGGGCCGCAACGCGGCTTGGGTCAGCGGCACCGTGTAGAAATCGGTGTTGTCGTCGTTTGCCGACACACGCACCGAGCCGGTGTGAACGACGTCGCCGACGGCGCGCAGATATTCGCCGAAGGAGGGTTTTTTCGGCGGCGCGGGCGGCGGCGATGGCGGCGGAACCGCGGGAGGCGCGGGCTTCGGGGCGAAGAGTTGCGCGAGTGGCGAGGTCGGCGGTGGCGGTTCGGGATCCGGAGCCGGCGCGGGCGCTGCGGCGGTCTGTTCGGGTGGCGGCGCCGGACGGGTGACTTCGGGATGCAGAATGTCGAACCACTGGTAGCATTTCGGCGGCGCGCCGCCGGTGCCGCGCGAGCAATTCGAATAGCCGAACGGCAGACCCATCTTGTAGGCGAAATAGGCGCGCAGGAAGTAGACGAAGTCGGCGCAATCCGGGCGCAGGCTCAGCGCCACATTGTCCTCATTGAGACCGAAATAATTGAACAGAAAATTGCGCGAGCGATCGCGCAACACTTCGTGCCAGGCCTTCCACGACAGATCGGCGTCGGGCGGCGCGTCGAACAATTTGGCGATCCAGGCCGAATAGAGATTTTCCGTGCTGCGATCCCAATTGTTGCGCAGCGCCCAGATGCTGCCCTCGGGCGCGCGCGGCGGACCCGGCGGCTTCACCGCGCTGACCGCGATGTCGCGCGTGATGGTTCCGCAGCCGGCCGGCGCGCCGTTGAACGCAAGCGTCGCATGCCATGTGCCGGCAGCGGGCGAGGCGACCTCGACGTACCAGGAAAAAGGCGGGCCGCCATGGCGCTCCGCCGTTTTGGCGGCGACGCTGCCGTCAGGCGCGATCAGCGACACCTCCCCCTGCAGCGGCTTTTCCGCGGCAACGAGAAGACGCAACGGCGCGCCCTTCCAGGGCGCGATCGGCGACGGCAAGACCGACACTTGGGCCGCTTCTTCACAGGTGCCGGGTGAAGTCTCGGCCCGCGCGCCCGTTGCCGGGAGCACGAAAAATGCGCTTGCGATCAGCATCAGCGCTGACGCGGCAGCAGCGGACCGGTGCGCGAGACGCAATCGAGTTCCCCTTTTGAACGGCCCCGAGGACGACAACCTATCACAGCGTGGGGCCTATTGCGCCTTTATGGCAAAATTGGCCGCAGCAATCCGCGGCAGTCCGGTACGCCAGTCAGCTCACGGCAAAGAGAACGAGCGCCACGCCGGCGACCGCAAGGCCCACGCATTTTCGCCGATCGAGCCGTTCCCGGAACATGACGGCGCCCGCCAGTGCGGTGATGACAAAGCTCATCTGCGCCACCGGCACCAGCACGCTTGCCGGTCCGCGCAGAAGCGCATGCATCAGCAGCACGAAGGCGCCGAACAGCGCAACCGCCGCAAGCGCCGCATAGGGCCAGGCGCGCGGCGAGATTTGCAGGCGTCTGTCGCGCAGGACGGCCGAGATTGTCGCAAGCGAGCAGAAGGCCCAGGCCTGGGCCGCGACCATGGTTTCCGGCAGCGCGCCCTGCTGCAGGCCGACCTTGTAGAAAAAATTGGTGAAACCCATCGCCACGGTCGCCATAAGAACGCGCGACAGCGACCACAATGTCGTTTTTCCGCCTACAGCGCCGGCCTCGGCGAGCAACAGCCAAATCGCGACCAGCGCGCAACCAAGCGCCGCGAGCTTGGCCACCGTCAACGGCTCGCCGAGGATGACGATCGCCAGCGCCGCCGTGATGGTGAAATTCAGCCGGAAGATCGGCGCATTGGTGCTCACCGCGCCGCCATGCAGGCTCTGGGTAAAATTATAAAGCGCGACAAACAGGATCGAACCCGCCAGCGCGCCCCACAGCGCCGATATTTCCGGATGCAGCGTGCCGGTCAGCCAGGCATAGAGGGTGACGCCCGGACAAAAGATCCAGGCCTGCGACATCAAAAATTCGCCGGGTTTGATGCCGGCTGCGGCGCCGCGTTTGTAGATCAGGTCGCCTATGCCAAAACACAGCATGGCGCCAAGTGCGAAGCCTAGACCTGGTGTCATGTTTCTGAGGAAAAATGGGTTTTCGGAACGGATGAGCTATGGCGGCGTCCATAACAGGGCGGCGGCGGCCGGGCGAGCGGCGCCTCGGCATTGCCGTCATGCTATTAGCAAGGCGGCATGACGCGTCCGATTCGCATCCTCGGCATCGATCCGGGGCTCCGCCGTACCGGCTGGGGCGTTGTCGAGATTGCGGGCAACAGGCTTACTTTTCTCGGCTGCGGCTCGGTAATAAGCAACGATCGCGACGCGCTGGCCATTCGGTTGCTCACCATCCATGACGGTTTGATGCGTATCTTGGAAGAATTCCGGCCAGACGAGGCGGCGGTCGAGGCGACTTTCGTCAACAAGGATGCCAATGCGACGCTGAAACTCGGCCAGGCGCGCGGCATCGCCATGGTGGTGCCGGCGCGGGCCGGCGTCCCGGTCGCCGAATATGCGCCGAACCTGGTCAAGAAAAGCATCGTCGGCGCCGGTCACGGCGACAAAACCCAGGTGCGGATGATGATCGGCGTGCTGTTGCCTAAGGCCGACCCGACGACCGACGACGCCGCCGATGCGCTCGCGATTGCGGTGACGCATGCCCATCATCGGCAGAGCGCAGTGCACAGGGTGGCGGCATCATGATCGGCAAGCTCAAGGGCGTGATCGACAGCTACGGCGAGGACGCCGTCATTCTCGACGTCAACGGCGTCGGCTATCTGGTGCATTGCTCGGCGCGCACTTTGCAGGAATTGCCGCGCGCCGGCGAAGCGGCGACGCTGGCGATCGAAACCCATGTGCGCGAGGACCAGATAAGACTGTTCGGGTTTCTGAGCGATGTCGAGCGCGAGTGGTTCCGGCTGTTACAGACCGTGCAGGGCGTCGGGACCAAGGTCGCGCTTGCGGTGCTTGGAACGCTGAAGCCGGCCGATCTCGCCACCGCTATCGCCACGCGCGACAAGGCCATGGTGGCGCGCACGCCCGGTGTCGGGCCGAAGGTCGCCGAGCGCATCGTCACGGAGCTGAAAGACAAGGCGCCGGCCTATACGGATGTCGATCCGGCTTTGGTGCGGCTCTCCGGCGCGCTCGACGAGAAGCGGGCGCCGCGGCCGGTGGCGGATGCGGTCTCGGCGCTGGTCAATCTCGGTTATGCGCAGGTGCAGGCGGCAGCCGCCATTGCGGCCGCGGCGCGCAGCGCCGGCGATGACGCCGAGACCACGACGCTGATCCGGCTCGGTTTGAGGGAATTGGCCAAGTGAGAGAGCTGACGACGTGAAGCGACCGGCAAAAAAGAAATCCGCAAGCCTGAGCAAAGCGGACCGGGAACTGGTCGCAGCGGCGACTGCCTCGATCAAGAGCCGCTACCGCGACGACTGGCAGGAAGTCGGCGCGGCCCTGCGCACCCGCGCGGGCAAGATCTTCACCGGCGTCAATCTCGACGCTTATCTCGGCCGCATGGCGGTGTGCGCCGAGGCCGTTGCGCTCGGCCGCGCCGTGGTCGATGTCGGCGACGCCGGCATCGAGACCATCGTGGCGGTGCGCCATCCGCCGGCGGATGAGAAGAACCAGTCCATTACCGTGGTGTCGCCCTGCGGCGCCTGCCGCGAATTGATTTTCGATTACGACCGCAATGCGCGCGTTATCGTGCCGAACGGCAAGACGCCCGCGGTGGTGGCGATCGCCGATCTGTTGCCCAACAAATATACCAGGGGGCCGGAGCGGTGAACGCCGCCGAGCCAAAGCTCGTAACGCCGGAACGCCGCGAGGAGGATGCGGCGGAGGCGAGCTTGCGGCCGCAGCGGCTCTCCGAATTCATCGGCCAGGAACAGGCGCGCGCCAACCTTAAAGTCTTCATCGAAGCGGCGCGGGCGCGACGCGAGGCGCTCGATCACGTGTTGTTCGTCGGGCCTCCCGGCCTCGGCAAGACCACGCTCGGCCAGATCGTGGCGCGCGAACTCGGCGTGAGTTTTCGCGCCACCTCGGGACCGGTGATCGCCAAGGCCGGCGATCTCGCGGCGCTTCTCACCAATCTCGAAGAGCGCGATGTCTTGTTCATCGACGAAATCCACCGGCTCAATCCAGCGGTCGAGGAAATCCTCTATCCGGCGATGGAGGATTTTCAGCTCGATCTGATCATCGGCGCGGGGCCGGCGGCGCGCTCGGTCAAGATCGATATCGCCAAATTCACCCTGGTCGGCGCGACGACGCGCGCCGGCCTTCTGACCAATCCGCTGCGCGACCGCTTCGGCATTCCGGTGCGGCTTAATTTCTACAGCGAGGCCGAACTCGAACTGATCGTCAATCGCGGCGCCCGCGTGCTGGGCATCGGGCTGACGCCCGACGGCTCGAACGAGATCGCGCGCCGCGCCCGCGGCACCCCGCGCATTGCCGGCCGGCTCCTTCGCCGCGTGCGCGATTTTGCTTCGGTCGGCGGCGCCGCGTCGATCGACCGCGCGGTCGCCGATAAGGCGCTGGCGGCGCTCGAAGTCGATGCCGTCGGTCTCGACGCTATGGACCGGCGCTATCTTAATACGATCGCCGTGAATTACAGCGGCGGCCCGGTCGGCGTCGAGACGCTTGCCGCGGCGCTGTCGGAGCCGCGCGACGCCATCGAGGACATCATCGAGCCCTATCTGATTCAATGCGGGCTGTTGCAAAGGACGCCGCGCGGGAGGTTGATCACCGGCCACGCTTTCCGGCACCTCGGCCTGCCGGAGCCAGTGCGCGATCCGGCGCAGTTCGGATTGTTCGGCGGCGACGAGGATGCCTGACGCGGCAATGAAAACCTACGAAGGCGGCTGCCATTGCGGTCGTGTGCGCTTTCGGGTGGCCGCGGACCTCACGCGCGTCACCGAATGCAATTGCTCGATCTGCGCGAAGAAAGGGTTTTTGCATCTGATCGTGCCGCCGGAAGCCTTCGAACTGCTGCGCGGCAAGGAGGCGCTGACGACCTATCGCTTCAACACCGGCACCGCGCAGCACACGTTCTGCGCCACTTGCGGCATCCATCCGTTCTACGTGCCGCGCTCCGATCCCGATAAGATCGACGTCAATGTGCGCTGCCTCGACGGCGTTGACCTCGCCGCCATCAAAACCCATCTGTTCAACGGCAAGAACTGGGAACACGCAATGACCGAGCGCGTGCCGTGGAGGTAGTGCAATGACTGGCGTCCCCCTCGACGGCGAAATCCGCGACGGCCGCCATGTGCTAACCGTGCGCGTCTATTACGAGGACACCGATTTCACCGGTATCGTCTATCACGCCAATTATCTGCGCTACATGGAGCGCGGTCGGACCAATTATCTGCGGCTGATCGGCGCCGATCATCGCGCGCTGTTCGAGGCGACCGAGAAGGAAGCGCCGGGCTTTGCCTTTGTGGTGCGTTCGATGACGCTCGATTTTCTCAGACCCGCGCGCATGGACGATGTGCTCGAAATCCTCACCGAGCCTGAAGAGGTGAAAGGCGCTTCGACCACCGTGCGCCAGCGCGTCATGCGCGGCGACGAACTCCTGGTCGAAGCCCGTGTCCGCGTCGCCTTTATCTCGGGTGGCCGGGCGCGGCCGATCCCGAAGCCGCTGCGCATCGCCATGAAAGCGGACCAGGACGCGGCGCAGACTTGAACGAACTGTACCGCCGGTCTCGAATGCAGTCGTCGGCGGCGTTATATTGGTTAGACTATGACTGAGACCGGTTTTGCACTTTTCGATACGGCAATCGGCTGCTGCGGCGTCGTCTGGGGCGAGCATGGCATTGTGGGCGTGCAGTTTCCCGAAGGGGACGAACGTCAAACCAGAAATCGCCTGCAGCGCCGTTTTTCCGCGGCGCGCTAAACCACGCCGCCCGATCCTGTGCGGCGCGCCGTCGACGATATTGTAGGCTTACTCGGGGGCGAAGCTCGCGATTTGCGCTATGTCGAGATCGACATCCACGGCGTGCCGGAGTTCAACCGCCGCGTCTACGCTATCGCCCGCACGATCCCTTTCGGTGCCACGCTGTCTTACGGTGAAATCGCCGAGCGGCTCGGCGACCGCATGTTGGCTCGCGAGGTCGGTCAGGCGCTCGGACAAAATCCAATGCCGATCATCATTCCTTGTCACCGCGTATTGGCGGCCGGCGGCAAGATCGGCGGCTTCTCCGCGCCGGGCGGCGCCGATACCAAACTGCGCCTGCTTGCGATCGAGGGAGCGCAGCCCGGCGGCCCCACTTTGTTTGATAACCTGCCGCAAGTCGCGCCGCACCGCCGACGGGCGTGAGCGGGCTAAATAATCAGATCCACTCCTCATGTTCCTCGTATGCCGTCGGGAACATGTTGATGTATTGCACCAGGCGCGGCCGCGTGCCGCGATTGGGGCTCGCGCCGTGCGGCAGCGATTGATGCCAGATAACGAGATCGCCGGCGCGGCCGCCGATCGGGATCGGACCTAGCGCATAGAGATCCTGCTGCCGCGGATCGGCGCCGGGCGGCAGCGCCTTGAGCCAGGCTTCGCCCCAATTCTGAAATCCCGGCACCAGCGTGAAGGCACCCTGCTCGGGCGGCGTGTCGGTCAGATAAAGTATGCCGCCGGTGCCGAATGGGATCGGCGTCTTGACGCTGACATCCCAGTGCAGATGCGGACCGGGAAACTTGAATCCTTCGCGCTGCGGCACGTTGAAGCCGACCCGGTCGGTGGTCGCCCACAGATCGGCGGTGCCGTACAGCTGCGCGAAGGCCTTGTGGATGCGCGGCGCGCGGCGCACGGCTTCGAACGCGGGGTGTTGGAAATATTGCACCATGATGCCGTGGTCGGTCCGCCGATACCAGGTTTCCGGATCGTCGGGCCTGGCGCCGAGGTGTTGCCACAGCGCCGCGGCGGCAGCTTCAAGCGTTGCGGCTGGCACCGCGTCGTGCAGCACGACGTAGCCGTGCTCGTCCCAGAGGGCGAGATCGGCCGCGGTCAGCACCGGCGCGCTTGCTTCCACCGCGGCGAGCCAGCGCACGATTTCTATCGGGCTGGAACGGCCCGCCACCGCCGCATTGATGCGGGCGACGCGCTCCGGCGCGACGCCGCCGGTGGTCGCGACGATCCAGCGCTCGAACTCCTCGAAGCTCGGCGCTTCGATTGTCAGATAGCCGATGGTCTGTTCGAGCCCGAGCCCGCTGGCGTGAATCACCAATTTATCGAGATGGCGGTCATGCATGGTTGCCGGCGGAAAAATCCCCCGTCGGCCGGCGATGGCGCGCGACCACAGCCGCTTGAGCTGAAAGATACCGAGCGAGCCGGTTTTCGTCGCGGGCGCCAGGATAGGCGCCGCCACGGCATCGATCAGGGGCATGATTCGATCGGGGTTATGGCCGATTTTCAAGCAGTGCGTTTCTGGTACGAAATTAAACGTACAAGGTGTAGGCCCGTCAACGCCTGAAATTCGACGGGCCGGCCGCCGTCATGTAAGAGTTATTTACATGAGCTGGTCGAAGGACGACAAAGACAGCCCGCGCGGCTATCACCACGGCAATCTCAAAGAGGCGCTCTTACGCGCCGCGCTTGAATTGATCGCGCAGAAAGGGCCGGCGGGCTTTACCTTCGCCGAAGCCGCGCGATGGGCGGGGGTGAGCCCAGCGGCGCCCTATCGGCATTTTCGCGACCGCGAAGAACTGATGGCGAGCGTCGCGTTGCGCGGTTTCGAGCAATTCGAAGCGGCGCTGGCGCGGGCCTGGGACCACGGCCGCCCGGACGTATTGGCGGCGCTCGACCGGCTGGGCAAAGCCTATTTGGCCTTCGCGCGCGCCGAGCCGGCCTATTATTCGGCCATGTTCGAGGCCGGAATTCCGCCGTCGGCGAGCCCGGAATTGCGCGACGCCGGGGAGCGGGCCTTCGCCGTGCTGCGCGAAGCGGCCGAAAAGCTCAGCGCGCAAATGCCGCCGCAGAGCCGGCCTCCGGCGCTGATGGTGGCGCTCCATATCTGGGCAATGGCGCACGGCACCGCTTCGCTGTTCGGCCGCGGCGATGCGGCCCATCGCGCGCTGCCGATGTCGCCTGAGGAGCTGCTCGAAGCCAATGTGCTGATTTATCTGCAAGGGCTCGGCCTGCCTCCCGCCAAGGCATAGAGCGCTTGGCGCCCTTTGCGCCCTTGGACCCCTTGACAACGGAAAATGGCGATGTAAATGTTATTTACATTAACAAACGAGGTGCCGTCATGGCTGTCGTTCTGATGGTTCTGGGCTTCATTTGGTGGTGGCCGGTAGGCCTCATCATTCTTGCCGTCCTGATCGCCAAGGGACGGATTGGCTGTTGGCATCACGCGCAATATGCCGGAGGTGGACCGATGGGCTGCTGGAATAACGGTATGGACCGGTGGGAAAACAAGATGCAGCGGATGCAGGAGAAAATGGACCGCGTCCGCGCCAAGATGGACAAATTCGGCGGCGGCGGCTGGGGCACCCCGCCGTCGAGCGGCAACCGGGCGTTCGACGATTACCGCCGCGAAACCATCAACCGGCTCGAAGACGAGCAGCGCGAATTCAAGGAATTTTTGGAGCGGCTGCGTCTAGCCAAGGACCGCGAGCAGTTCGATCAGTTCATGGCCGATCGCCGCAGCCGTCCGAACGAGCCGCCGCCGCAACCGGGAGCGTGACCGGCGTCAACTCCATTTCCAAAGCGTCACGGGCCGTTCATCACCAGATGGGCGGCCCGTCGACTTTTCGGCCGGTCCGTCTCGCAAAATATCCGGCCCGTCAGCGCCGCCGCATTAACGTCCCGTTAAGCACAACTGGGCTTCGGTAGGTCGGAACGACCGGTGTGACGCCCTAGTTTGGACAAGTTTCGCGAATGATTTCGATCCGCCGGTGACGGGTCCGGCGCGAGTCCTCGTGAAATTTCGGGTCTTGGTCGGCACGCGCGAAGCGGCGGTCCGGCATGACCCTATTGGTCCCGGCACGACTGCGCTGCCCCGGTGACGACCTCGATCATGTGTTGTGATGTTGGCACGGGTTTCGATTTGGGCACGCGTTTCGATTTTGGCAGATGTTTCGCTTTTGAGCAGTGCGGCCGGACCGCCGAAAGGGACGCCCTATGAATCCAGCCGACATCGCGCAGTCGGTCGCTCCGTTGACTTCGTCCAACCTGTCGCTGTTCCACCTGTTTTGGCACGCCCACTGGATCGTCGAGTCGGTGATCGCCGGTCTGTTGCTTTGCTCGGTCTGGGTCTGGGCCATCGCCATCGACAAAACGCTGCTGTTTTCGCGGCTTCGTCGTGCCGGCGACAGCTTTGAAGAGGCATTCTGGTCGGGTCAGTCGCTCGAGGAACTTTACAAGGGACTCGCCAGCCACCCCGGACATTCGACCGGGGTGCTGTTCGTCGCGGCGATGCGCGAATGGAAGCGCAGCCTCGAGGGTCAGGCCCGTTCCTTCGCCGGCCTGCAGATGCGCATCGAGAAAGTCATGAACGTCGCGATCGCGCGAGAAATCGAGAATATGGAGCGTCGGCTTTTGGTGCTGGCGACCGTCGGTTCGGCTGGACCCTTCGTCGGCCTGTTCGGCACCGTCGCCGGCATTATGACGAGCTTTCAATCGATCGCGGCGTCGCAAAACACCTCTCTCGCGGTGGTTGCCCCCGGCATCGCGGAGGCGCTGTTTGCGACCGCAATCGGCCTCGTTGCCGCCATTCCGGCGACGATTTTCTATAATAAGTTCTCCAGCGAGGTGAACCGGCAGGCGCAGCGACTCGAAGGTTTTGCCGACGAGTTTACCGCGATCCTGTCGCGGCAGATCGATGAGCGCGGCTGAGGCCGGGCGCTAAGGGGATCAGGGGCAGGGGACATGGCGGCAGGCGTGATCAACATGGCCTCGAGCGGCGGGCGCAGGCGCGGCCGCCGGCGCGCGGTCATGAGCGAGATCAATGTGACGCCGTTCGTCGACGTCATGCTGGTGTTGTTGATCGTATTCATGGTGTCGGCGCCGCTTTTGACGGTCGGCGTGCCGATCGACTTGCCGCAGAGCCAGGCCAAGGCGCTCGGCCAGGATAAAGAGCCGCTGACGCTGTCGGTGAATGTCGAGGGCAAAATCTTCTTACAAAAGGACGAGATCAAGCTCGACGATCTCATCCCCAAGCTCAAGGCGGTCATCGAGGCCCGCGGCGGCAAGCCCGACGACCTCATTTATGTGCGCGGCGACAAGAAAGTTGACTACGGCACCATGATGCGCGTGATGGGGCGGATTTCCGGGGCCGGCTATCACCGGGTAGCGCTCGTCACCGAGGTCGAACAGAGCGGGCAATGAAGCCTGGCCTGACCATATCTTTTATCGGGCACGCCGCGGCGCTCGCCTTCGGCATCGTGGCGATCTCGGCGCAGCCGATGGAAGCGCCGCCGGTCGAGACGTTGCCGGTGTCTTTCATTTCCGAGAAGGACTTCACGCAGATGACCCAGGGCGTCAAAAACGCGCCGCAGCTGAAGGTCGATATGCCGAAGCCGCTCGCCGACAAGATCGATGCGCCCAAAGCCGTCGATCAGCTCGCGCCCAAGGCCGCCGATAAGCCCGCGATCACCACCGACACCAAGCCGAAGACCGAGCCCAAGCCGGAAACCAAGCCCGATCCCAAACAGGCCGCGAAGCCCGACAAGCCGAAGCCGCCGGAATACAAGCCCGATCAGATCGCCGATCTCCTGAAGAAGGACGCCGACAAGAAGCCGCCGAAGCCGGACGACAATTCGCCGCATAAGCCGGAGCAGAACTCGCCGAAATTCGACGCCAATCAGGTCGCGCAACTGCTCGACAAGCGCGATCCGCGGCGCGAGCTCGCCTCCGCCGAAACGTTGAACGACAAGGCGACGCTCGGCGCCGCGACCGGCGCGGCGGCGGCGCAGCTGTCGCAGAGCGAGATCGACGCGTTGCGGGCGCGCCTCAAGCAGTGCTGGAATCCGCCGTCGGCGTTGGATTCGATCGATCCCGACGGCAAGACGCATGTTTACCTCAGAGTCTTACTGAAGCTGGACGGCTCGCTGGCGCAGCCTCCTGCCGTCGTCGGCGGAACGCCGTCGGCCTTGGGTCCCGCGCTTGCCGAAAGCGCCGAGCGGGCCGTGCTGACATGCCAGCCGTTCACGATGCTCAAACCCGAGCATTACGGCCAGTGGCAGGATCTTACGCTGGACTTCGATTCCAAGATGTTTAGCGACTGAAGAGTGCCGCGAGAAAATTAACAAACCGAATTTGGCGAAACCAAAATCATGACAGTTCCGAATGGAAATGGGTTCTTGATCACGCGGCGTCGGGCGCTTGCATTCGGCGCGGCCGCGGGGGGCTCGATGTTGTTGTCGCATCCTGCAGCCGCCGTAACTGTCGAAGTATCGCCGGGCGAATTCCGGCCGATGCCGATCGCGATTGCCAAATTCGTCGGCGGGGCCGACGGCGGCGACGACACCGCAAACGGCGTCACTCAGATCATCACCGCGAACCTGCAACGCAGCGGGCTGTTCGCCACCATCGACCCGGCCGCGTTTCTCGAAACGATCGCGAGCGTCGATCAGGTGCCGAATTTTCCCAATTGGCGCACCATCAATGCCCAGGCGCTGGTGACCGGCCGGGTCGCGCAGCAGAGCGACGGCCGGCTCAAGGCCGAGTTCCGGCTGTGGGACGTGCTCGCCGGCCAGCAGCTCGCCGGCCAGCAATATTTCACCACGCCGGACAACTGGCGCCGCATCGCCCACATCATCTCGGATGCGATCTATGAGCGGCTGACCGGCGACAAGGGCTATTTCGACAGCCGCGTCGTGTTCGTCGACGAGACCGGGCCCGCCGAGCGCCGCATCAAGCGGCTCGCCATCATGGATCAGGACGGCGCCAATGTGCGCTATCTCACCCGCGGCGATGAGCTGGTGCTGACGCCGCGGTTCTCGCCGTCGACGCAAGAGATCACCTATATGGCCTACGGCCAGGGCGATCCGCGCGTCTATCTCTATAATATCGAGACCGGACAGCGCGAGGTGGTCGGCAATTTTCCCGGCATGAGCTTCTCGCCGCGGTTTTCGCCGGACGGCCAGCGCGTCATCATGAGTTTACAGGAGGGCGCCAACACCAACATCTTCGTTATGGATCTGCGCTCCAAGGCGACGACACGTCTGACCGACACGCAGGCGATCGATACCGCGCCGTCATATTCGCCCGACGGGTCGCAAATCTGTTTCGAATCCGATCGCGGCGGCAAGCAGCAAATCTATGTCATGCCGGCGGCCGGCGGTGCCGCGCAGCGCATCAGCTTCGGCGACGGCAGCTATTCGACGCCGGTGTGGTCGCCGCGCGGCGATTACATCGCCTTTACCCGGCTGGCGCAGGACAAGTTCGCGATCGGGGTGATGAAGCCGGACGGCTCCGGCGAGCGCGTCCTCACCGAAGGTTTCCACAACGAGGGGCCGACCTTCTCGCCCAACGGTCGGGTCATCATGTTTTTCCGCGACCCCGGCGGCAACGGCGGGCCGTCGCTTTACACCATCGATATTTCAGGCCGCAACGACCAGCGGGTTCCGACGCCGAGTTACGCGTCCGATCCGGCCTGGTCGCCGCTTTTGTCGTAACTGCCCGAGCAGGCTTGGCCCTTAAAGGCTTGGCCCCTTAAGGCTTGGCGGCTTCATACGGTCGCCGCATTGACGCCTCATTAACCACAGCAAAAGCTTTCAGTTAAATCGGCAGGCTTGAGGCTTCTCGGCAAGGCTGCATCAAGGTTGACGGAACGTTCGCTTAACGAAGGCGCTGCTAGACCCGTCACAGACAGATCCGGCCACAGTAGAAGTATGGAGCAACCCGGATGAACATTGCGAATATGATCCGCGGCGCCAAATTCGCCGCCATCATCATGGCGACGCTCGCGATCGCGGGCTGCGCCAAGACGGCCGATCAGAATGCGGCACTTGCCGGTGCCGCGGCGCCGGGCAGCCAGCAGGACTTCGTCGTCAATGTCGGCGACCGCGTCTTCTTCGAGACCGACTCGTCGGAGCTGACGGACCAGTCGCGCGCGACGCTCGACAAGCAGGCGCAGTGGCTCGGCAACTACAACCGCTATTCCTTCACTATCGAAGGCCACGCCGACGAACGCGGCACGCGTGAATACAATATCGCGCTCGGCGCCCGCCGCGCCGAGACGGTGCGGCAATATCTGATCTCGCGCGGCGTCGCGGCGCAGCGCATGCGCACGATCTCCTACGGCAAGGAACGGCCGGTGGCGCTGTGCAACGATATTTCCTGCTGGTCGCAGAACAGGCGCGCCGTCACGGTGCTCGACCAGAGCTCGTAGCCCCGACGGTCTTTCCGGAGCGATTTTCAGCAAACGGCGCCGGTATGGCGCCGTTTGCACAATTGGCGCCGCTTGCATTTCCATGTCACGAATTTCATGTCATGGTTTCCCTGGCATGCTTGTCCTTGCCAAGGCAGGGGCGGCGTTGAATGGTAGCGGCGCTCCGCCCTGCCGTATCGATTGCGTCATTAAATTCGGCTCTCGATCTATATTGGAAGAGGTTTCGTCTATGACGCCTGCAGCGACGGCTCGCGCAACCTTGATGCTCGCAATCGCCGCCGGGCTCGGCGGCTGCGGTCAAAACAATCAATATGCCGCGCCGCCGCCGCCCAAGGTCACGGTCGCGGCTCCGGTCGAGCAGGATGTCACGCGCTATTTCGAGGCGACCGGCAATACGGCCGCGATCAACTCGGTCGATCTGGTCGCGCGCGTGCAGGGCTTCGTGCAGGCGATCAGCTATGCGGACGGCGATTTCGTCAAGAAAGGCACCTCGCTGTTCACCATCGAGCCGCAGCCGTACAAACTCAAAGTGGACTCCGCGAAGGCCGCCGTCACCAGCGCCCAGGCGACGCTGACGCAGACCCAGGCCGAATTCCAGCGCCAGGCCGATCTGATCACGCGGCAGGTTTCGACCCAGGCCAATTACGACAAGGCGCTGGCACAGCGCGACTCCTCGCAAGCCGACCTGCAGTCCGCCCAAGCCAATGAACAGCAAGCCGAGATCAATCTCGGCTATACCGACGTCACGGCGCCGTTCGACGGCGTCGTCACCGCGCGCCAAGTGTCGTTGGGACAACTGGTTGGCGCCAGCACCTCGCCGACGGTGCTCGCGACGATCGTGCAACTCGATCCGATCTGGGTGAACTTTACCGCGAGCGAACGCGACGTGTTGCGGGTGCGAGCGCTCCTGGCGAGCCGCGGCGAGACGACCGCGGCGCTGATCGGCCTTCCGGTCGAGGTCGGCCTGCAGACCGAGACCGGCTATCCGCACCACGGCAAGCTCGATTACGTGGCTCCGAACGTCGATCCCTCGACCGGTACGCTTGCGGCCCGGGCGACGCTCGAAAACGGCGACCGCGCGCTGGTGCCCGGCTATTTCGTCCGCGTGCGCATTCCGTCGAAGCCGCAGCCGGCGCTGTTGGTGCCCGACGCAGCCCTCGGCAGCGATCAGAGCGGACGCTATGTGCTGGTCGTCAACAAGGACAATGTCGTCGAGCAGCGCAAGGTCGAGCCGGGCCAATTGGTCGGGGAACTGCGCGTCATCGAAACCGGGCTGAACAAGGACGATCGGGTCGTCGTCGGCGGCATCATGCGGGCGATACCGGGCGAAAAAGTCGACGCCGAACAGCGTTCCGCCTCGGCCAACTAATGTGTCGTAATTTCAGATGATCTCGAAATTCTTCATCGAACGCCCAGTCCTCGCGAACGTTCTCGCCATCCTGATGATTTTGATCGGTGCGGTCGCGCTCTATGACCTGCCGGTCGCGCAATATCCCGACGTCGTGCCGCCGACGGTGCAAGTGACCACACGCTATCCGGGAGCGAGCGCGCGCACGCTCATGGATACGGTGGCGCTGCCGATCGAGCAGCAGGTCAACGGCGTCGAGAACATGATCTACATGCAATCGATGAGCGCGAGCGACGGCAGCTATACGCTCACGGTCACCTTCAAGATCGGCACCGATCTCGATGGGGCGCAGATCCTGGTGCAGAACCGGGTGGCGACCGCGCTGTCGTCGCTGCCGAAGGCGGTGCAGGCGCAAGGCGTCACGGTGCAGAAACGCTCCACCGCGATCCTGTTGTTCGTGACCTTGACGTCGCCCGACGATCGCTATGACAGCCTCTATCTCGCCAATTACGCCACCATCAATCTGCGGGACGAGCTGTCGCGATTGCCCGGCGTCGGCAACGTCAATGTGTTCGGCGCCGGCCAATATTCGATGCGCATCTGGCTCGATCCGGAAAAAATGAAGGCCCGGAGCCTCAATTCCCAGGATGTCGTCGCCGCGGTGCAACAGCAGAGCCAGGAAGTAACCGCCGGCCAGATCGGCATTCCGCCGACGCCGCCCGGCGTCAACTTCCAATACACGATCGAGCTTCAAGGCAGGCTTGTCGACATCGATCAATTCGAAAACGTCATCGTCAAGACCGGCAACAACGGCGAAGTTACGCGCTTGCGCGACGTCGGCCGGGTCGAACTCGGCGCGCAAACCTATAGTCAGGCTTTCACGCTCGACGGCAAGCAGGCGGCCGGCATCGGCATCTACCAATCGCCCGGCGCCAATGCGCTCGACGTCGAGCATCAGGTCAAGGCCAAGATGGCCGAACTGGCCCGCAACTTCCCGCAGGGCCTGGTTTACTCGATCCCGTTCGACACCACGCTGTTCGTCAACGCCTCGATTCACGAGGTCTACCACACGCTGATCGAGGCGGGCGTGCTGGTGCTCGTCGTCATCATGGTTTTTCTCCAGGACTGGCGCGCCATGCTGATCCCGGCAACCACCGTGCCGGTGACCATTATCGGCGCCTTCGCCATGATGTGGGGCCTCGGCTTCACCGTGAATTTCTCGACCTTGTTCGCGATCGTGCTCTCGATCGGCATCGTCGTCGACGACGCCATCGTCGTCGTCGAAGGCGCCGCGCACAATATCGAAAAGGGCATGAGCGGCCACGACGCCGCGATCAAGGCCATGGACGAGCTGCTCGGCCCGATCATCGGCATAACGCTCGTTTTGATGTCGGTGTTTTTGCCGGCCGCGTTTTTGCCCGGGCTCACCGGGCGGATGTATGCGCAGTTCGCGCTGGTGATCGCGGCGACCGCGCTGCTCTCCGCCATCAACGCCGCGACCCTCAAACCGACGCAATCGGCGATGTGGTTGCGGCCGCCGGTGCCGCCGGAAAAGCGCAACGCCTTCTACCGCGGCTTCAACAAAATCTACGACCGGCTCGAAGGCGGTTACGCCGGCATCATTCATCGTATGGCCGACCATGCCGGCTTGATGACTATCATCGCCTTTGCGATCATCGGGCTTGCCTTCGTCGGACTGTCGCGGGTGCCGACCGGCTTCCTGCCGATCGAGGATCAGGGCTACATTCTGGTCGCCGTCCAGCTCCCCGACGGCGCCGCGCTGGCGCGTACCAAGGCGACGCTGGATGAGGTTTCCGCCATCGCTGCCAAGGATGACAGTGTGGCGCAGGTCATCGCCATTTCCGGCATCTCCGTCCTCGACAACAGCGCGCCGCTGGCGAATGCCGGCGTCGCCTATGTGATCCTCAAGGATTGGAGCAAGCGCGCCGATCTGCGCACCATCTTTGCCCGCCTGACGTCGGAGCTCAATGTCGTCGATGCGCGCGTGATCGCGCTGCCGCCGCCTCCGATCCAGGGCATCGGCAATGCCGGCGGTTTCAGCATGCAGGTGGAATTGCGTGACGGCAGCACGGATTTCGCCAAGCTGCAAAGCATGACCGACACCATGGTCGCCAATGCGCAATCGCAGAGCGCGCTGCAAAGAGTTGCGACGACGTTCCGAGCGATCGCCCCGCAATTGCGCATCGACGTCGATCGCGTCAAGGCGCAGACGCTGCATGTCTCGATCGATCAGGTGTTCTCGACGCTGGCGACTTATCTCGGCTCGAACTACGTCGGACAGTTCAACAAATTCGGGCGCGTCTTTCAGGTCTACGCGCAGGCCGACGCGCAGTTCCGGCTGCGGCCGCGCGACATCGAGAATCTGTCGGTACGCAATACGCAGGGCGACATGATCCCGCTCGGAACGGTGCTCAAGATCGAGCCGGTCGTCGGCGCCCCGCTGATCAGCCTCTACAATCTCTATCCGTCGGCGTCCATCAACGGACTGCCGGCGGCGGGGTTCAGTTCCGGCCAGGCGATCCATCTGATGGAGGAGAACGCGGCGTCGACGCTGCCGCCCGGCGCCGGCACCGACTGGACCGCGATGTCGTACCAGGAGAAGATCGTCGGCAGTCAGATGTATTTCGTCTTCGCGATGGCGTTGCTCTTGGTTTATCTGGTGCTGGCCGGGCAATACGAAAGCTGGTACGCGCCGCTGTCGATCATTCTGTCGGTACCGCTCGCGCTCACCGGCCCGGTCGTAGTGCTCGAAATGCTGCGTATCGACAACAACCTCTACACCCAGATCGGGCTCATTCTCTTGATCGCGCTGTCGGCCAAGAATGCCATTCTGATCGTCGAAGTCGCGCGCGAGCACCGTCACGCGGGCAGGGCAATCGTGGATGCGGCGGTGGACGCCGCGCGGGCCCGGTTCCGGCCCATCCTGATGACGTCCTTTGCCTTCATTCTCGGCGTCGCCCCGCTCGTCATCGCGACCGGCGCCGGCGCCAGCGCGCGTAAGTCGATCGGCATCACGGTGTTCAGCGGCATGATTGCGTCGACCTGCCTCGCGGTGCTGTTCGTGCCCTCGCTGTTCGTCATCGTGCAACGGTTCGAGGAACGGCTCGCGGCGCGCAAAAGCCCCAAGAACCCCGAGAGCCCGCAAATCCAGCCGGCGGAATGAGCGAACGCGGCGGTGCCACGCGGCCGTCTTAGGGCCGTGTCGGGGCCACAGTCACATTTTCGACGCAGGACGCATTATGGTAAGGCCGGTCGAGCCACCGAAAACGTCGAAAGCGATGATCCGCTCCACCTCCTTGCTTGTGCTCGTATGCGCGCTCTGGGCACCCGCCGCCCACGCTCAGACGTCCGATTCCGATCTGTTGACGCGAATCGACCATCTCGAAGCCGAACTGCGCGATCTCACCGGCACGGTCGAACAATTGCAGTACCGCAATCAGCAGCTCGAACAGCAGGTGCAACGCCTGCAGGCCGCTGGTCCGGCGCCCGCTGCCACGGATCAGCACGCTGCGTCGCAGTATTCGCCTTCGCCCTATTCTCCGGCCCCGCCGGCGGCGCGGCAATATGCGCCGCCCGCCACCGGGACGGCGCAATATCCGCCGCCGACACCACCTTATTCGCCACCGCCGGCGGATGTCGCGTCGGTGGCTCCAATCGCGCCGCCCGACGCTTCGGCGTCCGGCCGCCATGGCGACGCCTTTAATCCGGCGCTCGATCCGACCGCCCCCGGTGCGCCGCGACCGCTCGGCACCAGCACGGCGGCGACCGAGCCGCCGCCGCCCGTCCCCGATGCCGGTCCCGCGCGCCAACCCGGCGCGCCGCTCGATCTGTCGGCGCCGCCCGGTGCCTCGCCGCCGGCCGACAACCTGCCGCCGCCGCTTCCGGCCAATCCGAGCGCGACCGGTGCCATGCAGGCGGCGCTTTCGCCGACGCTGCCGCCGAGCGCCACCCCGAAGGACGAATACGATCTCGCCTACGGCTACGTCCTGCATAAGGACTATGGACCCGCGGCCGAGACGTTCCGCGATTTCCTGCACAAATTTCCGACCGATCGCTTGGCGCCGGAGGCGCAATACTGGCTCGGCGAAAGCCTGTTCCAGGATCAACATTACCGTGACGCCGCCGAAGCGTTTCTTGCGGTCTCGACCAAATACGAGACCACCGCACGCGCTCCCGACGCCTTGTTGCGGCTTGGCCAGTCACTGGCGGCTCTCGGCGAAAAGGAAGCCGCCTGCGCGTCGCTCGGCGAGGTGTTGCGCAAATATCCGCGCGCCTCGGTCGGCGTGAAGCAGAACGTCGATCGGGAACAAAAGCGTGTCCACTGTTGAACAAGCGGTTCGCGACGATGAAGCGAACGCCTTGTTCTCCGGTCTCGAAAATTTGCGCGGCCTCGTCCTGGCGGTTTCCGGCGGCCCGGATTCCACAGCGCTCCTTGTGCTCGCCGCGCGCTGGGCTAAAGCGCTTAAAAAGACGCGCAAACGCGCGCCGCAACTGATCGCGGTCACCATCGATCACGGCTTGCGCGCGGCGGCCGCCCGTGAGGCCGCCGCGGTCAAACGTCTGGCGCAGCGGCTTGGTGTGGCCCACCGCACGCTGCGCTGGCGCGGCGCAAAGCCCAAGACCGGGCTTCAGGAAGCCGCCCGTCTCGCGCGCTATCGGCTCTTGGCGGACGCGGCCAATCGCGCGGGTTACGAGCATGTCCTGACGGCGCATACGCTCGACGATCAGGCGGAGACGGTGTTGTTTCGTCTCGCGCGCGGCAGCGGTCTTGTCGGTCTTGCCGGCATGGCGCATGCCGCGCCGCTGCCCGCCGGCGGGGCAGGGACCCTGTTTCTTGTCCGCCCGTTATTGCGCATCGCCAAGGCGCGGCTTTACGCGACGCTCGAGGCATCCGGCATTGCCCATAGCGAAGACCCGAGCAACCGCGATCCGCGCTTCACCCGGGCGCGGCTGCGTGGGCTGATGCCGGCGCTGGCGCGCGAGGGTCTCGATGCGCGCGGGCTGGCGCGCTTGGCGGCGCGGGTACGGCGCGCCGAATCGACCATCGAATTTGCTGTCGCCGCCGCACGCGCGGCGCTGGCGCCTGGCCCATGGCCGGAGCGCGGGCCGGTCGCTTTCGATGCCGCGGGGTTCGCCAATTTACCCGCCGAGATCGGGTTGCGGCTCCTCGGCCGCGCCATCGCTAGAACCGGCAATGAACTGCCCGTCGAGCTCTCGAAGCTCGAAACGCTTTATGACGACGTGCGGCGGGCCGATTCGCGGCTGCGGCGGACGCTTGCCGGTGCCCTGATAACGCTGGGGCCGGATCGCCTCACGGTCGAGCGCGCTCCGGCTCGGCGCCGCCCCAATAGCCCTAAAACCCGCAAATCGGCGCAATAGCGGCTTTACGAATTGGCGTTATAAAAGCTGCTTGCTTATGGGGTTCCCTTGGCAGGGGGCAGCCTGACGCCTACATTGCCTTGTGTCGACCATGCGTTGGGGACGTGAAGCCGCCACGATTTGCAGGCACGCAATAGGCCGCCATGCTCCGCTCACCCGGGCGGATCAGGCCGGGCGGCCAAGGACTTAAGATGAACGCCAATCTGCGCAACTTCGCCCTCTGGGTCATCATCGTCCTCTTGCTGCTCGCGCTGTTCACGCTCTTCCAGAACCCGGGCCAGCACACGACCGCGCAGGACATTTCGTTCTCGCAACTGCTCAATGACGTCGACCAGGGCCGCGTCCGCGATGTCCTGATCCAGGGCCCGGAGATTCACGGCACCTATTCTGACGGCCGCAGCTTCCAGACCTATGCGCCGAGCGACCCGTCGCTGGTGCAGCGTCTCTACAATAAAGGCGTCTCGATCACGGCGCGTCCGCAGTCCGACAACGTGCCGTGGTTCGTCTCGCTCTTGATCTCCTGGCTGCCCTTCGTCGCGCTGATCGGCGTGTGGATTTTCCTGTCGCGGCAGATGCAAGGCGCCGGCGGCAAGGCGCTCGGTTTCGGTAAAAGCCGCGCCAAGCTTCTGACTGAGGCGCACGGCCGCGTCACCTTCGAGGATGTGGCCGGCGTCGACGAGGCCAAGCTCGACCTGCAAGAAATCGTCGAATTCCTGCGCGACCCGGCCAAATTCCAGCGGCTCGGCGGCCGTATTCCGCGCGGCGTATTGCTGGTCGGACCGCCCGGCACCGGCAAGACGCTGCTCGCCCGCGCCATTGCCGGCGAAGCCAATGTGCCGTTCTTTACGATTTCCGGTTCTGACTTCGTCGAAATGTTTGTCGGCGTCGGCGCGAGCCGCGTCCGCGACATGTTCGAGCAGGCCAAGAAGAATGCGCCCTGCATCATCTTCATCGACGAAATCGACGCGGTCGGCCGCCACCGCGGCGCCGGCCTCGGCGGCGGCAATGACGAGCGCGAGCAGACGTTGAATCAGTTGCTGGTCGAGATGGACGGTTTCGAGGCCAATGAAGGCATCATCTTGATCGCGGCGACCAACCGCCCCGACGTGCTCGATCCGGCTTTGCTGCGTCCGGGCCGTTTCGACCGCCAGGTCGTGGTGCCGAACCCGGACGTCGTCGGCCGCGAACAGATTCTGAAAGTGCATGTCCGCAAGGTGCCGCTGGCGCCGGATGTCGTGCTCAAGACCATCGCACGCGGCACGCCCGGCTTCTCGGGCGCCGATCTCATGAACCTCGTCAACGAGGCGGCCCTGATGGCGGCCAGGCGCAACAAGCGCATGGTCACCCAGGTCGAGTTCGAGGACGCCAAGGACAAAGTCATGATGGGCGCCGAGCGCAAGTCGCTGGTCATGACCGAGGAGGAAAAGCTCCTGACCGCCTATCACGAGGGCGGCCACGCCATCGTCGCGATCAATGTCAAGGCGACCGATCCGGTGCACAAGGCGACCATCATTCCGCGCGGCCGCGCGCTCGGCATGGTGATGCAATTGCCGGAACGCGACAAGCTGTCGATGAGCCTCGAGCAGATGACATCGCGGCTCGCCATCATGATGGGCGGCCGGGTCGCCGAGGAATTGGTATTCGGCCGCGAGCGCGTGACCTCGGGGGCTGCTTCCGACATCGAGCAGGCGACCAAGCTCGCGCGCCTGATGGTGACGCGCTGGGGGCTGTCCGAGGCGCTCGGCACCGTCGCCTATGGGGAGAACCAGGAAGAAGTCTTCCTCGGCTATTCGGTGTCGCGTCAGCAGAGCATTTCGGAAGCAACCGTGCAGAAGATCGATGCCGAGATCAGGCGTCTGGTTGAGGCCGGCTTTAACGAGGCACAGCAGATCCTCACCGAAAAGCGCGCCGACCTCGAGACCCTCGCCAGGGGTCTGCTCGAATTCGAGACGCTGACCGGCGATGAGATCAAGGATCTCATCATGGGCAAGCGGCCGACACGCGAATCGGTGATCGAGCCGGCGGGGGGACGTTCCTCGACGGTGCCGACCGCCGGCGCCGGCCGCAATCGGCCGCGTCCCGAGGGCCCAATGGAGCCGCAGCCACAGTCGTGACGGCAAGCTTTGAACCCTAGAGGCTGACCGCGCGACGGACTGCCGAGGGCCGGGTCATGCGGACATTGTCGATAGCCATAATTGCGCTCTTGGCGGCGGGGTCGTGTGTGCTCGCTCAGACGGGGGTGCCGGCGCGGGCGAAACCGGCTCCTGTAAAACCGACTATCGCGGCCAAGCCGGCGCAGCCGCCGAAGCCCGCGTCGACGCCGGAAATGCGTTCGGCCGCCGCTTTGGCGCTATCCTCGGACCCGGTGTTCGACGACGGCACCTATCAGCGCATCAAGGAGACGCTGCTGAGCTACGCCGCCATCCAGGTCCGCGGCGGCTGGCCGGCGCTGCCGGCCGACGCCAAGCTCGTACCGGGGGCGAGCGGCCCGGACGTTGCGCTGTTACGCCGACGCCTTGTGATCAGCGACGACATGCCCGCGGCCAAGGAAACGGGTGATGCTTTCGACAGCGACGTCGTCGAAGCGGTGAAACGTTTCCAACTGCGCCACGGGTTGGAAGCGACCGGCGGCATCGGCGCGCAGACCTTGAAGGCGATGAATGTTCCGGTCGGTGACCGCATGCAGCAGCTCGAAGCGTCCCTCGAACGCCTGCTCGGCATGGATTTCACCTTCGCCGAGCGCTACGTCGTGGTGAACATTCCGGCCGCTTTCGTCGAGGCGGTCTCAGGCGGCAAGGTCGAACGCCGTTATCGGGTCATCGTCGGCAAGATCGACAAGCCGTCGCCGACGCTGTCGGTCTACATTACCGCGGTCGATCTTAATCCGACCTGGACCGTGCCGCTGTCGATCACCAAGAACGAGATCATCAAGCGCATGCAGCGGGACCCGAATTATCTCTCGCGCATGCATATGCGCGTGCTCGGCGCGCATGACGAGGACATCGATCCGCGCAGTATCGATTGGGCGTCGGACCGCTCGCCCAATTTCACGGTGCGCCAGGACGCCGGCAATTGGAACGCGCTCGGCAATCTGAAAATAGACATGCCGAATCCTTATTCGGTCTATATGCACGACACCGACACCCGAAAACTGTTCGCCGACGACTATCGTTTCGATTCGCATGGCTGCACCCGCGTCGATAATGTCCGCGACCTCGCCGCCTGGATCCTGCAGGACGGTCCGCCCGGCTGGGATCGCGCGGCGATCGACGCCGGCATTGCCGAGGGCAAAACCAAAATCATCAATCTACCGCGCAAAATGCCGGTGGCCTGGGTCTATCTCACCGGCTGGGTCACGCGCGACGGCACCGTCGAATTCCGCGACGACGTCTATAAGCACGACGAGCAACTCGACCGTAACGGCCTCGCCGAAGCCGCGGCCGGCGGGTTCGTGGCACCGCTGCCGACGAGCAATCTCAAACAGGTTTCCATCGACACCCGTTGATTTCCCGCCGTTGCGAGCGTAGCCAAAGAACGGTGCGCAGCGACGGTGTCGCAATTCTTGGTCATAATCAGCCGAAATTGTAGGGGGAGGAAGCAAGATATGCCGGAGAAGTTCGGGCGGCTCGCTCTGCATATGTGGACGATCGACACCACGCCGCTTGCGACCGCGCTGGATGCGGCACGGGCCGCGGGCTATGACGCGGTCGAGTTGCGCCGGACCGACTTCAAGCGCTGTTTCGACGCCGGCATGAGCAACGCGCAAGTGCTCGACCTCATCCGCAATAGCGGCATTCCTGTGGGCGTGCTCGGCGTCGAATATGGCTGGCTGTTCGCCAAAGGCGACGAGAGCAAGCGCCTGTTCGGCGTGTTCCGGGAATCTTGCGAAAACGCGGTCGCGCTCGGCTGCACGATGCTGATGAGCGCGCCGGGACCGGTCTCGGGCCCGATCAAGGATGCCATCAAATACCTTCGCGACGCCGGCGATATCGCGGCCGAATACGGGCTTCGCCTCGCCATCGAATTCAATTCGCAGCACGAGGTGCTCAACAGCCTCGCGGTGCTGACCGAACTGATCACCGGCGCCAACAAGCCGAATTGCGGCTACCTGATCGACGCCTATCATTTCACGCGCAGCGGCGCCGGCGGCCGCGGCTTCGAAAGCGTGCCGGCTGATCAGATCTTCTGCTTTCAATATAGCGATCTGTCGCCCAATCCGGTGACCGGCGTGAAGCGGCCGACCGATCGCCTGCCGCCCGGCAAGGGCGTGGTCAAATGGCGCGACATGCTCGGCCTGCTGGCTGAGAAGAAATACACCGGCTATCTCAGCTACGAAGCGCCCAATCCCGAGCAATGGGCCCGCTCGCCCTATGATGTGGCGCGCGAAGGTGTCGAGTTGACGCGAGCCTTATTGCGGGACGCCGTCCCCGCCTATGCGAGCGCATGATCCCGAAAATTGGCAGCCGGTTTTCGGATAAAATCATGCACAAAAAGAGTTGAGGACGATCATGACAGCAGAAGCCGAACTTCCCCTTTTCCTCGGGCTCACCGACAAGTCGATCACCGACATTCCGAAGACCGTCGAGAAACAGCGCTATATGACGAGCGTGGCGCCCGTGGCCGCTAATCCCGGCAAATGGGTCGAGCAGCCGCGGCTGCCGATCCCGACCGGCGAGCACGCCGTGATCGAGTGCCAGGGCAAGATCCATATCATCGCCGGCTATGCCAAGCATCGCGTCGACGGCAATTTCCATCAAGTGTTCGATGCCAAGGCCGGCACCTGGTCGCTGAAGGCGCCGTTCCCGCTGCCGTGCAATCACGTCGCCGGCGTATCGATCGGCGGCAAGATTTTTACCTTCGGAGGCTTCGTCGAGCAGAACCGCTGCCCGCATTCGAAGTGCTTCGTCTATGACACCGCGAGCGACCAATGGGCGCCGATTGCCGGCCTGTCGCGCCCGCGTGGTGCGATCTCGGCCATTGTGCTCGACGGCAAAATCCATCTGCTTGGCGGCCGCGACGTCCGCTCGGTGGAATGGCACGAGGTCTACGATCCGGCGAGCAACAAATACGCCGATCTCGCCAGCATGCGCGGCTCGACCGGCACGCAACCCTTCGTCGGCCAGCGCGACCACATGGGGGTCGCCGTCGTCGACGGCAAAATCCACGCCATCGCCGGCCGCATGGATTCTTACGATTTCAACACCTCGCTCAACGCCGTCTACGATCCGAAGACCGACGGCTGGAGCTTCCGTGCGCCGCTGCCGACCGCGCGCAGCGGCCCGTCCTGTGTCTATATCGGCGGCAAGATCGTGGTGTTCGGCGGCGAAGCCACCGGCCGCGTGTTCGGCACCAACGAGGCTTACGATCCGAAGACCGACAGTTGGGAGGCGCTCACCCCGATGGCGATTCCGCGCCATGGCCTGCATGGCGCCACTGTCGCCGTGATCGGTAACATGGTGCACGTGCCCGGCGGCGGTCCGGTTCCGGGCGGCAGCGTGCAAGGCGCCTATCACGACGCCTTCACCTTCGGCTGACGCGAACGGCGCATCGCATGGCGAAAGAATTCGAGTTCACGCTCAACGGGCGGCTGGTTGGCGTTACGCTCGATAACGAGGAAACGCCGCTCCTCAATGTGTTGCGCAACAAGCTCGGCGTGATGGGCACGCGCTTCGGCTGCGGGCTCGATCAGTGCGGCTGCTGCATGGTGCTGATCGACGGTGTGCCCGAAAAATCCTGCAGCAAGCCTATGTGGAGCGTCGCCGGCAAGACCGTCACCACGATCGAGGGCCTGGGCACGCCGGACCATCCGCATCCGTTGCAACAGGCTTTCCTTGACGAGCAGGCCGGCCAATGCGGCTATTGCCTTGCCGGCATCATGATTTCGGCGAAGGCGTTGCTCGAACGCAACCCGTCGCCGACGCGATCCGAAATTGCCAGGGCGCTCGACGACAATATCTGCCGCTGCGGCGCGCATAACCGGATCATGCGCGCGGTCGAAAAAGCGGCGGCGCAAATGCGGCTCGGAGCGAGCGCATGAATGCTCCGGTGCTACCCGGCCCGCTTGCCGATAATCCCATGCTCGACCGCTGGGTGGCGTTTCCGGCGCCCGGCAAAGTGACGATCGGCACCGGCCGCGTCGAACTCGGCCAAGGCGTGCTGACGGCGATGGCACAGATCGCTGCCGACGAACTCGACGTCGCGATGGAGCGCATTACGATCCGTTCGGGCGACACTGAATTCACGCCGAACGAGGGCTACACCGCCGGCAGCCAGTCGATCCAATTCGGCGGCGTGGCGATGCGCCAGGCCTGCGCGGACGTGCGCGGTCTGTTCGTCGATCGGGCAGCGCTTGTGCTCGGCTGCCCGGCGGACGAACTCGGCATCCGCGACGGCGCCGTCATTCGCAACGGCGCGCCAACCGGCCAGGATTATTGGACGCTCGCCAGTTCGATCGACCTCGCCACCCAGGCGACCGGCAGCGGCAAGCGCAAACCCATCGCGGATTTTGCAGCCATCGGCCACAGCAGCGCGCGCCTCGACCTGCCGGCAAAGATATTCGGCGAGGCTACCTTCATCCACGACATGCTGCTCGATGGCATGGTGCATGCGCGGGTCGTGCGCCAGCCCAACCGCGGCGCCGTCATCGACACCATCGACGAACAGGCGATCAAGCGCGCCGCCAAGGCGCCGGTCGAATTCATGCGCAACGGCAATTTCCTCGCCATTCTCGGCAATGACGAGGCCGCCGTCGACCTGGCCGGCGCTGCCGCGGTCGATCACGTCACCTGGGGCCATGTCGAGAGGCCTAGTCCGCTTCAGGCCGAAGCGTCGTGGCTCATCCAGCGGCCGGCGGTCGATCGCCTCATCGGCGCCCCGGAGCCGGCCGACCCGCACGGCCGCACGCGGTTCGAGGCGACCTACACCCGCGGCCATCTCGCCCATGCATCGATCTCGCCCTCCTGCGGCTTGGCGCTCTATCGCGATGGCCGGTTGACGGTCTGGACGCATTGCCAGGGCGTGTTTCCGCTACGCGCGGCGCTGTCGCGCACGCTCGGCCTCGACGCCGACGCGATCACGGTGCGCCACGTGCAGGGTTCCGGCTGTTACGGCCATAACGGCGCCGACGATGCCGCCGGCGACGCCGCCATCATCGCGATGAAAATGCCCGGCACGCCGGTCCGTGTGCGCTGGCGCCGCGAAGAGGAGTTTGTCTACGAGCCGAAAAGCCCGGCGATGGTGGTCAAGGTCCGCGCTTTGCTTGACGACGCCGGCAAGCCCGCCGATTGGACCGCGGAAATCTGGAGCGGCACGCATAATTATCGCCCCGGCGCCGGCGGCAATCTTTTGGGCGCACAGGCGCTGCCGAATCCACCGCCCGAGCCGCCGCCGGGCGACGTGCCGGAAGCCAATGGCGGCGGCGCCACGCGCAATGGCGAACCGCTCTACGACGTCGGGAAAAAGCGCATCATTCATCACCTGGTGACCGAGACACCGGTGCGAACCTCGGCGCTGCGCGGGCTCGGCGCCATGCCGAACGTGTTTGCGATCGAATGCGCGATCGATGAACTAGCCGAACGCGCAGGCGAGGATCCCGTGCAGTACCGTCTCGCCATAGCGTCGGACAAGCGCGCCCGCGCCGTCATCGAACGGGTCGCCGCCATGGCCGGCTGGAAACCCGGCGAGCCGGGGGGCTCAGGGCGCGGCCGCGGCATCGGTTTTGCGCGCTATAAAAACCGCGCCGCCTACGCTGCCGTTGTCGTCGAGCTCGAGGTCGACGAAGCGATCCGCCTGCGGCACGTATGGTGCGCTGCCGATGCCGGCCTCGTGGTTAATCCGGACGGCGCGATCAATCAGCTCGAAGGCGGCATCATCCAGTCGGCGAGCTGGGTGCTCAAGGAGCAGGTCCGCTTCGACGACGGCGTGAGCCCGTTCGATTGGGAAACCTACCCGGTGCTGAAATTCAGCGAGGTGCCGGAAATCGATATCGAACTCGTCAACAGCAAAGACGAGACGCCGCTCGGCGCCGGCGAAGCAACCGCCGGCCCTACCGCCGCCGCGATCGGTAATGCCGTGTCCCATGCGCTCGGCGCGCGCATCCGCGACCTGCCATTGACGCGCGAGCGCATCATGGCCGTGCTCCTCGAGGAATAGAGCTTAGGTTTTTCGCGACGAAGCTATCTCGGGACCGGTCAAGGCAGCGCGGAGGAACGCCGATGGAAACGCGGATATTTGGCCGTACCGGGATGCGGCTTTCGGTGCTGGGCTTCGGCTGCGGCGCGGTCGGCGGCTTGATGGTGCGCGGCGATCTGCTGGACCAGGAACGCACCATTGCGCAGGCGCTCGCAGCCGGGGTGAACTACTTCGACACCGCGGTGCAGTACGGCAATGGCGAGTCGGAGAAAAATCTCGGCCGCGTGTTACAAAGACTCGAGCCCGCCGATGCTTTCGTCGGCACCAAGGTCCGGTTGCCGTCCGCCGATTTTGGCCGCATTGCCCACGCTGTGACGCAGTCGCTTGAAAACAGCCTGATGCGGCTGCGCCGCGATCGGGTCGATATCTTGCATCTGCACAATGCGATCACGGCGAGTGGTGGCGGCGAAGCGCTCGGCATTCATCAGGTGCTCGGCGAGGTGGTGCCGGCATTCGAGCGGCTGCGCCAAGCGGGCAAGATCCGCTTCCTCGGGCTCACCGCGGTCGGCGACACGGCGGCGCTGCATCAAGCAATTGATTCGCGTGCCTTCGATAGCGCCCAGGTAGTCTACAATATGCTCAACCCGTCCGCGGCCTCAGCGCTGCCTGAGAACTATCCGGCGCAGGACTATGCACGGCTGTTCGATCGCACTAGCGCGGCCGGCACCGGCGTCATCGGCATCCGCGTGCTTGCCGGCGGCGCGCTATCGGGATCGGCCGAGCGTCATCCGATTGCGAGCCCGGCGCCGGCGCCGATCGGCTCGGCAATGAGCTACGACGCCGATGTCGCGCGCGCACGTCGCCTGATGCCGCTGGTGGAGGAGGGGTATGCGGTGAGCCTTGCGGAAGCCGCCACACGCTTTGCGATCTCGCAGCCGGCGGTTGGCACCATCCTGGTCGGCATGGCGACGCCGCGGGAATTCGATGCTGCGCTCGCCGCGGTCCTCAAAGGCCCGCTGCCGCCCGCAGCGCTCGCTCGCCTGGCGGCGCTGCGGCAAGGATTTGTTGGTGAGCCGCGCTGATCGGATTTTGCGAAAATGCGAGATGAATTCGAGCGGCCGGATTAGGCCGCACGCAATGGCCGCCCGGTAGGTATGACTACGAGGGGCTGTTGCCGGAGAGGACGGCGCGGCCCCGTATCGTGGAGCCGTGCAGCATGAGTTCGCTCGATATCGAAGAACGCCGCCGCTCGCCGCGCCAGCGCCTCGGACGGCTGGCGACCATCAAGCTCGGGGTCGGCCTGGCGCCGCGCTATTGCCTGGTCACCAATGTCTCCGAGGAAGGTGTCAGGCTTCAGCTCAACGGCATCGAGGTGATCGACGAATTCGTACTGCTGTTTTCCGGCGCCAGTCCCGGCCGCGACGGCACGTATAAAGTAGTCTGGCGGCAGGGCCGCGACGTCGGCGCCAAATATATCAGCCCCGTCATCCAGAACGTTTGAATCGTTTATTTCGGCAAACTTAGTCTGCCGCTCCAACAATTATCCCGCGCCCCTCAGGCGACGGCTTCTTGTCGCCATACCTGCGGTGAGGGAATTGGTGTAGCTTGATGGCTCGTCTTCGCAGCGCCGCGGTTTAACAGCGGCACGCGTCCGAGGGAGGCATCGCCATGACACCGAAACTTTCGCGCCGAGCGTTACTGCGTCTCGCAGCCGGCGCCGCCGCGGTTCCGGCTGTTACACGTTTTGCGCTTGCGGAAAGCTATCCGGCGCATCCGGTCGAGATCGTCGTCGGCTTCGCCGCCGGCAGCACGACCGACACCCTTGCTCGCTTGCTGGCGCCGTGGCTGTCGCAGCGGTTCGGCCAGCAATTCGTCATCGAGAACCGGCCGGGTGCCGGCGGCAATATCGGCGCCGAGACGGTCGCCAAGGCCGCGGCCGACGGCTACACGCTTCTCATGGTGCCGCCCGCGGTCGCGGCCAATGCCACGCTCTACCCGCATCTGAATTTCAATTTCATCCATGACATCGCGCCCATCGCCGGCGTGGTGCGGGTGCCGAACGTCGTCGAGGTCACGCCGTCACTGCCGATCAAAACCATCCCGGATTTGATCGCCTATGCCAAAGCCAATCCCGGCAAGCTCAGCTTCGCCTCGGCCGGCATCGGCACCGCGAGCCATCTCGCCGGCGAATTGTTCAATTCGATGACGGGCGCCAAGCTGCAGCACGTCGCCTATCGGGGCGACGGGCCGGCGATGGTCGATCTGATCGGCGGCCAGGTCCAGGTCGGTTTCGCCACCATGACGGCATCGATCGGCCACATCCGCGCCGGCCAGTTGCGGTCCTTGGCGGTGACGACCATCAAGCGCTCGGACGCGCTGCCGGATCTGCCGAGTGTCGCCGAGTTCCTGCCAGGCTACGAGGCGAGCTCCTGGTTCGGCCTCGCCGCGCCGCAAGGCACGCCCGCCGACATCATCGCTATGCTCAATCGCGAAACCAATGCGGGTCTCGCCGATCCCACGATCAAAGCGCGGCTCGCCGACATGGGCGGCATGCTGCTCACGGGCTCGCCCGCCGACTTCGCCAAGCTCATCGCCGACGAGACGGAGAAGTGGGGCAAGGTTATTCGCATTGCGGGGATCAAGGCGGAGTAGGGACGGCAGGGTGCTGCAGCTCAATTCAACCGCAGCTCCGTAATGTGCCGCGGGTCGGCCTTCAGCTCGCCGGTCTCCACGCGCTTGACGATATCGACCAGCACCGCATTGGCGCGGCAGGCGATGCCGACCTTCTCGCCCTCGCGCACGATGAGCCCGTTCAAAAACTCGATCTCGGTGCGCCGGCCTTTTAGCATGTCCTGGCCCATCGAGGGGCGCTGGCCGGCTGCGGTGCGGCCGGAGTCTTTGAAGCGCTGGGCGTCGCATATTTGCTCGGCTGCGGCATCGCCTTCGCCGGCGCGGGCGATGGTCTCGGGCGGCAGGTGCAGGATTTCCTCGAGCTCGTAGCCCTGGGCCTGGGCGACGCGGATCGCTTCCGAGCCGAGCCGGGTCGAGAAGCGGCGGATGGCGTCGTTTTTCAACATGTCGCCGCCGCCGAGCCCGGTACAGGCGGATAGCCCGTTCTGCATGGCATTGGCGACAAGTTTCGACCAGCGCTCGCCCCACAGATTGCTGGTGACTTTGGCGCTGTCCGCATAGGCAACCAGCCGGCAGATCTCCTCCGCGCGCGGCGTGATGCGGCCGTGCACTTCGCCGGCGCGGAATACGGTGTGCGCCGCGCCGTGCTTGGCGGCGCCGCGATGGACGAGGCCCGGCTCCGGCAGATTGACCGTGATGCTCGAGGCGATGCAGCCGAGCGTTTTGCCCCAGCCGACGACGCCCGCGATGGTCTCTTCGTTCATGCAATTCTGCAGCGAGACCACATAGCCGTCGGGCGCCAGATATTGCCGGATCAGCATCGCGGCCCAGGCGGTGTCGTAGGACTTCATGCAGACAAAGGCGATGTCGACAGGTTTCTCTTTGGCGAGTTGCTGAGCGTCGGTGACGTGCAGTGCGCGGACCGGCACGGTGAATTCCGGCTCTTTCATCGCATGCGTCACGCGCAGCCCGTGCGCTCGCATATGCTCGACATGGGCAGGCCAGGGATCGATGAAGGTCACGTCTTCGCCGGCCTGCACCATATGGGCGCCGGCATAACCGCCGACCGCGCCCGCGCCGACGAAGGTGATCTTCTTGCCCATGTTTTCCTCCCGACTTCAGGTTTGTTGGATCAGAACGGCTAAACTGCGTTTCCCGGATGCGGTGCAGCGCGAAGCGGTGCACTGCTGATCCGGGATCGTTCCACGCTCGGCGTTTGCGACGATCCCGGTTCTGCAGCGCACCGGTCCGCTACGCTTCGTGCTGCGCTGCGCCCGGGAAACGTGTGTCCAGTCGTTTTAAACATCCTTAGCCCCGGAACGCCGCCTTGATGGCTTCCACGCCGCCGCCCGATTTCGCCGCGGTGATGATACGGGCTTCCTGTTTCATCAGCCCGTCGAGCGCCGGCCTCATGGCATCGATTGTTTCGACCGGCACCACCACGGCGCCGTGGCGGTCGGCATGGATCAGCTCGCCGCTTTTGACTGCCATGCCGTGAACGGTGACCGGGATGCCGAATTCCTCCACATGCACGTAAGCGTGCGATGGGCCGATCGAGCCCGCCAGCATCTGAAAGCCTTCGGCGATCTGCGGAATGTCGCGCACCGATCCATTGGTGATGGTGCCGAGACAGCCGAGCGCCTTGTGCACATTGGTCTGCACTTCGCCCCAGAACGCGCCGTAGCCGGCGGGCTCGTCCAGATCCTCGATGACGGCGATCCCGGGCAGCGGCGCGGCCGCGACGTAATCGAGATAGTCCATGCGCTTGGCCATATAGCTCGCACCGCTCACTTTATCGCGCGCGCGCATCGTCACGGTCTTGGCGAAGCCGACCATCGGCGGCAGATCGGGAAACGGGCAATGCAGGTGCGATACCGTATAGCCCGCGCCGCGGCGCTCTGGCGCAACGATTTCGAGCAGATTGCAGACGGTCGGCGTATCGATCGAACGCAGGAATGCGAATTGGCTCTCTGATAACACAGCTCTTCCCCTCCCGATTTTCTGTAATGCTACTCTTTTAGTCCCAAGCAAATATCACGATCATCGCCATGACGAGTTGCATGGCGACGATCAAACCGACACAACCGGTCCAGCCCGCCGTGGTCCAGGCGAGGCCGGTCAAAAAGGCGCCGGCGCTGCCGCCGATATAGAACACCGAGGCGTACAGGCCGACCGCGGACGAGCGACCCTCTTTGGCGGTCATGGTGACATAGCCGGTCGAAATAGTCTGGCACAGCATGCCGCAGACGGCGCAGAGCGTCAGCCCGGCGAGGATGATCGGCACCGGCGGGGCGAGCAGCAACAGCGCGCCTGCGATCCATAACCCGACGATGCCGAGCACGAAAGGCCGGCGGCCGAACAGCGCGATGCCGCGCCCGGTCCAGGGCACGATCGGGCTCGACACCAGATAGGTGAAAAACAGCGCGCCAAGGAGCGTGGGTGTGAACAGATAAGGCGGGGCCGCGAGGTGAAAGCTCACATAGGTGAACGTCGCGATGAAGTTGAACAGCACCCCGAAGCCGATGGCAAAAGTCGCGAGCAGCCGCCGGTCGCGGAAATGCCGCAGCATTTGCGTCAGCGAGGCGAGGAGTCCGCCCGAGCGCACAAAATTCCGCTCGCGTGGCAGCGTCCAAGCGACGATCACCGCGGCGACGAGGGTCAGCAGCGCGACCACCCGAATGGCATCGCGCCAGCCGATCGCGTCGGTCAAAACGCCCGGAATGAAGCGGCCCGAAAAGCCGCCGATGCTGGCGCCGGAGACGTAGAGCCCGGCGATCCGCGCGACGTCGTGCGGCGGCCATTCGTCGCCGATATAGGCGACCGTGACGGTGAAGATGGGCGGCAGCAGGAGGCCCTGGATAAAGCGCCAGACTGTCAGCTCCGGCACGCCTGCGGAGAACGTCATGATGACAGTCGGAACGACAATCGCAAACATGGCCGCGGTGATCAGCCGCTTCCTCCCGACCACGTCGGCGAGCGCGCCGGTAAACGGCGCCGTCAAGGCGATGGCGGCCGTGCTCGCGGTCATCAGCGCGCTGATCTCGCCGGGGCCGACGCCATATTCGTGCGCGAGTTCCGGCAGCAGCGCTTGCGGCGAATAGAGATTGACGAAAGCGGAAAAGCCCGCGACGGCGACTGCCATCGCGCGTCGGTCGAAGGATTTTGGCAGGAACGACATGCGGCCCAAAGACATGCAGCATTATGCGGGAGGCGGGCCGTGAAAGCACGCCGGCATCGCGGCCAAGCGCCAAAGCGGGTGGGTTACGGGCTGAAGGCGAACGCGATCAAGCCCGCGATCAGCAATAGGACGACGGCTGCGGCAAAGCCCAAGCCGAGCGGTAAGGAGAAAGAGAATGGCTTTGCCGGCGGGCTGGCCGGCGCGGTAGGCGGCGGAGCCGGTTCCGCCGACGGTGCGGGCGGTACAGGATCCGGTGGGCTCGCGACCGGCGGGGCGTGATCTTGCGCCAGCTGCGGCTGGTGTGGCGGCGGATTAGATCCGCCAAGCGGGATGCCGCTGTCAGTTGGCGACGTTGCTGTCGGCGACGTGACGGCGTCGGGCTTGGAATTGGCAGTACCGGCAAGAGCTTTGGCCGGGCCGGGTTCTGTCCTTACCGCTGGTGCGGATCCGAGCGCTGCGACTGTGCCAGCGGCTGCCGGCGGGCCTTGGGCGGAAGGTGGCGCGGCAGGCTCGGGCGGCTCGGACGCCGGAGCCCGGTTTGCGGCTGGCCCAGATGGTAGGGCGGAATCGATTTTCGCCTCGGGTGCGGGTGCCAGCGCGCCGGAAGGCGGCGGAGCGGAGGACAGCGTCGAGGACGTCCGAGGCGACGGCGCGGAGAGTGATTCAGTCTGCGTTCCAGATGGCGGTAGAGCGGATTTGGCGACTGTTGCCGGTTGCGGCTCGCCCTCAGGCGGCGAATTCGAGCCGACCACTGTGTTTGCGGGCGGCTGGCTCTGCGGCGCGAGGGCGGCCTGCTGCGGACTTGTGGCTTGCTGCGGAGTTGCGGCCTGCGGGTTTGCGCCCTGCGCGGTGGTCTTAAGATCATGTGGCGCCGTCTGCAGTATCAGGGCCCCCGGCCCCTCGGCGGGAGAACTATGGCCGGCATTGGTGGCGGCTTGGTTGGACGATGGTTGGGACGTTTCCGGTCCGGGCGCCGCATTCTTCCGTCGCGCTGCAGTTCCGTTATCTTCCAGCGGCTCGGCGGGCTTGGTCTCCTTTGCGGCGGATGTCGAGGGGAGTGCGGCGTGCTTCCGGGCAGTGCCTAGCGGGACAGCCTTGGTCACGATAGGCGGCGGAAGGGCCGCGGCCGAAGCGCGCTCGTTCCCGGCCGATCCGGTCCAGGCCATCACGGTGGCAAAAAGGCCGACGGCCAGGAGTGCGTGAAGAATACGGCCGTAAGTCGGCATGGATCGCGTCCGGATGTTGTCTCACGCAAACGCGAGTGACACCGATACGCGTCGTCGAACCTTGGCAGGGGAAGAGTTGCGCCCGAGAGAATCAGTGGCTCGTTTTTAACGCGCCCCCGGCGGCCGCGCCAGCGGACGGATTGCCAGCTAGAGCTGCCGGATCGAGTCGAAATCCCAGGCCGAGGCGCTGGGGTCGTTTTCGCCGACGCGCAGCGTGGTATCGCCGACGAAGCGATAGGGCGGCACCGGCAGATTATACGGCGCCGGCACGCCGTTGAACACGCGCCCGGCCGGATCGTATTTGGAACCGTGACAGGGGCAGAAATAACCGCCGGGCCAATTGCTCACCGGCGTTGTTGCGCTCGGCGTCGGATAGAACAGCGGGATGCAGCCGAGATGGGTGCAGATGCCGACCAGGATGCCGAATTCGGGCTTGATCGAGCGGTGCCAATTGGTCGCATAAGGCGGCTGCTGGGTCTGTTCCGAATTCGGGTCGGCCAGGAGCGAGCGCATCTGCGCGCTCTGCATCGCCTCGAGGATTTGCTTGCTGCGGTGGAACACGAAGATCGGCCGCTGCCGCCAGCGCAAGACGATTTGTTGACCTTCCGCAATCTTGCTGAGGTCGATCTCGACCGGGCCGCCGGCGGCGAGCGTCGAAGCATCGGGGTTCATCTGCGCGACGAGCGGCACTAGCGCCGCAGCCGCACCGACCAGGCCGACTGTGGCGGTGGCGATATAGAGAAAATCGCGCCGCGAGGCTTCAGGGGCGTGGCTGTCCGCCGGAAAGGCAGGCGTGATGTCCACCATGGCGCATCCTTCATGGTCGCCCCATCCCGCTGTCCTTGATGTCGGTATTGACGCGACCGACGTCAATCTGGGGCGGTCGCCGGGCCGATTAACATTAGGAAAGGTGACCCCGCCCTGCGGCAGTGATTTTCGCGAAGGCGGAACTTGCGCTATTGAACCGGCACGGGACGTAACGGCTGCAATCCGCTAAAAAGCCACGACGGGAACGCCAGGAGATTCTATGCGCGCCAAGGACAATCTGCGCTCAGCCGCCGAGGTTTTGGTCGACCAGTTGCGCATTCACGGCGTGCAGCACGTGTTCTGCGTGCCGGGCGAGAGCTATCTCGCGGTGCTCGACGCGTTCCACGACAGCGATCTGACCGTGACCGTTTGCCGGCAGGAAGCCGGCGCCTGCATGATGGCGGAAGCGATCGGCAAAGTGACCGGCCGGCCCGGCGTCTGCTTCGTCACCCGCGGCCCCGGCGCCACCAATGCGTCGCACGGCATCCATATTGCGCAACAGGATTCGAGCCCAATGATCCTGTTCGTCGGCCAGGTGGCGCGCGATACCCGCGAGCGCGAAGCGTTCCAGGAACTCGACTACCGCGCCGTGTTCGGCTCGATGACAAAGTGGACGACCGAGATCGACGATCCGGCGCGCGTGCCGGAGATGGTGTCGCGCGCCTTCCACGTGGCGGCCAATGGCCGGCCCGGCCCGGTTGTGATCGCCATCCCCGAAGACATGCTGGTCGAGCGCGTCGCCGTTTCCGACGCGCCGCCTTATGCGCCCATCGAAACCTCGCCGGGTCCGGCCGAGATGGCGAAATTCGCCGAAATGCTCGGCGCGGCGCGCGCACCGATCGTGCTGCTCGGCGGCAGCCGCTGGTCGCAAGCCGCGGCCGACCGCATGGCTTCCTTTGTGCGAAAATATTCGCTGCCGGTCTGCACCACCTTCCGGCGCGGCTCGGTGTTCGATCAGACGCATCCCTGCTACGCGGGTGACGTCGGCATCGGCCCCAATCCAAAGCTCCTCGCACGCATCAAGGAAGCCGACCTCGGCATCATGATCGGCGGACGGCTCGGCGAATTGCCGTCGCAAGGCTATACGCTGTTCGACATTCCGCGGCCGCAGACCACCTTCGTGCATGTGCATCCAGGCGCCGAAGAGCTCGGCCGCGTCTATTCCCCGCATCTCGCCATTCATGCGACACCGACGGCATTCACGGCCGCGCTCGAAAAACTTCAATTCGCGCATGCGCCCGCGGGCCACGCCAAAGCCGCCAATGCGGATTATCGCGCCTGGACCGACACGCCGACCGAGCAGCCGGGCGGCGTCAATTTCGGCGCGGTGATGGCTTGGCTGCGCGACAATCTTCCGGCCGACGCCATCCTGTGCAACGGCGCCGGCAATTATGCCGCCTGGATTCACCGCTTCTTCCGGTTCCGTCGTTTCGGCCACCATGTCGCGCCGGCGTCGGGCTCGATGGGCTATGGCGTGCCGGCCGCCGTGGCGATGAAGCGGCTTCATCCCGATCGTCAGGTCGTCTGCCTCGCCGGTGACGGCGATTTCCTGATGAACGGCCAGGAATTCGCCACTGCCGTGCAATACGATCTGCCGTTCACAACCATCATCGTCGACAATGGCATGTACGGCACCATCCGCATGCACCAGGAGCGCGAATATCCCGGCCGTATCTCGGCGACAGCATTGCGCAATCCGGATTTTCCCGCTTATGCGCGGGCCTTCGGCGGCTTCGGCATTTCGGTCGAACGCACCGAGGATTTTCCGGCGGCGTTCAAAGCGGCGCAGGCCTCGGGCAAACCCGCGATCGTGCGGATTGCGATCGATCCCGAAGCGATCACGCCGGGGATGACGCTGGCGAAAATTCGCGCCAAGTCCATGGCGGAGAAGAAAGGCTGACCCCACTTAGGGGCAGCAGGCTGGGCAGCGAGAGCGGAGTTGAGATGGAGACGGGTAGTTTGCGAGGCGTTTTGCTCGGCACCGCGGCGCTCGCCCTGACGCTTGCAATCGCGACGTCGGCCGAGGCCAAGGGCTGCATCAAGGGCGCGATCGTCGGCGGTGCCGCCGGCCATCTCGCGCATCACACCCTGCTCGGCGCCGCCGCCGGCTGCGTCATCGGCCACCACGAAGCGGCCAAAAAAGAAAAAGAGCGGGAGCAACAGAACGAACCCGCGAATGCGGCGCCGGTCGCGGCTCCCGATCCCGGCAAATACCAGTGAAGCGTCTTACTGCGGCTTGATGCCGGCGGCCTTGATGATCGGCCACCACTTCTCGATCTCGGCCTTCTGGAAATCGTGCAGCGCTTCCGGGGTCTGCTGATCGCGCGGGTAGATAATTTGCGCCAAATCGGTGAGCTTCTTGCGGGTTTCCGGATCGGCAAGCGCTGCGACGATGGCTGCGTTGAGCTTGTCGACGATCGGCTTCGGCGTGCCCTTCGGCGCCCACATCGCGTGCCAGAACGAGAAATAAAAGCCGGGCAAGCCCGCTTCGTCGGTGGTCGGAATATCCGGCGCCACCGCGATGCGTTCCTTGGCGGTGACCGCATAGGCCTTGAGGTCGCCCGACTTCACATGCGGCAGCGACACCGCCGGCGTGTCGAGCTGGATATCGGTGATGCCGGCCAGAAGATCCTGCGTCGCCAATCCGGCGCTGCGATAGGAGATCATCTGCCATTTCGTGCCGACAAATTGTTCCATGAGAACGCCGGCGATATGGCTCGGGCTGCCGACGCCGGAAGTGCCCATCGTCGTTTTCTCGCCATTCGACTTCAGCCACGCCACCAATTCCTTCAGATTATTCGCCGGCATGGTCTTGCGGGTGTCGATCAGAAACGGCTGGGTCGCGACCAGTCCGACCGGCTCGAAATCCTTCAGGAAATCGAAGTCGAGGTTGTAGATGGCGCCGTTCGCCATGTTGGTTCCCCACATGCCCCAGAGAACCGTATAGCCGTCAGGCGCCGAGCGCTCGGCCTTTGTGACGCCGATGACGCCGGCGGCGCCCGCGGTGTTTTCGACGACGACCGGCTGGCCGAGCGTCTTGCTCATGCCCTGCGCCATGATCCGGCCGAGCGTATCGGTCGAGCCGCCGGGCGCGAGCGGCACAATCATGATGATCGGATGGTCCGGGTAATCCGCGGCCGAGGCGATTGGCGCGGCGCCGAGGAGGAGGGCTAGTCCCGAAATGATTGCGGCGGCCGCGACTGCGGAATTTCTGATCATGAGCGTCTCCCCAACCGGCTTGGTTGGATTCCCTATGCCAGAGGAAGCGCCCGCCCCAAAGCGCAAAACGCGGCCTGCGACGGAATAGCCTTGCATTGCGATGATAATTGAATCGTAGTTCAGTTATTCGCTGTCACCGCCGATTCTTACCTGCAAGTCTGCTTCTTACCTGCAAGTCCGCCGATGCCCTATCGCCGCACCGAAAATGTCGTGCGCCGGCTTGCCGCCCGGCACGCGGCGATTATTGCTGCCGCCCACGCGGCGGCGAGCGAGGGCGGCATGGCGGCGGTACAGATTGCACAGGTCGCGCAACGCGCCGGCATCGCTGCCGGCACCGTCTATCGCTATTTTCCGGGCAAGACCGATCTGGTCGCGGCGGTGCTTGCCGAAATCGCCACGCGCGAGGTCGGCGCGGTGCGCAAAGCGGCGGCGGCCGCACCCGGCCCGCTCTCGGCGCTCGCGGCCGCGATCATGACCTTTGCAACGCGGGCGCTGCGCGAGCGCCGGCTTTTCTTCGCAGCGATCGCGGAGCCGGCCGATGCCGAACTCGATGCCGCGCGGCTATCCTTCCGCAGGTCGCTGGCGGAGGAATTCTCAGGTTTGATCGCCGCCGCATCCGCAGGCGGTCACTTGCCCGCACAGGACACCGCGCTGTCAGGGCCGGCCTTGCTGGGCCTTGTTGTCGAGGCGCTGATCGGTCCGCTTGCAGCGGCTGCGGCGGGACGCGAGCGCGACGTGGTGCAGGCCTTGACGCTGTTTGCGCTGCGCGCGCTCGGCGTCGCCGATGCCAGGGCGCGCGGGCTTGTGGTGCAGACGGCGCTGCCGGAGCGGGCGTCGCGTGAACCCCGCTAGGGCGCGTAGTCCTAAATCGTAATCGGGCGCTCGCTCGTCAGTGTCCGCTCTTGCCCTGATCGCGACCTGACCGCTGCGGTGCGATAAGCGCCGCTTTGGGCCAGCATGAGACTCATGCACCGCAGCAAACAGCACATACAGAAAGACCGCCTCGCGCGGTGGTCTCTCCGAAATCCGAGCTGTTGTTTTTATCAGGCTGCAACAGCAGCGGTGTTCTTCCGCTTCCTGCGCCAACCGAGCAGGCCCAATGCGCCGAGGCCGGTGGCCAAGAGCGGCAATGCTGATGGAAGTGGCGTGGTGGTGGGGGCGAGTGACCACGTGCCATCGGCGAGGGAGTACTGCTCCTGGTTACAAACATTTTGGTTGGCACAGGCGGCGTAAAACGATGGATAGATATTAGGATATACCTGTATGAAGTCGGCTCCGGGCACGCCTGTTAAAGATACAAAACCGAGGAACTGGTCATTAATATCAGTTATACCAACG